>PPYE01109177.1_pt1 | contig 10434 bp, 6 predicted proteins | sample 1559881 | NCBI WGS metagenome assembly PPYE01 (sample SAMN08240022, study PRJNA423297) | Human gut metagenome, whole genome shotgun sequencing project.
GGTTTAATTTCTTGTTTCATTTCTATTCTATTAAAATTAAACTAAAATTGATGCAAAAATAAGATTAATTAATTACTAATACGGTCTTTATTTGTCATATAAACATTGCAATTAGCAGGATTTAACTTTTAAAAGGTCATGTGGAGACTTATTCTCAAGCCTGATCTGTCAATCCCGGGCGAATCACGATAAGTGAGCCTCCAGATATAGTCCAAACGTAACACCTTGAAAATGTTTTCAATACCGACACCCGCCTCCACATAAGGTGTTTTTCCCATTGTTTGTGTGTTCTCTATCGGAAAAGCGAACAAACCGTCGCTCAAAGCCGGGTTGTTTTTATCGCTCAAATGTCCATATAATCCACGACAGGAAACTATTTCTCTCCATTTAAGTTTTTTCAACAACGGTACCCGGTTGAACAGCCATCCGTTGAGGAAATAAGTAACATCCCACGAGAAATATTCATCGTTCATAAACTCCATCGCATTCATCAACGAGTAAGATTCCGGTTGGATGGTATAAGAAAGGTTGGCATTAGGCATGATAAGCAACGGAAAAGGTACTTTATCCCACACTTTACCTGCTTTTAGTATAACGTCCGTATAGCCGAACGCGGAAAACCAGAAGCGTTTCTGAATACCGGCTTCGGTATGATTGTAAGTGTAATCGCTGCCCAACACTCCTTTTCCGGCAATGGTATGCGACAAGGTAAACACCGGTGCATCCAACGATACGGGAAAACGGTTCCATTGGGTCTGGAAGAATTTCTCATTTGGAGCATAACGCAACTTCAACTCTGCGGCACTGATAGAGAAATCTTTTACCGGGGTGTAGGTATCTCCTTCTTTCTTTAAAAAAGGAATCAGGTAGGAGGACTCATCTTTCCGTGTACGTGCTGTCAACTGGAAAGAAAAGCCGGAATAAAACTCATTGGTATAGGTCATCTCCGCCTGCCGGAAATAGCCGATACGGTCGTCCTTCTCACGTTTCAAGGCCAGAAACACATTGTCTTTGCTTGTATACAGGTAATTTTGTCCGTACTGGTTCACATCTGATTCGTAACGCAATTTCAATGAATGGATGGGAAATTCGTTGGCGTATTCTTTCTTCTTCTTGAAAGAATATTCCAGTTCCGCCAATCCTTTCACTCTTTCATCTTTAAACCCGTAAGCCACATATCCTTTGCCAAACAGGTGCGGATTGAGCCAGGCGGTAGTCATACCTCCGGCACGGATACGGGGACCTTCCAATGTGTTACCGCTGATAGTGGCATTCATCGGGCCGATATAGAAAAGCGGCGCTTCTTTGGAGGTAGGAATATATCCCGTAAAGAGAATGGAGAGTACTTTCTCCGTCCAGTAATATACCGGATAACTGCGTAATTGTGTCATCAGGCGGTCTACCGAGTTTTCCTGCTGGGAGATAGCGGCTTGCGGACGATTCTCCGCCCAGAATGTTTCGGGACGCGACAGGGCTTCCGTCTCTTCAATAATACGTTTGGGTTTGGTGAAGGCTTTGTCGGCTTCGGCAGTCGGCGTAAAGGTGTAGTTGCTGTAATCCGCTACACGGCGGGCAAAAATACCGTCCTGTCCTTCGGTCAGTTTAAACTCAACAGTGATACTTTCATGATCGAGCAGACGTGTGCCGTCTTCAGCGCGCTTAAATTCCTGTTCGAGCAACATGTAGTCTACAAAGTTCAGGTTTATCTTTTTGGAAAAGTTGAATACGGCACGTTTAACAAAGTAAGTAGAGTCGAGCGTCACATACAGGTGTCCGTTGAAACCGAAAGACTCGGAATTAAAAGGCGTGAAAGCAAGGTCTGCACAAGGCTCTCCGGCAATCTGCAACGTGTCCATCAGGTAATATTTATAAAAGCCTGTGCCGATACGGGACAAGGGACTGACAAACTTATTTGTAAACAGGGAAATGTTGTTTTCGTAAATGTCGACGTCTTTAAAGACTTCATTGATGGCTGCCTGCATCCCTTGTTTAGAGAGAAATTCATCAACACCGGCCTGTTTGCGTCCTTTCACCCATTGCTTCTCGGAACGGGGAGATTTCCGGTAATAGTCTGTGGCAAGCAGTTCACGGGCTGATACCGTCAGAATCGGTTTACCGGTAACGGCAGAAGTATCTACATATTCTGTCAGGAAATCAAATTTACGATATAGCCATTTTTTCTGTTTCTCTTCATCGAAGTTATTCAACGCAAAGGTGGTCTTTTCATAACGTTCGCGTTGCCAGAAGTCTTTCTCGTAGGGAGAGTAGTTGTCACGGCTTTCAATCATACGGCGGACAAATTCTACGGCAGGATTATCTTTCTTCCGGTAGTGTTCACGTTTGGGTTTGACTACCACTTCACCAAGCGCGTATTCGGTAGGCGCAAGTGCTACTTTATAGGATGCATTACGGGCAGGGCGAATGGTGCGGATATAGTCATTATAACCGATTACAGAGATTACAAGTACTGCTTCGGAGCGGTGGGTTTTGAAGTAAAAGCGTCCGTCGCTTCCGGTAGTAGTTCCTTCGGTCGTGTCTTTTAAGCGTACAGATGCATAAGGCAAAGGTTCTTTGGTCAGAGAATCAGTCACCACCCCTTGTACCACATACTGCGCACTGAGCGGAATACTGATAGCCAATAAAAGAAAGAGCGTCAATGTGCCTTTTTTCATTAATCTCATACCTTAAATCCTATTGAATTGAGCGGGGCAAAGGTAGGAGTGATTTCAAGACAAAAAAAGGTCTATTTGACGGAAGAAATGTTCTTATTTGACACAATTAGGGGAAAGTAATACGAAATCGGGTCAGTCCGTCGGCATAGGTTCGCAAAGAGAATGTGCACCCATGACGCATCAGTACTTCGCGAATAAAGATGAGTCCGATTCCCTGACCGTTCGGTTTGGTAGAGAAGAAAGGACTGAACAGTTTAGCTTCTGTTTCTTTGCTGATTCCCTGACCGTTATCTATCACTTCAACAGTGGCCGGAGCGAGGGTGCGGACTATTATTTCCCCATCGGCTTCAATGCTTTCCGCTGCATTTTTGATGATATTTACGAGTACTTGCTCAAACAAAGCGGCATCCAGCATCACATCTTTCACACTTTCGTCTATTTCCATGCGGAGTGCAATGCGACGGTCATTACACATTCCTTCCATAAACCGCTTGCAGGTGAAAACCAAATCATTCAGATTAACAGAAGAAAGTGTCGGTTCGGGGATTTTCACCACATCGGCAAAACGGGTGATGAAACGACTCATCGAGAAACAACGGTCGGTACATACACGCATCACGTCGCAGATGTCTTCCATTCCTTCTTCGCTGGAAAGGGCTTGTTCTACCGTATCCAGTGTGGAAGTAATGCCGGCAGTCGTGTTGTTCACTTCGTGGGCAATCATGCGAATCACTTTCTCGTATGCTTTCTTTTCCGCTTTCATCACTTCGTCGGTGAGGGTTTCTACCAAGTAGAAGGGATGCTGAAATCCACGATCAATGAAAGAAGAATGAGTACACCGGTAGATATTCGAGTCGTTCAGACGGACGGTTACCTTCTCTCCTTTCGGGAGGTTTCATGCGGTTGAAGATATTCACCACACGATCGGCCTCATATTGGCCTACAGGACTAAGGCGGCTACTGAAATCCTGCTCACGCAACAATTCCATACCGCTTCCGATTGTATTCAACGGCTTCACGATCTTACGATAGAAAAAGGTCAGATAAATGAGGATGAAAAGTATCAGCCCCTCCCCTATGTAGAAAAAGATTGTATTCAGTTGACTGGAAAGGAACAGCAATACACTACCTAATGCCAGCAGCAGAAAGACTAGTATGTAAAAGAATCCTTTTATACGCACGTTATCTGTGGTTACGGTTAATCTTAATATTATTAGGCACGTGCCTAAATCTATCACATTGTTATATTATATTTTTCGAGACGGCGATAGAGCGCTGCACGGCTGATACCCAATGCCGTAGCTACCTGACTCAAATTTCCTTTGTAACGGTCCAACGCCTGGAGAATGGTCTGGCGCTCTATTTCATCCAAAGTCATACCGGCCAGAGCTGCGCCTTCGGTTACTCTTGCGTCATCGTGGCGAATATACTGCGCATCAAAGTCGGAAGCATCAAGCAGCGGTTTACCACTTACCAGAATGGTACGTTCCACCAAGTTCTTCAATTCACGAATATTCCCCGGATAGGGCAAACGGCTCAAGAATTGCAGGGCATCGGCAGAGAACTCTGTACGGGGCAATCCGTTGGTTACCGCCTGACGGTCGGCAAAATGACGTGCCAGCAAAGGAATATCTTCGCGACGTTCGCGCAAGGCCGGCAGTTTCACTGTTATCAGATTGATACGATAGAAGAGGTCTTCACGAAAAATACGTTCGCCCACCATTTTGCGCAAATCGGCATTGGTGGCTGATACTACCCGGATATCCGTCTTGCGCGGACGGCTGTCGCCGAGCACTTCAAATGTCTGATCCTGCAATACACGCAGTAACTTCACCTGGCACGAAGGATCGAGATCACCTATTTCATCCAGGAAAATCGTCCCTTTGTTTGCCATTTCGAAACGTCCGATACGGTCTGCGGAAGCATCGGTAAAAGCTCCTTTCTTGTGCCCGAACATTTCACTTTCGAACAGGCTTTGAGAAATACCTCCAAGATTCACTTTCACAAAGGGATGTTTGGCACGCTGACTGTTGATATGAATGGCCTCGGCTATCAATTCCTTACCTGTTCCGCTTTCCCCTGTAATGAGGACAGAGGCATTGGTCTTTGCTATGCGGGCAATCGTATTCAACACATCCATCAATCCCTGGCTACGCCCGATGATGTGGCTGCGGTCGAAAGAATCGCTCTGTTCCTGCGTTGGTTCCTGTGGAGTGCCCGAAAGTTGGAGTGCCGTTTCAATGCGTTGCAACAAGGCGGCATTATTCCAGGGCTTCGTTATGAAATCAAAAGCTCCCGCCTGCATTCCTTGTACAGCAAGTTGGATACTTCCCCAAGCAGTCATCAATATCACCGGTGTTTCGGGACGGAATATTTTTACTTGTTTGAGTAGGGTCAAACCCTCCTCACCCGTTGTAGAAAGAGTGAAGTTCATATCCATCAGGATTAAATCCGGAGCTACGGAACGTACCACTTCCATAGCTTCCCGTGGACCGGGAACGGTCTGTACTTCATATCCTGCCCGCTTCAACATGAAGCTAAGCGAAGAACGCACTGCGCTGTCATCGTCAATTATCAGAATCATAGTTATATTTGAGTTTTGCCCAGTCAATTAACAACTTTGTCTCACACTCCAAAGGTACTAATAAATAGTTTGCTACCAAATGATTGATATATAAATCACGGAATGCACGCTTCAATAATACAAGTTACGTAATAAAGCTGTTTTCTTATTATTGTATTTAAGATTTTCCACTGCACTAAATAAAGATTTTCAGTACAGTAATTTATAATTGTTTATGCAGTCGAGTAATTATCCAGTTATAATGGGACAAAAGTCACCTTATAGAGTGATAAATATCATCTTATAAGATGACTATTGTCACTCTATAAGATGACCACCTGTCTCCGAAAGGATTAAAACTCTTAAGATACGAAATTAATTCGTAAAAAGCAAGAACGGAAGAGAAAATAATACTATTTACTGCAAGTTCCTCCATAAGATTCAAAAGCTTTTTCCTAGCCTTTTTATTGCCGGATGATTTCATCAAAATCAGCTTCAAGTTCGGTATTGGTACGAAAATCCCATAGCGTCAGACTGCGAATCTGATAATAATAATACCAATAATAATAAAGTTCGGAAATATGTTTCTGTCTCGCATCATCTTTAGAGTTCTGTGCATCATTCAAATCCAAGGTATTGATTTTACCTATCAGGAAAGTTTCAATACTTGTTTTATATCGTTGCTGGGCTATCGCATCGGCTTCTTTGGCTATGTCCAACTGTTGTGCCTGATTATTGAAATGCTCCACCAACAGAAAAATGTCCTGATTGAAGTTTATCTGTTCCTGACGAATCTTTGAAAGCACTACATCCCGGTTGCTCTTGGCTACCCGGACTTTCCCACGGCGTTTTCCCCAATCGAGAATCGGAATCTTAACGCCTACCTGAACAATCTGATTGTCCTGCAAGTTCCTGTAAACGGCCGGAAAATTCCGGTTCTCACCCGTATATCCTACGCTTGCAAACAAATCGACACTACGCAAATTTCCGCGTGCAGTAGCTACTTCATAATCGGCTTCCAACTGGCGGCGACGGATATTCTGTGCAAAAGAATTACGTTCCAATGCTTTATTTAACACCTGATTGTACTCCATCCTCGGGCCATCCACAGCTTCGGGAAGAACCGGGTTTAGTACTTCATCCTCTCCCACTCCCAAAAAAGCACGGAGCTGGAACATCTTGGCATTGAGATCACTCTCTGCTTCCGTCAATGCTGCTTTCGCATTCAAAGCGGAGAGTTTCAACTGCAAGAGTTCATTCTCGGAAATCTGCCCCATTTTGCGTTTGGCAAGGGCTACTTCATAAAGGTGGTCGGCGTTTGTCTGGTTCTGTTTCGCCGTGCCAAGATTTTCTTTTGCCAACAAAAGATTAAAGTAATAAGTGATGGCACGCATCGTCACTTCTTCGGTAGCAGTGATAAAAGCTGCTTTCGCTTCGGCATAACGAACCGGTTCGATGCGTCTGTTCCACTTTATATTATTGACTCCAAAGATGGGTTGTGTAAGTTGTAATGTGACAGGAACCGACATAAAATGCCGGTCTCCTCCGGCTCCCAATTGCTTGATATAGTCGAGAGAGGAAGTCAGCGAAAGTTTACCACCGGTAAGCCAGATGTTTTGATCGATAGAAAGATCACCGGTAAGCCCCAATGTGTTATTACGGACGAAACCGTAAGAACCGTCCGAATTTTGATAGGAACTATACGATTTGTTATAATTGGGCAGGGTTCCGGTCAAGTTGACTTCCGGCAGAAGATCAGCACGAAAGGTACGAAATTCCCAATAGGCCGTTTTCAATTCATTCAAGGCAACAGCAGCGTCAACAGATTGAATACGCGCCATAGCAATAGCTTCATTCAAGGTTATTTCCCTTTCCTTCTGTGCCGACAATGCCAACGGCAGGCAAACGGCAGCAAGAGCAAACAATATACTTTTCTTTTTCATTATACACAGTATTTTCCACTATGAGAGAATCAAACGATGTGCCAAAAAAGTAAAGTTTTTATTATCAACAGATTAGAAAATAAGAAAAGTGTCCATTTTCGGACACTATGCCCAAAAGTGAACGTTCGATTATTCGCAGTAGTTAGGAAGGCGCACAGTGAAACGAGTGCCTTTACCTACTTCGGAGGTGACGGAGATGGTACCATTCAGACGTTCGATGATGGTCTGACAAATACTTAATCCCAAACCTGCTCCTTGGGTGAAATTATCGACTTTATAGAATCGTTCGAATATATGACGGATACCTTCTTCAGAAATACCGACTCCGGTATCCTCCACAAAGATGCGGGTGTAGCCGGGAACCTCATCATCTTCATAGCCGAAAGTAATGAAACCGCTGCTCGTAAATTTAGCAGCGTTATTTATCAGATTATTCACGACTTGCTGCAAGCGTACATTATCTGTCGTGAGATATTTCTTATCACTTTCGGGCATACGCAACACCAGTTCTACTCCCGGTGGCATATTCAAGCGTTGAGAATCATGGACGGTCTTTAATAACAGCGGCAGGTTATGCTCGGCGAACATAAATTCCATGGTTCCCGATTCGATACGTGACAAATCAAGAATATCATTAATCAAAGCTAGCAACAGGCCGCAATTTTTATTAATGGTTCCGATAAACTGGGCAATCTCTTCGCTTGTAAAACCACTCGTATCGCTTAGCAAATCGGAGAAACCTACAATCGCATTCAGCGGAGTCCGAATCTCGTGACTCATGTTGGCAAGGAATGCCGATTTCAGTTTGTCAGCCTGGAGGGCTTTATCACGAGCCTCTCTCATCTCCTGCTCGGCAGTCTTATATCGCTGGATACTCTGGCAAACACCTAATATATTGTACAATGAATCTTGTGTCAATCCCGTGATTACGGAAGAACGATATTCCCACCATTCATACTCTCCGTTGACATTCCGCTGACGGAAATTCAGACGGGTATTGGAATCTTCTCCTGTCAATGCTCTATTAAATAACGGACTTATTTCCTTCAAATCATCAGGATGGATAGTGCGATCCATTTCATCACGGGAGATGGTAGTAACCGATTCATCGTATCCAAGACGTTTCAAGAAACCTTGCGGGAAAATGAAACAGTTGGTTTCCATATCAAACTGCCACGGATAGATGGAGCTTTCGTCTACTGCCATATCAAAGAAACGCTTCTGCATTTCTTCATTCGAAATATTCCGTGCGGAAAGTGCCATACCGGTAATCGCATCCTTTGAACGGATCGGGACTATTTCCCCCGACACCGGGAAGTATTTATCACTATGCACTTCTTTCATGAAAGCTCCCTGGGGTATCTTCACACTTTCTCCTTTAGCAGCTACCTGCTTCAGCATAGAATGAAGAATATCCTGACCGTTATAATATATCTTGAAGATGCTGCCTGCCATCATTCCTTCATAAAAACGGCCCCCTGACTCATACGGCAAATGCAGCATTTGTAATAAGGAGCGGTTTGTGAAATGAATGTGCAAATCGGTATCATACGTTATCACACCATCACGGATGGAATGAAATACATTATCAAACTCATTACGCTGTTCCACAAGTTTATTCTGCACGAGCAGACGGGTCTGTGCCTGAATCCGTCGTTTGGACTCACGCCGGTTGGCACGCATCAACCACACGATAGAAGCTATCAGCAACGCCAGGATAGACGGATAGAGCAGTATAAAAAGGTATTTATATTTTTCCCAATACGGTTCGTTGACGATGGTCCCGCTAGAGGATACTTTATCAGGGTCAATATGAAAATAATCCAACTGTTTATAGTCATAGATGAATCCCTGCGTGATTTCTGTCACTCCTATTTCTTGGGGAGATGTACCTTTTAAGACTAAAGCAGCCCTTTGAGCTGCCGATAATGCTGAAGCATAACTATCGGAATCGTATGCACAGAATACGCCATTAGTTAACCCCACATTCTGACTCGAAAATACGGGAGCTTTTGAGTTTTTGCCAACGAATGAAAGGAAAGGCGACCATTTAGGAGCAACCACCAGACGTTCGTAGCTGTTACGAGGGTAACAAATAGCAGCAATGATGTGACTCGTTGTATGATTTTGGGTATTATAGACTTTCATTCTATAATCCGGATTGTCTTTTTGAAAGATTTTCCACTCTTCTTCAAAATCTTCAAGGCCTTTGTTACTCAAAAAGCTGTTATCTATCACACATACCACTTCTTTCCGCTGGGGAAATATCTTTTGCGCCTGACGCAATATGACATCAAAATCCGGATTGGCAGTGAACCCGCAAACATTGGGATGAGTAGCAATCAGCTCCATATCAGGATACTTAATGCCGAAAAACACGACCGGTATCTGCAAAGGCAACGAATCTCCACAGGCAAAAAGAGTATAGAAAGCTTCATCACTTGCTGTTATAATCAAATCGGTCTGCCTGTCACGAGCACGCTGACAAAAACGACGCATAATTACTTTCTCGGAGTTGAATGCCCAAAAATCGGCATCAAGATACTCCGTTGTTATATTCACCTTCAGGCCACTTTCTTTAAATCCTTTGACCAACCCCTGATTAAGGTCGCTATGCCAAGGAGTCTGTGAGGTGTATGACTGTACAAACAGGATATTGTATGTACGTTCCGCTGCTGCCGCCTGAATAAGAACAGCAAAAAACAGAACGATAAGCAAACAATAGTAGCGTCGATTCATATAATTAAAGCCTGCGGTGTTTTCAATATTATGCCGACAAAGATACGTTAATTATATTGAAAACAAACAGATAGCCCAAGTTTTTTATTCTTCGCGCAACGCCTCGGCAGGGTGTATGCGAATTACCTGACGAGCAGGAAACCAAATGCCAACGAGAATCATTAAAGACATCAGGAAATAGGTTATGACAAATGTAATAAGAAAACGCACTACTCCCCACTCCATATACCCTTCAGTCAACTCCAGATGGCCGATATTATAACAGATGACGGCGGCAGGCAAAGCAGCCAGAGTCAACAATAGCAATCCTTCTTTATTTAAACGTTGCCAAAGCTGCATCCGGCTGGCCCCGACTGCTATACGAAGCGCAGACTCGGCACGACGGTGCTGCGTACGGAACCAGAAGGTGCCGACAATGCCCAATAGGATATTAAGCAATAAGAATCCCATCATCCAGAAACGTACCTGTACCTGATTATAGCTCTCTTGCTGGAAATCATTCCGTATATCTTCATAA
>PPYE01627870.1_pt1 | contig 10434 bp, 10 predicted proteins | sample 1559881 | NCBI WGS metagenome assembly PPYE01 (sample SAMN08240022, study PRJNA423297) | Human gut metagenome, whole genome shotgun sequencing project.
GTCATGGACTTCATGAAGGCACCTTCTTTCCGTATCTATTATAAGAGAGATGAAAATGAAAGAAAAGGGGCGAGGATATTGTGATGGGGTCCTTCGCCGTCCTAGGAAAGGCGCCTTATGTGCTGAAGGCCCATGAAAAAAAGAGATCAGGAATCCCGTACCAGAAAGGGAAAGGGCTGCTGATAGGAACGCCTTTCAATCCATCATGCAGTCCTGTTCCCTGTTTTGCTATAAAGATTGGCCTTCCCATCTCCTACTGTCTTTCTCTTAATTAGGGAAAAGTTTTTCCCTTTTTTCTTTCGCCTTTTATTTTTTTGCTCTTTTGAATTGGCCATGTTGCCAATATTTATAAAATATCACGAATTTTCTTTTCATTATGCAATAATTCTTTTCGAAAAGAGAAATAAGCTTGCGCTTCTTTAGGCGATATGGTACTATTCTTATACGAGAGTAAAAAGCGGACAACGTCCAACAACACAAGGGAGGCATCTCACATGAAGAAACTCGGCTTACTGCCACGCCTGATTCTCGGAATTATTTTAGGTATTGTGATCGGAAATCTTAATTTACCTAGTATAGTCAGAATTTTGGCAACATTCAACTCTATCTTTGGTAATTTTTTAGGCTTTACGATTCCCCTGATCATCGTTGGTTTCATTATCCCCGGGATTGCCGATTTGGGTAAGTCAGCCGGTAAGCTCCTTGGCGTGACCACCCTCATTGCCTATTGCTCCACCGTTATTGCTGGCTGCCTGGCCTTTTTCACGAATCATGCCCTTCTTTCCCATATCATTTCCCCTGATATGGCCCGCGATCTGGCTAACCCCGAAAAGGGGCTGCTCCATCCGTTTTTTACCATTGATATGCCGCCTTTGATGGGAGTCATGAGTGCCCTTCTCATTGCGTTCATCCTTGGTATTGGCATTGCCGTCTGCCAGGATGACTTGCTGCGAAAGGGATCCCACGAATTCCAGCGCATCATTGAAAAACTCATTGCCAGCATCATCATTCCGCTTTTGCCGCTTCACATCTGCGGGATCTTTGCGAATATGACCCACGCTGGGCAGGTGGCCGCCATTATGAGCGTCTTTGCCAAAGTTTTCCTTGTCATCATCTGCCTGCACATTGTCATCCTTGTGGTTCAGTACACCCTTGCTGGTTCGGCAGCAGGCGGCAATCCCATCAAACTGCTCAAAGGCATGCTTCCAGCTTACATGACGGCAATTGGGACCCAGTCCTCAGCCGCTACGATTCCTGTTACCTTGGCCTCTACGAAAAAGAACGGGGTCGCCGCGGGGATTGCGGATTTCGTGATTCCCCTTTGCGCCACGATCCATCTGTCGGGCAGCACCATTACATTGACGAGCTGCACCATGGCCGTTATGCTGCTTAACGGCAGACCCATTGAATTCAGCAACATGTTTGGGTTCATCCTCATGCTGGGTGTCACCATGGTTGCCGCCCCGGGCGTTCCTGGCGGTGCTGTCATGGCTGCTCTGGGCATCCTGCAGAGCATGATGGGCTTTACGGCTGATCAGCAGGCCCTCATGATTGCCCTATACCTGGCACAGGATAGCTTTGGAACCGCCTGCAACGTAACGGGTGACGGTGCCATTGCCATCCTGGTCAATAAGATTGCCGGCAATAAGCTGGTTCCTTTAAAAGAAGTCTCTTTTGAAACTGAGGGCGAAGCCTAACATGACGCCTCCCCTCACAGAAGGGAAGGTAAGACGTAAGGAGGTCCTTTTAGGCGTTTGTGCCAAAGGACCTCTTTTGTCATCCTTTTCGCAAAAAGACAAAAAATATTTTTCTTTTGAGGCAAAGAATCACGAATTGACTTATGACATCATGGAAGATACAATAATACGTATAGAAAACCAAGGAAAGTGCTAGTCATTCCATTTCCAATGCAGTTCGGTACTTTCAACCTCTAGGGAGATGGAATCATGAAATATAATCCGCTTCTTGAACCATATAAGGCATTGGTGCCCTTTTTGGCAGAACTCTTGGGCGAAAGCTGTGAAATCCTGCTCCACGATATTTCCCAGCCCAAACACTCCGTGATTGCCATTGCAAACGGATTTCACACTGGCCGCAAGGTAGGCAGTCCTTTTACGGACCTTGCCATCAAGATCATGGAGGAAAAGGCCTATGTGAAGCGGGACTATTTGGCAAACTATAACGGACGCAGCAAGAACAAGAATTTTGTTTCGTCCACGTTTTTTATCAAGCATGAAGGAAAGGTCATTGGGCTTTTGTGCATCAACCGCAATATGGACGCTATGACAGAGCTTGACCTTGTCCTGCAAAAATTGAAGAAGGCCTATAATCTTGAGGGAGCCCTCGATGATACGGATGAATCCATGGATACGCCCGTCGGGGATATCCTGCCCCGCATGGTAGCAAGTGAAATGAGGGCCGTAGGGGTGCCGCCGGAACGGATGACGCGGGAGGAAAAAGGAACGGTCATCCGCAATCTCATGAACGCCGGTATCCACCAGATGAAGGGCGCTGTCGTCGAGATTGCCCGTCAGCTTCATTTGTCCGAACCGACAGTGTACCGCTATATCAAGCGGGAAAAAGGGGAGGACAAGTAAGGGCTTCTCCAAAAAAAACTGACCCATCCAGGATTTTTCTCCTAGACAGGCCAGTTTTTCTTTTTTTTAGAGGACCAACGTTGGAGCGGCGTAGACACGGGCCAAAAGATCCTGGTTCAGGGCGTAGAGGCTCTTGGGGTCGCTGCCGAAGAGTTTCATCTTTTTAATGATGTCATCGACGTTCTTTTCTTCTTCTCCTTGTTCTTTGACGAACCAGTTGAAGAACTGCATGGTCCGGTAATCATCTTCTTCATGGGCGGCCCCATAAATCTTATTGATGGATTTTGTGATAAATTGTTCGTGCTCAAGAGCGGCTGTGAGCGGACTCATGAGATCCTTATATTTTCCTTCCGGTTTATTGATGGTGCCAAATTCGACATGGACATTGTTGTTTTGCAGGTACGTTCTCATGAGCATGGCATGATCGCGCTCTTCCTGGGCCTGGATTTCAAACCAGTGGGCAAAGCCATCAAGACCCTGATCCGTGTAGAAATTGGCAAAGTCAAGGTAGAGGTAGGCGGAGTAAAATTCCAGGGTTACCTGTTCATTGATGAGTTTTGCAGTTTTCTTGTCAAGCATGCATATCGTCTCCCTTGTAAATGATTTCGCCCCTATTATAGCACGGGAAACGGGTAATGGCGCGGTTTGTCATTGACACGATGGAAAATGCTGGGTATAGTAAGGGCGTCAAGCACAATATTGTACCGCCGGGTACGCCGCCCTGTTCCAGTAGGCCTTGAAGGGATAGGGGGCGTACCCTTTTCCTCATTTTATTTGACGCATCAATTACGCTGATTCGATGCATGTCTATTTTTTGTTAGGTAAGGAGGAATTCCTGATGGACGAATTCATTTATAAAGCCCCTTATGAAGAAGAGGGCAAGCGGATCCTTGAAGTCAATATCCTGCCTGAAACGTACTGCAGCTTTAATTGCATTTATTGTCCCATTGACCGGAAAGAAGATCGGCATCAGACGGATGAAATCCAGGATTTGGGGGACGTAACAAAAGCGCTTGATGATTTGGGGCGCCGCATGGAGGAAGAGCGGATCGAGGAAGTCTTCCTGAATGGTCATGGGGAGAGCTTGCTTCATCAGGCCTTGCCCCGTATCATTGACTTCATTCATCAAAAAGGAGCTGCCGTGCGGCTTCTTTCAAATGGCTACCTCTTGCATCGGCCCGAGTACCAGGCTCTTGCCAATCGTTGTGAGGCCGTTATCGGCGAACTCAAGAATGCTGCGGATGCCGGTTTCCAAAAAAGTCAGCGGCCCCTTTCCGGTTATACCTTGGAGCAATATACTGCCAATATGAAAGCCTTCCGGGCGCAGTATCACGGCCGCTTCATCTTTGAAGTGACCATCGTAAAAGGCTATAATGACGATGAAAAAAGCGTGGCTTTTTTGGAACGCGTCGTAAAGGAGCTCCATCCCGACAACCTTGCCGTCATCCCCATTGATGAGCCCTTCCAAAAGGTCCTGGGTGTGGGGGAAGACCGATTGGAGGCAATCCGAAAAAGATTGGAAAAGGCGAGGGGATAAAACACAACGCTGGCTCCAAACCGTCCCTTCTTTGAAGGGGGCCGAATCCATTTACCCTGAACCATGTTTTTCGGCTCTTTGCTGGCACTTCAGTGGATATTTTCCGGTTTCAATTCCCCGCCTTACCCAAGGCGGATCGATGCTGCGCATCGAGTACTAAGGCAAAAGACTGAACATAGATCATTCCAGCTGCTATCGTGATTTCTACATTTCAAAAGCCCCCGTCTTACAATAAAAGCGAAGGGCCCAAAACCGAACCTACGTCTACGTCGGTTTTGGGCTTAACTTGCCGTTTTTTTCTTGCGGCCCTTTGCCTTAGTGTTTTCCCCTTGGAGACGGCGAAAGCCGTTCCGCCTGACCAAGCTGGCTTGGTGGGTAGTTGGATGAGGAGGGGCGGTTTGGCGCCGTGCGTTCCGGTCTTTTTCTCCGATTGTTTTTTGTAAAGTCGGTTCAGATGGATCCAATTGCGAGGAGCCCCCGCTTCCCCATCAAATCAGGCCGATTTTGCCCTGAATTCACAGCATACACGAATCGCTATATCCGCGTGAACAAGATGCGTCGGCAACGACTCTTTTCAATTGTCGCCTTTTTTGGTAAAATAGGCGGGACTACTTTGCTACGAGACCAAAAAGGAGAGACTCATGAGTATACTTGATGTTGCCCATCTGTCCCACAGCTATGGCGGTCGGGAGATTTTTGAGGATGTTTCCTTCCGCCTTGAAAAGGGGGAGCACGTGGCCCTTGTCGGTGCCAACGGTGAGGGCAAGTCGACGTTTATGTCAATCATTACGGGAAAACTGTCCCCTGATGATGGCAAGATCACCTGGGCGCGGCGTACGAAGGTTGGATACATGGACCAGCACGCGGCCCTTGAGGCGGGAAAGACCATCCGCGAAACGCTGCGCACGGCCTTTCAGGATCTTGTCGATGAGGAAAAGGAAATGCTTGCCGCTTACGATAAGATGGCATCGGCTTCACCGGACGAGCTGGAGCGCCTCATGGCGGATACGGCCGAAATCCAGGAACGGTTGGAGGCGGCTGATTACTACAACCTTGATACAAAAATCGAGGAAGTCGCGGCGGGCCTTGGACTGCGCGATATTGGCCTTGATCATAAGGTCGATGAGCTTTCGGGCGGTCAGCGCACGAAGGTGCTTCTTACAAAGCTCCTCCTTCAACATCCTGACATCCTGCTTCTTGACGAACCGACCAATTATCTGGATGCGGAACATATTGAGTGGCTTACGCGCTACCTGCAAAACTATGAGAATGCCTTTATTGTCATTTCCCATGATGCGCCATTTCTTAACGCCGTAACGAACGTCATTTGGCATGTCGATAACCTGGGTCTCACACGTTATACGGCAAACTATGAAAAATTTGAGGAAATGGTGGCCATCAAACGGCGCCAGTTGGATGCCGCTTATGAACGGCAGCAGGCAGAAATCAAAAAAGAACAGGACTTCATTGCTCGTAATAAGGCCCGTGTCGCGACGCGGGGGATGGCCAATAGCCGAATGAAGAAACTGGCCAAGATGGAAGTCCTTACAAAACGTGCCGAAAAACCCAAACCCCATTTCCAGTTCAAGGAAGACCGGGCGCCTTCTCGTTTTGTCCTTGTAGGCACAAACCTTGTCCTAGGGTATCACGATCCCCTGACAAAACAGGTGGACCTCAAGATCGAGCGGGGCGAAAAGATTGCCATCCGTGGGACGAACGGCCTTGGGAAATCGACCCTGTTAAAGACCTTGCTTGGCATGATTCCGCCCATTGCAGGAACCGTGGAACGAGGGGAATTTGTTTCCGTCGGCTATTTTGAGCAGGAAAGCGCAAAGGGCAACCAGAACACGGCCCTTGAGGAACTGTGGCAGGAATACCCGGGCATGGCCAATGCCGAAGTCCGTGCCGCCCTTGCCGCCTGCGGCCTCACCAATGATCATATTACGACCAAGATGACGGCCCTTTCGGGCGGTGAAGCGGCCAAGGTGCGGCTCTGCAAGATCATGCAGCAGCCGGCCAATCTGCTCGTCCTTGACGAACCGACAAATCACCTTGATGTGGAGGCCAAGGAAGAACTAAAGCGTGCCCTCAAGGACTATAAGGGAACCTTGATCCTTGTTTCCCACGAACCGGATTTTTATGAAGACTGGATTGACGAGGTCTGGAATATTGAAGGATGGTCGACAAAGATTGTCTAAATTGTATATAATGTAATACAAAGCAACGTGAGGCTGTGGAGTGTGAATGTGAATGCACCGCTCACTGCTCCGCAAAAATGGCAGCATGCCGTATTTTAGAGGGGAGTCAATATGCTTACACTGGATGAACTGTACAAAAAAATGCTCGCTCGTGCTGTGGAAGGAAAGGACGTTACGGACATCAAGGATGCCGATCCCAAGATGATCGAATGCCTGGCCCATCCGGAAGAAACGAGTCTTGTTTGGCGCGCCAAGGACTGCACTTGCTCTGAAGAGGAACAAGGCAGCTGCGCCCAGGTCTGCCACTGGGATGCCCTGCATCCAGGCAAGGACGGGATTTCCATTGATAATGATAAATGCGTAGGCTGTCAGGCCTGCGTCGACGCATGCAAACTGGATGCCTTAAAGACCAAGAAAGATATCATTCCCGTTGTGGAAGAACTCAAGAAAGCGGAAACACCGATTTACGCTCTTGTAGCGCCGGCTTTTTCCGGTCAGTTTGGTTCCAAGGTCACGGCTGGCCGCCTGCGCACGGCCTTAAAGATGTTGGGCTTTTCGGGGATGCTCGAAGTGGCTGTCTTTGCCGATATCCTGACGCTCAAGGAAGCACTGGAATTTAACAAGAACGTCAATAAAGAAGGGGACTTCCAGCTGACGAGCTGCTGCTGCCCTATGTGGATTGCCATGATCCGCCGTCTTTATCATGAACTGATGCCCAATGTACCGGGCTCCGTTTCTCCTATGATTGCTGGCGGCCGTACAGTCAAAGTGCTGCACCCCAATGCCAAGACGGTCTTTATTGGGCCCTGCATGGCTAAAAAAGCCGAAATTAAGGAGCCGGACCTTAAGGGGGCCATCGACTATGTCCTCACTTACGAGGAATTGCGGGACCTATTTACGACGACTGATATTGACCTTGAGCACTTGGAAGAAGATAATGTACCACACGCGTCTAGAGCGGGCATTCGGTATGCCTATGCTGGCGGTGTGGCAGAGGCTGTTGCCGCAACGGTAAAACGCCTTGATCCAAACCGCAAGATTGAAGTCAAAGTGCGCCGCGCCGACAGTGTGCCTGACTGTAAGGCCATGATCGATTCAATCCTGAAAGGGAACCGAGAAGGCAACTTCTTTGAAGGTATGGGCTGCCGCGGCGGCTGCGTCGGCGGACCGAAGGCCCTTGTTCCCAAGGAACAGGGAAAACTGAATGTTATGGCCTACAGCGATGAATCAACGTACAAAACGCCGGCCGAGAACCCCTATGTGATTGAACTCTTAAAACAGCTCGGTTTTGAAACGGTTGAAGAATTCCTCACAAAGAGCGACCTTTACGACCGTAAATTTGATTAAAAAAAGTTCCCTTTGGGCTGATGAGGCTCAAAGGGAACTTTTTTGTTTTCGTCAGAAGAACGATCCAGTATGCCGGGGCCCGTCAGCTAAATTTGCGGACGCGGAGCTTGATGCCGCAGGAGGCTGCGACCTTGCGGCTTTTTTCAATATCCTCGGGCGAAAGGACATCAACAACGGTCATGCGCGTATCGGGAATGCTCTTTTTGCAGGCTTTGGCAAAGTCCAGCATGGCCTTATAAGCACCGGTGAGGGTGGGCTTTGTTACACGGTTATATTCCTTTTCGTCCGGCGCGTTGAGGCTGATGGAAACGGAATCAAGCAGCCCTGCCAGTTCTGGTACGATGTCGCGGCCGTTTTCTAGGCTGCCAAGACCGTTCGTATTGAGACGAAGGTTGAGCCTTGGATGGAGGCGGCGTACATAACGAGCCGTTTGTTCCAAGAGGGGAAGGGCACAGGAAGAAATAGGGCTGTCTTGACGCCGCTTTTATCAAGAAGGCTGGCTATGAACCCATAAAATAGGAGGCTGCCGCCAGATTGAAGGGCGCTCCCTATGATGGAGGTCAAAAGTGCGGTTTTGCTGCCAAAAATGAGCCCTTCTGCCAGATAATAGCCTATGGTGGAAATGATCCAGGAAAGAAAAGGGGCAATCTTGTTGCGGCGGCAAAGAAGCGTTGGGGCCTTTGACGTAAAGGGCAGGGTAATGAGCATTTTGATGATGATCGTTGCCGGTGCCCACATAGGAGCCGTCAATAGGTCCGCCAGGCCGCCGCCAATGGCGCCGGCAAGAAGAGCATAGGGCTGAGGCAGGAGGGACGCGGCCACATAGATGAACGTATCGCCAAAATGGAGATAGCCGCCATTTGGACCAACAGGGATGTGGCAGATATAGGCCGTAAAAAGACAAATAAGGGCGGCAAAGATTCCAGTCAGGGTAAGGAGCCGGAGCCGCGTTTCACGCATGGGCTGAATCATGACCATCCTCCTTTGAGGAACGTAAGAGAGGGAGAAAAGGCTCGTAATCAATGCCGGCGTTACCGGGGGTATGCTCTTTTTGTGCAGCAGTAATGCCTTTTGCAATGAACTGGCCTGCTTTATTGACGCTGGGGACGAGACCCTCTTTGTGCAGGCGTGCCGCAAGGAGTACGGCCGCGAAAAGATCGCCCGTTCCTGAATAGGAGCCGCCTAGATGAGGGAATATCACGGGGTGGCTGCTGCCTTTGGAAATGATAAGGTTGCAGATTTCCTTTCCGCTTTTTTCACCCTTTAGGGGAATGCCTGTAATGACAAGATCTGTCTGGGAAAAGGCGGCAGCTTTTTGAGTAAGAATGGCAAAAAGGGCATCTTTATCTTCTTTTTCTCGGTTCATGATGGCATCCATTTCTGTACCTGTAAGAAGGCAGAACTCTGTAAGATTCGGCGTGAGGAAATCGGCCTTTTCCGCAAGGCTCCGCATGGCTTCGATGGAAGCGTCCGTAAAACCCTTATAGACGCGTCCCTGATCCCCTAGGACTGGGTCGCAGAGATAGGTCACGCCTGGATGGTGAAACGTGTCAACAAATTCAGCTGTCTGATAGGCTGCTTCAGGGGACGCAAGATAGCCTGAGAGAATCCCGGCAAAAGTGATCCCGAGCGCGTTCCAGTGGCGCCGATAGGCTTCCATGTGGGATGCCAAGGAAACCGAATGATATCCTTCATAGCCCGTTTGGGCTGTAAGTACGGCTGTGGGCAGGGGACAGGCTTCTATACCCATGGCGGCAAGAACGGCAATGTCCGCCGTAAGGGAGCAGCGACCCAGGCCGGAAAGATCGTTGATGACAGCTGCCCGCAGGTGCATGAAATCGTCTCCTTTTTGTTGTGTTTTGGGATGGCCCCGTAAGTCTGGGGTCTGTCATTGTTTTCTGTTATAACACAGGAAAAGAACCTTGAAAAGGAACGATTCGAAGAAAAATGAAGGCAAACCGTGAACCTATGGGCTAAGCGTAACATCTTTCTCGGTAGGGGATACATCATCCAGGCAAAATAACGGGAAGCTCCTTATTGTTAAGATTATGTTGTCCAGATACTGCTTATCAAAATAAAGGAAGGTCTCCCATGGAATAGAGTGATCTGTCATCAAAATAATAAGGGAGCTAAGAACGAAAGTGAGATGAATAAGACCTTCTGGGCCGTCCTCCTCAAGGCAGCAGGACCTCTTGCAGAGAACAGAGGGTTTTGCCGCCTTCGCGGCGATTTAAATAGAAATGGGGTTCCTCGTTTTTGCAATACAACTTCTTCCCTTTTAGCACCGTTGATTCCCGTTTGCGGGTTGCTGTACTTGGCGGTAACTTCCTGTGGCAGGACGTTCACTTTATCGGATTGCGCCATGCCTGGACACAAAAAAAGACCATCGCGGCGCGATGGTCTTGCTTTTTCAATTGGTGCCGAAGGCCGGACTCGAACCGGCACGCTTTGAGGGCGCTTGATTTTGAGTCAAGTGCGTCTGCCAATTCCGCCACTTCGGCACGGGTTTGGTGCAACGAAGATATTCTAGCATTGAAGCATCATTTTGTCAACGGATTTCCCCGTTTTGGTGTGCTGCAGTCAGAACGCAAATTCATAGGACGCGTCAATACGGACTGGCCCGCCGATGGTGATGCCTGTCAGTTTTCCGTCTTTCATGGCTGCCTTGATGGAAATGGGACCGCCCGGTTCCTTGAGGATGAGGGCAAGCGATTTTTGATGACGCAGGCCTAGCGCTGCCGCCGCTGCCGCACTG
>PPYE01644273.1_pt1 | contig 10433 bp, 7 predicted proteins | sample 1559881 | NCBI WGS metagenome assembly PPYE01 (sample SAMN08240022, study PRJNA423297) | Human gut metagenome, whole genome shotgun sequencing project.
TGCCTGAGCCATTGGAACCCTTTACCACCACGAGAGATCCTTGTGGAATGCTGAGAGCTTGTGTATGGAAAAGTTCTGGTCCTTCTGGAGTAGCTAAAAGAGTTCCCTCTCCTATCTTTACAGCTGGTTTAAGTGAAGAATTCCAAAGCTTCTCATAACCTGAAGGCTCTTGGGATTCTTTCTCGTGCTCAAGATAAACATCAATATCCGCTTTTGCAGCAAGATATGAGCTTTTAACAGAACAAACCGTATCAAGCGGTTCGCTCAATACTGACAAAATCAGATAGGCGGCTAAAATCTCTCCAACACTCATCTGACCTATAGAAAGCAGCATAACACCTGTAATTATGGCTACGACTTGCGTGAAATTTGAAAGCGCTGATGGAAAACTCTTTGATAAAGAACTGAAAAAACTACTTCTTTTTACATAGAGAGAATACTCATCGTTAACCGCCTCGTAAGCATTTTCAAAATAGTTCTCTGCACGCAGCACATTAATCGAGAGCTTTTCCTCAATTATGCGCCTACCGATATCCAGCCAGCCTTCTCGTTTTTTCATTGACTCGGTCAAAATCTCATTTGTTTTTTTGCTCGGATAATCAATAATCACCAAGTAAAAAGGGATATATAGCAAGACAAGCAAACCAATCCATGGATTTACCGTAAATGCCACAATTGACAAAACAATAACTGCTAAAAGACCACCTAAAAATTCAACACTTACTGCAATTTGAACACCACTGAAGACAAAGGCTGCCATAGTGACTACATTAAGATAGTGTCCGGTTTTATTTTTTGGAAAAACACGAAGAGACATCTTTAAGAATTCCGATATAGCTACCTCAGAACTAGCAACCGCAGCTTCTAAATTGAGCTTTTGTGGAATCCAAACAGTGAGAAAAAAGCTTAAGAAAAGCGTTACAAGCGAAAGGAGCAGCAACAGCCCTAGCTTTTGCCAAACACCATCAACAGCTTGCACATTAAGCATACTATCAATTAAATCGCCTGTAAAAATACCCAGCACTGCAACAGCAATATATCCAATTGCCAAACCAAGGGCAGATAGAAGCATTTGTTTTCGTATAACAAATAAGTGAGAGAGACGATTATTCATACTCATCATCCACAAAACATCATTAGCTTAAAAACGCAGTGAGTAATTCAGGCAATATATATTTTTCAGGAATACATGAACTATTACTCTGTTTATGTACTCTACATGGGCCAAGGCAGAATGGCAGGCATTTGCATTCCTGACAATCCCTTGAAAGCGAAATATGAGGACGCCTACTACTCAGCAAGTCCTTATCAATAGACTTTCCGTCACTTTCTGAACAAAAATATTTAATCATTCCAGGCCCAAGACAAACGGCTTTATTGATTGAAAAGGGACACGGAGTTGTAGCCGGCTTCGGAAGATTGAGTCTCAAATTGTGACTCTTTTTATACGTAAGTATTGTCATATACGCCCTTGCATATTCTTCTTGAGTCAATTCAGATATGGCGGAATTATTTTTTACATTTTTCATTCGCGCAACTTCAAACTTAACTCGCGAAGCATCAAAGGACGAAATGCCTAAGATATCATCAAATACATTATCGAACGATTTTGTATTCTCTTTACATACATTAAAGCGAACCTCAACTTTTGAATTACTATTCTTAAGAATACAATCAAGAAGATCAAGCTGATTAGCATATGAGAATGCGGGCATCTTTCTAAAACGATTGTGCCAAAGTGCATTACCATCAAACGTCAGACGTATTAAGTTAAACTGAACTTTTTGTAGAATATCAACCGAAAGCATCGAACCATTTGTGGAGATATTTGACTGATACCCTTTGCTGTACTTCCGTGCAATACTTTTAATCGAGCTATCTAGATTGATTAAGATATCGCTATTCATCAAGGGTTCTCCGCCAAAGTAGTTAACCACTATTGACTCGATATCACCTCCAAGCCATTCATCAACTTGAGCAGTCAGACGGGTAGCATCCTCTACGGAAAAGTCCTTATGGCAATGATTTTGATAACAGTATACGCAACCAAAATTACAGTTATTAGTCAAAACTACAGTTATATAAAGCGTCTTTATAGGAGCATCTATTTTCCTATTAACCTTTTCAATAAGTTCAAACACCTCGTCTGTAGTATCTCTAACAATAACTCCATTATCCAATAAAACAGCTAGTTCTTCCTTTGTTGCACGTAAAGGATAGTCTCTATCCATTTGAATGAGGGAACCAGAAGAAGTATTGAATACATAATTCTTTCCACTATAGTTAAAGTATTCATTAAAGATTGAATTTTTATATTTCATTACTTTCCCTCATTTAACTTAAAGAATCTATCCTAAGAGAGATGGCGGGCGATTGTGAACCCACAATCGCCCCTAAATGCGCTACTCCACAATAACTCCGATGACACAGTTGTGGGTATCAACGGTAGGGTTATCTTCAAGCTCGCTTGCAGAGACAATAACCTTCATGCTCAGCCTCCTTTCCAAAACATTAATTACCTGCACTTGTAAAATAAACACTTAATAGACTCTTTAAGGTTAAAAGCGGATTTCTCGTATAAAATTGCGTTATCACCCTATAATTTGACGCAGGAAAATACCGTTGAAAGGCTGATTATGAGCGAAAAGCGACTAACTCAAGCACTTCAAAATATACTTGCCAATGGGAATTCTCTTGCTCAAGGTGACGCTTCAAATGTCATTTTGAGTGCACACTACGAAACAGAAGAGTCTGCTAACCCTCATATCAGAGGATTTTTTACACTCACTTCTGCTTTTGATTTAGCAAATTTAGGCCAATTTTCTACAAAACCTTATGGAGACGACATTGTGAGTCTCTCAATACTTGCTCGTAAAAACTATTTTGGAAGTTTTCTTTTCTTTCTAATGCCTTCATCAGAAGATTTCTTTACTTTTACTACAAACCTTATATCAAATAAAAATACACTGCCGCAAAATATTCATCCAGCTGATATTGAACAAATCTATACACTTTATACTCAAATAATCATTACCTATTCCGAGAGAAAACCAAATTGGGAAGCTATTGTTACTTCCTTGCTTATAGCGCTTATTACCTGCCTTTCTCCTGATGCTCACTATACGTTCACTCCAGGTAACACTAATGAGACAGTTGCTCTTATCCTTAATGAAATTACTGCTCATTCAGAAAGTATTACGCTTGCTAAACTTTCAGGAAAATACTCATATACACCAACTTATCTCTCTGAACTTCTCAGACAAAAATGTGGCAAGACTTTTTCTGAACTTGTTTTAGAACAGAGAATGGAACGAGCAAAAACGCTGTTAATTCATACCAAATTGCCTGTCACTACTATTTCTTCAATGATTGGCTATGGTGGAACAACAGAGTTTTATAGGAAATTTAAAGACTACTTTTCTCTTACACCACGTGAAATGAGAAGCAAAACTTTTTAGTCATATTACAATTGAGGGCAAATTTCATCGCCTACAGAAGTCCTTCCCATAGACATAGTGCTTTGAGAAAGTAGGGCTTCTTGCAGGTCTTTTGGTAGTGTGTCTGCTACCACGATATTCTCGCCCGTAAAGGGGTGTTCAAATTGAACGTGCCAGGAGTGTAAAAACTGCCGGTTAAGTCCAAGGTTAAGGCTTGTATCTTTTTTACCGTAGAGCTGATCGCCAACAACAGGATGACCAATGTGGCGCATGTGAACTCTAATCTGGTGTGTGCGACCTGTATAGAGATGGCACTCAAGAAGCGAGTAACCCTCGCCTTTTCTGCCCGCTTCAAAGCGCTCAAGCGTTCTAAAGGTGGTAATGGCCTCTCGTGCGCCAGGCGCGTCTGATACGGTCATTTTGAGACGGTCTCGCGTTGAGCGAGCAATGCCCGTTTCAATGGTGCCGGAATCGTGAGCAACATAGCCTTGAACCAGCACAATGTAGCGTCGGTCAAGCACGCGCAGCCTAATGAGGTCTTGAAGAGCCTTTTGCGCCTCGTCTGACTTTGCTGCCAGCATAAGACCAGACGTATCCATATCAAGACGATGCACAATACCAGGACGTTCTTCTCCCTGAAGCATTCCTAAGTGCTCGTAGCCACAGTGTGCTACCAGCGCATTTGCCAGGGTGTCATCAACGTGGCCAGGCGATGGATGGCAAACTAGGCCAATTTGCTTGGAGAGCACTATGAGATACTGGTCCTCAAAGCGAATATCAAGGGGAATGTCTGGGTTTGGACGTAAAAGTCCCGTTTGAGGCTGTGCGTCTGGAAGAGACACTAAGAGTCTATCGCCCAACATAAGTTTTTCTGACTTGGAGGTAGCCAGCGTAGCGTTGATGGTTACTCTTCCCTCTTCTACCAGCTTTGCGCAGGCACTTCTTGAGGGAAGTGTATCTTGGGCAGAAAGGAACGCATCTAATCTGACGCCGTCTCCTTCTGGTCCAACTAGTATGTCAACGATACGCTCATTCATTGCCACTACCCTGTTGCTGCTTTTTGTCCCAGATTATCCAGTACACAAAAGCAATAAGGATGCCACAGGTCACAAAGATATCCGCCACATTAAACACGGCAAAATTAACAAACGTTGTAGCAAAGAAATCAGTAACCTGACCATACAAAACACGGTCAATAGCGTTACCAATTCCGCCGCCTGCGATGCCTCCCAAAAGCGCAATAAGCGGCAGCGGGAGGTTTTTCTCGCGAACTACAAAGCTCACCAGAGCGGCTATGACCACAGCAGTGAGAGCCACAAAAAAGAGGGCATTTCCAGAGCCCACAGAAAACGCTGCACCGGTGTTGCTTACGTGGAAGAGCTCCATAACACCTGGGATAAAAGGTACTGCGGTTCCCTCTGGAATTGAGGTTCGTACCCAGAGCTTGGTTACCTGGTCAAGCACACAGGCAACAGCGCCCGCCCCGCAGAGAACTGCAAGGCGGGTCACTAGTGTGTGAGTTGTATGTTGCTGCTGGTCAGTGTTCATTTACGCAACAACATCGTGGCAGCGGTGGCAAAGGTGATCCTCACCAAGCTCGCGATAGTTCCAGCAACGGTCGCAGCGCTCGCCGTTTGCAGGATAGACGCTTACGCTCAGCTCAGAACCTTCAGAGACGGTAACCTCAGAGCAGACAAATGCCTCAGCAAAGTCAAGGCCAGCATGAGAAATGGATGCAGCCTGTTCAGCGGTAAGGGTAACCTCTGCACGAGTAGCCTGCGTGGTCTTCTCGGTAACAACACCTGCCTCAAGAGCGGTCTCGTATGCCTTAGTGTATGCGGCGCGAGCATCAACCAGTACCTGATATGCAGGAAGCAGTGCTGTGTACTCGTCAGTGCTCATAGGAGCCTTATACCAGTCGAGAAGAGCTGCGTACTTCTGACCATCACGCATAGACTCTGGCAGGAACTGCATAGCCTCGTCGGTGGTGTAAACCAGAATTGGCTGCAGGTCATGAACAAGCATGGAGAGAATCTCTGCCCAAACAGTCTGAGCGCTTCTGCGTGTTGCAGAATCTGCAGCATCACAGTACATACGGTCCTTAGTTGCGTTCAAATAACCGTTGGAAAGCTCAATGATGTAATCGTAGAGGGTACGGAAGACGTTATTAAAGCGATATCCCTCGTAAGCCTCAGTGACTGCAGCATGAACCTCGCACATACGTGCAAGAACAAGACGGTCGTACTCTTCAAGGTCCGCTACAGCAACTGCATCGGTAGCAGGATCAAACTGGCCCTCGAGCTCGCCAAGAAGGAAGCGCAGGGTATTTCTGAACCTACGGTATGCATCGCCTACCTGGGAAAGAATGGCGTCATCGCAAGGAACGTCAGTTGAAGTGTCAACAGAAGCAACCCAAAGGCGTAGGACGTCTGCGCCACGCTCAGCACAAACTGCATTTGGATCAATGACATTGCCCAAAGACTTACTCATCTTTCGTCCCTGGCCATCAAGCGTAAAGCCCTGTGAGACAACGGACTTGTAAGGAGCAACTCCGTAAGCTCCAACAGAAGTCATGAGAGAACTCATGAACCAACCACGGTGCTGGTCGGAGCCCTCAAGATACATATCAGCTGGGAACTTAAGGTTTGGACGGTGTTTGCAGACAGCAGTGTGAGAAACACCAGAATCCCACCAAACGTCCAAAATATCCTTGTTTGCCTTGAGATTGTGGCCGCCACACTTAGGGCAGACGCAAGCGTCGCCTAAATAGGTCTTAGGATCGTCGGTGAACCAAGCATCAGAGCCCTTCTCGCGGAAAAGCTTGATGACAGCGTCAAGTGTCTGGTCATTGATAACGGTTTCACCGCAATCCTCGCAGGTGAAAGCAGGGATTGGAACACCCCAGTTACGCTGCCTGGAAATGCACCAGTCAGGACGACCTTCAACCATGGAGCCAATACGCTTAACCGCATTTGCAGGATAGAACTTAACCTTTGTAAGCTCCTCTGCTGCCTGCTGACGCAGGCCGGTCTTATCCATGGAGACAAACCACTGGCTTGTTGCACGGAAGATAACGGGCTCTTTACAACGCCAGCAGTGTGGATAGCTGTGGGTAATCTCTTCTGCAAGAATGAGCGTTCCACGGTCTTTGAGCCACTGAACAATGACAGGGTTAGCCTCATTGACCTCCATACCAGAGAAGGGGCCACCAGTGCCCTGACCGTCACCTTTGAAGAAGTGGCCGTCATCATCAACAGGCATAGTCTGTGGAATATCAAAGCGAACACCAGCGTTATAGTCGTCTACGCCATGACCAGGTGCAGAGTGAACAACACCAGTACCGTCGTCAAGGGTAACGTACTCTGCATAGATAAACTTACCAGTGTTACCAAGGTCACCAAAGATTGGCTGCTTATACTCATTGCCTGCAAGCTCAACACCAGTTCTCTTCCAGGTGTTGCCCTCTGAGTCCTGAGCAAGCTTCCAATCGGTATAGCCAAACTTGGCAGCAGCCTTCTCTGCAAGAGCCTCAGCAACAATCTCTACGTGTCCATCAGGAAGCTCAAGAGCAACATAGTTAGCCTCAGGGTGCAGAATAACTGCCTCGTCAGCAGGCAATGTCCATGGAGTTGTAGTCCAGATGTCTACCCAAGTCTTACCTGCGTAAGCCTCAAGACCCTCAGGAACCGTAGTTAACTCAAAGCGAACAAAGATTGCAGTAGAGGTGACATCGTGATACTCAATCTCTGCCTCAGAGAGAGCAGTGTGGTCATGAGTACACCAGTGAACAGGCTTGGTACCTCTATACACAGAGCCCTTGTCGTAGATTGCCTTGAAGATCTCAACATCAGTTGCGTCGTAATCGTTGACGTAAGTGAGATAAGGGTTATCCCACTCGCCCAAAACACCAAGGCGCTTAAAACCCTGACGCTGGGTATCTACCTGCTCAACCGCCATCTTGCGGCAGAGCTCACGGATCTTCTCGGTAGATAACTGATTGAACTTCTCTGTGCCAAGCATCTGCTCAACCTTGTGCTCGATTGGCTGACCATGGCAGTCCCAACCAGGAACATAAGGAGTCTGGAAGCCCTGCATAGCCTTATAGCGGTTGATGATGTCCTTGGAAATCTTATTCTGTGCGTGACCCAGGTGAATTGGACCGTTTGCATAAGGAGGTCCATCATGAAGGACAAACTTGTCATGTCCCTCATTCTTCTTCATCAGGAGCTCATAGACGTTGTTTTGGTCCCAATCAGCCAAACGCTGAGGCTCGTTCTGCGCAAGTGATGCGCGCATAGGAAAGCCTGTGTTTGGCAGGTTGGTGGTCTTTTTGTACTCGTTTGCCATCAAGCACAACCTTTCTGGGCACAAATAAAGCGCCCGTCCCTCACAGCTGGGACGAAGCGCCACAATACACTTCGTTGTAACCACCCAGCGACGGATTTGTCCGTTTACTCGGCTGGCCTGTCACGGCGACCATTTCCGGCAGCATCTACTAGTACAAAAACCTGTACGTTTGAACTGCAGCTCCGAGGTGATGTTCACACGGACGCAAATGCGGACTTCCACCAACTCCGCTCGCTTGAGATTTGCGCTACCCAGCTACTGTCCTCATCACAGCTTGTGTAAGTAATACTACCACGTCTTGCACTCATTGAACTAAGTAATACACACGCTTAAACCGTTTTTAACAAATTATGCGGAATCCAAATTTTAAATTTTTATCGAAATAAAAAATGTAGATTGGGTAAAACAATTCCAATATCTAAGTGAGCTCATATCACATTTGAGCCAAACAGGTAAAGGGACGTGTATGGCAGATAACGATAACAAGCACCGTAGATCTATGTCGATGCTACTCTATATTGCAGTAGCCATCTTTGTATATCTCCTGCTTAGCAACACATTATTACCAGGGCTTCTGCGTCAACAGGTACAAACTGTCTCGTACAGTGAGTTCCTTAACAAGATTGACAACAATGAAGTCACCAAGGTAGACCTTAATACGGGCAGCAGAAACATTAGGTTTACAACTGGCTCTGGAGATTCCGAGAAGGTCTTTGAGACCACGCAATTCCCTAATGATTCAACACTGGTTCAGACGCTTAGAGACCACAAAGTTGATTTCTCGGCTTCTATTCCTGACAACTCTACAAACATGCTGCTCTATGCCCTTATTCAGTATGGCATCCCTCTTGTTCTCTTCTTGGGCATTGGCTACTTTATCAACCGTTCCCTTAAACGCGCCATGGGTGACGATGGTCCTTCCATGAACTTTGGTGGCGGCTTTGGAGGTCTTGGCGGCAATCTTGGTCGCTCAAGTGCTAAAGAAATTAAGGGAGAAGACACAGGCATTACGTTTAAAGACGTTGCTGGCCAAGAAGAAGCTAAAGAGTCTATGCAAGAGATTGTTAGCTTCCTTAAGACTCCCGATAAGTACAAAGAGATTGGCGCTCGTTGCCCTCGTGGTGCCCTGCTTGTAGGCCCTCCAGGTACTGGTAAGACCCTCATTGCTAAGGCAGTTGCTGGTGAGGCAGGCGTTCCTTTCTTCCAGATTGCCGGCTCTGAGTTTGTTGAGATGTTTGTTGGACGCGGTGCTGCAAAAGTCCGTGACCTCTTCAAGCAAGCAAATGAAAAGGCTCCTTGCATCATCTTTATTGACGAGATTGATGCTGTTGGTAAGCGCCGTGATGCTTCTCTCAACTCCAACGATGAGCGTGAGCAAACCTTAAACCAGCTGCTCTCTGAGATGGACGGCTTTGATAACCACAAGGGCATTGTTGTTCTTGCAGCAACCAACCGCCCTGAGACCTTGGACAAGGCACTTCTGCGTCCTGGCCGTTTTGACCGCCGTATTCCTGTTGAGCTTCCAGACCTTAAGGGTCGTGAGGCAGTTCTTCAGATTCACGCCAATGATGTAAAGATGGAGCCAGGCGTTGACCTCTCTATTATTGCTAAGTCCACACCAGGCGCATCCGGTGCAGACCTTGCAAACATCATCAACGAGGCAGCTCTTCGTGCTGTTCGCTTTGGTCGTCGTCGTGTCACCACCGAAGACCTTGCTGAGTCCGTTGACGTTGTTATTGCCGGCGCTAAGAAGAAGAACACTGTTCTTTCTGAGCACGAGAAGGACGTTGTGGCTTATCACGAGACCGGTCATGCAATTGTTGGTGCCATCCAGAAAAACGATGCTCCTGTTACCAAGATCACCATTGTTCCTCGTACTGGCGGAGCTCTTGGCTTTACCATGCAGGTTGAGGATGATGAACGTTATCTCATGAGCAAAAGCCAGGCAATGGATGAGATTGCTGTTCTCTGTGGTGGACGCGCAGCTGAAGAACTTATCTTTGGCGAGATGACCAATGGCGCTTCCAACGATATCGAGCGTGCAACAGCAATTGCTCGCGCTATGGTTACGCAGTACGGCATGTCTGACAAACTTGGCATGGTTACCCTCAGCCAGCAGCAAAGCCGCTATCTTGGTGGTGGTTCTTCCCTCACCTGCTCTGAGGCAACCGCTGAAGAGATTGATGCTGAAGTTAGACGCATTGTTGAAGAGGGACACCAGCGCGCACTCCAGACGCTTAAAGAGAACCGCTTTAAGCTGCATGAAATTGCTCACTACCTGCAGAAGAAAGAGACTATTACCGGCGAGGAGTTCATGAATATCCTCAAGCGCGAGAATACCTTTGCACCAGTAGTTGAGAACACCAATGAGGAAGGCTCCTCTACTTCTTCAGCAGAGTAACTTTGTCTCATAAGTAAAATTAAACGGCCGCCTATCCTGAACTACCTCCCATTTCTTATGTCTAAGAAATGGGAGGTAGTTCATATGCAGGTGATTATGATTCTGCAGCGTGTTAGCGTCGGCTTTTAGGCCTGGCTCACAAAATAGCGCAGCTTTCTTGTGTTCTGCTGAAGAATCGACATGTTCCTAATCAAGATAGCCAGGCAGCTAGGCGGTCGCACTACCTGATATGCATCTCTATGCATAAA
>PPYE01132299.1_pt1 | contig 10431 bp, 9 predicted proteins | sample 1559881 | NCBI WGS metagenome assembly PPYE01 (sample SAMN08240022, study PRJNA423297) | Human gut metagenome, whole genome shotgun sequencing project.
TACTTTTGAAGAAGCTGAACAAGTTCCTCGCGGATTGCCGGTTCATCTTCTATAATGAAGATTTTCATGCTCACACCTCCATATTCTATTATATTTCGATTTTCCAGAGAATACAATGCGTAAAGCATGAACAATAAAGTTTAATTAAAAAGCGTTTTGCATCATTTAACCTGTGACACATGAACTATAAAATGTAAACAGGTGATGCAAAATGGCAAGAATTGAAGACTGCCCGGGATTTGAAACCTTTGGCGCAGATATAAAAGAGGCACGAAAGGCGAAGCGTCTTACTCGAAAAGATTTAGCTGAAAAAGTAAATGTTGACACACGGTATCTTGCCAATATCGAAAATAAGGGTACGATTCCAAGTCTGCCGGTCATTATTCAGCTAGTAAAAATCTGCGGTCTGCCGATGGAGCGCTATTTTAATCCTACTGTTATGCGGCAGGAAAGTAAGCTGCGCGAAAGAGTAGGGCAGAAGCTAAGGCTTTGCCCGGAACAATATCTGTCAATTATTGAGGGAGCGATTGATGGGGCAATCCAATTAGGTGAAACGGAGGAGGCCTAAGGGCTCTCTACATTACGATGTTTGACTATGCCTTTGTGTGGTGACGCGAGGATATGTCAGCATCGGCGTATTGGTAAATTGTCGCACATTCAGCATAGTTTTGCTACTCATCGTAATCGGCGCATTGAAAAGCATAGCTAGTAAGTATTTCTTTGGGTTTCGTATACAGGTGCTATGTGTTTGCAGCGATTCGAGTACATAGCGGATATGCTCGCTTGTCAGCTGCATCAGGCGGCTGCGCACAAGGTCTGCGGGAAAAATATTGATCCCAAACCGCTGTGTCGAGTTCTGATTTTGAACCGCCTCCACGATAAGTTCGCTGATTTCTTTAAGTACTGGGGCGGCTTCGGGCATATTGCGGCAGAGTAAATCAAGCTCTATGTTCCCCTGCACCTGCTCCCGCACAGCGTCGGTATCGGATAAGATTAGATCCGTATTTTGTTTCTCTTTATTTGGTATTTCTTTATTTAATTGTGTGGGATTCTCCTGCGCAGTAGAATCGGACACAGGTGTTTCCAGTACAGGCGACACAGAAAAATCATCACAGTTTTCAACATCGGAATCCTCGATGTGTGGATACTCGTAGACAAAATAATCGCAGCCGCGAAGCTGCCCACGCTCGTCACGGATGCGGGAACGGACGACATATCCGGCGGCCTCCAGTTCGTGAACGGCAGTGCGAACGGCATCAATGCTTTCTTTGTTGATGGCGGCAAGGCCGCGCAGCGTATAATCCCAGTCATTAGGAAGTGACAGCATTTGCGAGAGCAGCCCTTTGGCTTTCAAGGAGATAGTCTTATCCCGCAGATGATGGTTGCTCATAACGGTAAAGTTTTTGGTACGTTCTACACGAAAAACAGGCATTTATAATCCTCATATAAGATGGCGGGCAGCCGACGAGACTGCCCGCCGTTTTGTGTGTTATGTGTTAAATGAACGGTAGGAAACGAGCCTTGAAGTTTTGGAAGTCGATAATCTGCAATTCGATGTTATCCCCGCAGAGTGGCCGCAGCGCGTCTGCCTGAAAATCGAAGCAAACCAAGATGCCGGTGCTATTCAGCAAGTCCAAGGCAGAGACGAATCGGTAGAGTCGGGGAATGTCGGGTAGATAGCAGAACAAAATCGGCGCGCCTGAATCATCGACAGCATCACATTCGAGGCGGCTGTTCGGCAGGGACGGCTGAAATTCTTGCAGAAGTGCAGCGTTCACCTGCATGGTGATTTCTGGGCGGCAGAGTAGCTGCAAGAGCGTTTCTCCATAGGAATTATTCGTCAAAAAGTAAAAATGTTCGTAGCCGTCATTAAGCAAGAAGTGGTCGAGGCTGCGAGTCCGGGAACGCGCTAACAAGGTGTGAAGAATATCCATGTTATCCGACAGCAAAAGTCCGCTTGCTTTTAGATTGAAAGAAATCTTTGTGCGGCATACTTGCTCCAGCATGACTTTGGAACGCATCTCGACTTGTGGCTCAAAGACCGGCAGAAATTCCATGCTGTTATACACGGCGAAAACGCGGTTGGACGTGAACAACGCGCCTGCCATTCGTGAGCCACGAATTTTCAGCATTTCGAGTTCGGCTTCTTTCATTTCGCGGGAATCATAAAAGTAAGGTTGTTCAATATGGAACGGGCCACTTGCGGCTGGGGAGAAAATCGGCGGCTTTTCATCACGATAAATCATTGTGCCTGCATTCAGCATCGTTACATAGGTCTGTGCGATACGGTGCAGCCGAATACGGCGCGGAACTTCCGACTTGATGGCATTCGTGTCGCTGCATCCGGATAAGTAGAATGCAAAGCGCTCAGGCTCTTGCTGCAATAACAGCCGTTTTGTGCGAACACCGAGCCGATAGCCGCGAAGATGGTGACTGGAAAAGATGCGCAGGAGCTTGTCATGCGTCAAGGACGTGACGACTTTTTTGCGGTAACTTTCACTCGCGGTAAGGCGGGAAGAACCGGCGCAAGGAACCTCGCCGCATATGGCCGTGAGCGACAACAGCTCATAATTGAGGCTGTTATGGGACGGTAAAGTTGGAGACTGTGAAGAAATAGGAATCACCTCGTTTTCCTACCGTAAGCACATTATCCTCGGTGCAGCGTTTCCACTTGGAATGCCTAAAAGACGATTGTGACGCGGAAAAGCTGCCAAAATGTGCAAGTAGAGATTTTTTGAAGAACTTTTTGACGAAATGGAGGTCAGTTTTTACGGATTTTTCTTGTCCAGCCATGCAGAAAATTTCTCTTTTTGCATGACGGAAATGATAGTGCAGGACGAATCCGCAAATCGTGTTGTCTGGAACTGGTCGCACAAAGCGCCGGTGTCATCGGTCATACAGTACAGCGCGATGATGTCCAGAACTTCTTTCATTTCTAGGTTGTCATAATCCCGCACGGCTTTGATGGGTAGGCATCTGTCATAGATGTGTTCGATGCAGATGGTACATTCGCAGAAGTGGGGAAGATTTTGTTGTTCGGCATACTGCTTTAATGCTGCATGAATTGCGGGCTGCAAAAATTTGAAGCCTTCGGTGCGGGTCTTTTTGAGCAGTAATGCGGGCAGTCTAACGGACAGAATGTCGTCATCTACATTGAGCCGGATACCCTGCATCTCAGCGGCTTGCAGATAGTAGTCCTGCGGCATGCCGCCGCAAACGGTAAACAGAAAATTGCGAAGCTGGGCGGTACTGCGCTCACTCAAAAGAGCAGCACTTTTGGCTGTCTTAATAAATTGCTCCGGCGCGGGGGCGGGCAGCAGATGTTCCAGCTCGTACAGCTTCTTGTTTATGTCGATCAGGCTGCGCTGTTCCAAACGGATGCGTGTTAAAAGAGTGCCGGTATTCAATAGGAACCTCCGATTATACGTATAAATGACGTACACATTACGCAGTGAGTTACTTCTCCAAAAGCGGAGAGACGAATAATACGCATAAGGCGCGTATTAGGGCGATACAATGCGCATAGCGTAAACGCCCTGTCAGGGTGGACGTATTACGAGCATCTGCGGACACCTCCCACTGTCAAAATTTTGCACAAACAAAAAGAGCCGCGCCTGAAAAAATCAGGCACGACTCTGGATAAGTTCAACCTCTACGGTAGAACCCTATTTTGTGCATACTAATTCTAACATATGAGATTTACGGGGTCGATACAAAAGCTGTGCGGATGTTGTGCGAATATTGTGTGGCAAGAAAAATAGGATGACGTAACAAATATATCTGTTGAAATTAAATAGTACCATACAACACACAGGAGGAAACTTTATGGAAGGGAGTGTGTAGGGTCTACAAAACTATAATTAATACGATCCGCAGAACTAATGATGATTTCTTCTGCAACTGCCCGCATTAGAGGAATTTCTTTTCCAAGATGCTTGTCATGCTTAAAAGGCTCATATCTTAGCCGCTCGCCATACTTACTATGAACAACGGCGTTACGTGTTGCATAGATGCGATCACGGATAGAAGAATAGACTCTTTCGGACTCATCTTCAAAATCAATCAATTTTCCGTCATCTGTAAAAGGTACAGAAGTGGTTCGGTAATAGTCGATGGCTGAACTGTCTATACGAACAATTGAAGCTTTAAGTGTAGACAAATCAGGTATGTACCGTTTCAGGCACAAAAGTAAACCATTTCGTTCATTCCAAACGCCGTCATCACGCTGATCTCGCATTTTCTTTTTAATTACATTATAGAAATTATGGATGTCCTCGTATCTGTATGGTGAGAATGAAGGCCGTGTAATAAAACTAGCAATCACATGGAAAGCTTCATCTTCAGAAATCGACTGAAAAAAGAACTCTGCAACATGGTAAAATGCTAAATATTGCATAAAAGGAAGATTAGTGGCAAGAGCCTGTTGGTAGTATTTTGTCAAGTCTTGTTTATATTGTTTGTATGGAAATAATTGTCCATTGCGCCGAGTGCGGATTCGGCGAAATTTGCGCATATCTGTGAAGTCAGAAACAGCAAGTGGAACGTTAAAGTTGTAAGCAATATTAAAAAGGTAAGCATCAAATATACGCTTGAATTCTGTAATAGAATGATTTTGAGGAGAAGTCACCTTAACAGTACATATACGGAAAGTATCACAAAAATCCTCGAAATTTGTAATAATTTCTTTTGGAAACAATCGCATAGAGCTCACCTCATACTTATCTGGGGTGTTATGAAACGAGCAAAGCAAGGCAAAAATGTATTCCTGACTGGCTTTCGATGTAATGAAATGATAATTATGTTCAGTGACTTCAAAAGAATCCCGATCAAGTCTCATAAAAGCGGTAGGCCTGTTACGATCTTGTGATTGTACAGCTATTTCGATATAGTCGTTTTTTATGAGCATTTTATCTGTGCAAATATAATTGTCTGCAAGGAGTTCTATGATTGGCTGAATTTGTTCTAATGAAATTTGGGCAAAAAGTTCTTCATAGTCATTACTGGTTTCATAATCATAGCAAATTCTATTAACAATAAGAGAATCACCACAAATTGAAGCTTTTAGAGATTTCGTTACATTAGCAATCCCATGTATGAAATTTTCAATAGTGAACATATAGTTGCCTCCATAAGAATAGTGATGTGTTATAAACCTATAATACACAATAGTTTTCACTTTTTCAACATTTTGCCGCCGTGATTTTTGCATTTATTTAGTACTTGTGATAAAAAAATGAAGATGTTTGCTTTATCAACTGGTGAAAGTATGATGATTATATCGTTATTATATTGATCTTATTCAAATATTGAATAAGATGAACAACAAAAAATTTACTTTTTGTTGTTGGAATTTCCATATTCAAAGCGTATAAAGTAATAAAATGGCATGAGAGGAGGCGCAAAAATGCCAAGCAGTAATGTTGTAATATACGCCCGATACAGCAGCGACAACCAGCGCGAAGAATCCATCGAGGGCCAGCTGCGCGAGTGCAGGGCGTATGCCAAACGCAATGACATGAAAATCATCGGCAGTTACATAGACCGTGCGTTGTCAGCCAAGACAGACGCGCGACCGCAGTTCCAGAAGATGATCCAGGACAGCAATGCCCACAGATTCCAATTTGTCCTTGTGTGGAAGCTGGACCGATTCTCCCGCAACCGCTTTGACTCTGCGTACTATAAACGCGCACTTTCCAAGAACAATGTCAAGGTGATTTCCGCAACAGAACCAATCTCTAACACGCCGGAGGGCATCATGCTGGAAAGTATGTTGGAGGGCATGGCAGAGTATTATTCGGCTGAACTAGCGGAGAAAGTGACGCGTGGGCATACGGACAATGCACTAAAGTGCAAGTTTAATGGCGGCTCTGTACCGCTTGGCTACCGCATCAACGAGGAACGCCACTACGAACCTGACCCAGTGATGAGCCCTATTGTTCGGGAAGTGTTCGAGCGCTACGCCGGGGGAGAATCCATCAAGGAACTTTGCGCGGACATGAATGCTCGTGGCATACGGACCGGCTATGGCAGAAAGTTTGTAAAGAGTAGTTTTCAAAATATGCTGCGGAACCGCCGCTATCTGGGCGAGTATCGCTACAGGGATATAGTCACGGAAAACGCTTTTCCGGCACTTATCGACCAAGAGACATTTGACAAGGTACAGGCTCGAATGAAAGCAAACAAAAAAGCGCCTGCCAGATCGAAGAGCGACGAAGACTTCATCCTGACAGGCAAGTTGGTATGCGGCAACTGTGGTGCGTTGATGGTAGGTGACAGCGGCACAAGCCATACCGGGGCAACCTACTACTATTATAAATGTGGGCATCGCAAGCGCAAAGAGGGCGAACGATGCCACATGAAAGCATTCCGCAAAGAATTGATTGAATCCTTTGTAGTCAAGCAGGCGCTGGGATATGTGTTGCAAGACCGTGTAATTGCGATGCTGGCAGATGCCCTTGTAGAAAACCAGAAGCGCGAAAACACGCACCTGCCCGCGTTGCAAGAGGAACTAAAAAAGGTCAATAAGAAAATTGACAATATTGCCGCCGCGATAGAAGAGGGCATCATCACCCAGACAACAAAAGAGCGTCTGACAGCGCTGGAAGCCCAGCGCGATGAACTGCAAATCAGCATCTTTGAGGAAGAAACCTCTCATCCGAAGCTGACGAAAGAGTACGTTGTGCAGTGGTTGGAATCGTTCAAGAGGCACGACTTGCGTGACCACAAGGTACAGCGGCAAGTAATTGAATGCTTCGTAAACACAGTATATGTCTTTGAGGATAAAATAATTGTAAATCTAAACCTCCGCGATGGGGACAAGCCCATCGCGCTTTCTAAAGAGAATGGTTCGGATATTGAAACCTGCGGGTCACCAAAAAGCACTATCTCAAATGAGGTAGTGCTTTTTTCTTGTGCTATAAACTTTTAAGGGAGTAGAGGAGTATTTTCTTTTGCCTATTCCTCCGCCCTGACCACCGTTACGGTACACTGCGCTGTAAAACCGCCACAGTCGGCGGTCAGGGTCGTGGTGCCGTAATTCACGGGGACGAGCCAGGAGTCGTCGAAGCGGGCGATGCGCTCGTCGGCAATGTGATAGGTCACGGCGGGGTGGTCGGTGGTGTCCTCCGGCAGAAGATGGCAGACTGCGCCGACGCGGCTGGCGTAGGCGTAGTCGGACTCGCGCGTGCCGTCGGCGGTGATCCAGGTCACAAGCTCGTCGTCAAAATACAGCGTGTAGTCGTCCAAAGCAATGCCGCGCAGTGGGCTGGACACCTGCACCGGGCAGCTGGCGGAAATTTTCCCGTCGGCGCTTTGCAGCGTCAGGGCGGTCGAGCCGCCGCGCAGACCGGTCACAAAGCCGCTGGGATCGACCTCGGCAATCGTGTCATCGGCCACAGACCAGCGCCACTCGGTCAGGGCGGCGCGGCGGGGGCTGACCTCACGCCCGTCGGCATCCTCGTAGAGGACGGCGGTCTCGGCGGTCTGGGTCTTTTCGACCTGCACGGTGTCGGGCAGGGTCACGGCGGCCACCGGCGCGCCGCAGGCCGTCAGGCCCAGCAGCAGGGCGGGCAGAACAAAAAACAGCGATTTCATGCAAAAGCCCCCTTTTGGCAGTATCATACCACAATGCGCCGCCGCAGGCAACTGTTGCACTTTTGGGCAAATGCGTGTACAATAAACTATATACTTTTGCAAAAGGGGGGCCGGGCATGGAGCGGACGGCAGGCGGCATCACCTACACGCTGACGCGGCGGCGGGTGCGCAACATCAACCTGCGCGTGCGGGCCGACGGCAGTGTGGCGGCCAGTGCGTCGCCGCGGGTGCCGGCGGCTTATGTGGACGCCTTTGTCACGGCGCGGGCCGACTGGGTGCGCACCGCACAGGCGCGTGCCGCGGCCCGGCGCGAACGAGAGGCCGCCGAGGCCCCCGCGCTGCTGCCCAAGGCCGAGGCGCTGGCCTATATGCAGGCGCTGTGCCGGGCATACTATCCGCAGTTTGCGGCGACCTGCCCGGGCGGCGCGATGCCCAAAATTGCGGTGCGCGACATGAACACCCGCTGGGGGTCGTGCAGTCTGCGCACCGGCACGCTGGCGTTTGCGCGGCGGCTCTGCACGATGCCGCTGCCCGCGCAGGAGTACGTTGTTGTGCATGAGTTCTGTCACTTTGCCCACCCCGACCACAGCCCGGCGTTCTGGGCCGCGGTGGCGGAGGTGCTGCCGGATTATAAGCAGCGGGAACGGATGCTGAAGCTGCGGTGAGAGCAGACGGATGAGGGGGGAGCTTGCCGCGATTGCCCGTGAACGGGGTGCCGGCGGAAGGTTTGCCCTCATCCGACCTTCGCGTTCGCTCGGCCACCTTCCCCCGGAGGGGAAGGCTTCATACTCTACAAACAAGGGAGGTTCCCATCTTGCCGTCTCCACAGAAAAAATATACGACGCTGGTCAGCAATACGCTGCTGTTTGCCATCTCCAACTTCAGCTCCAAGCTGCTCAGCTTCTTCATCCGCCCGTATCTGAGCTACGCGCTCGACTCGCCGGACGTTATGGGCGTGTCCAGCCTTTTGCAGCAGGCCACAAACCTGCTGATCCCGGTGGTCAGCCTTGGCGTGGCCTATGCGGTCATCCGGTTCGGGCTGGACAAAGCGACCAACAAATCCAGCGTCTTTGTCAACGGCGCGGCGACTATCGGGCTGGGCTTTGTGGTGCTGCTGCTGGCCATGCCGCTGGTGCGGCTCATCCCCAACGCAGCGGAGTACCTGGGCTTTTTGTACCTCTGCGTGCTGGCCAGCTGTATGAGAACGCTTTGTACCCAGTTCATCCGCTCGCGGATGCTGAACCGGCTGGTCGCCATAGACGGTGTGCTGACCACGCTGAGCCTGCTGCTCTACTACCTGCTGTTCCTGAGCGTCTTAAAAATGGGCGCTGCAGGCTTTTTGCTGGCAAACGCGCTGGCAGATTTGACATCCATGGTGTTTGTGTTCATTGCGGGCGGGTGCTGGCGGTACTTCAAGCCCAAGGCGTTTGACAAGACGCTGTGGAAGGAGATGCTGCGCTACTGCCTGCCGATGATCCCGGCGTCCATCAGCTTTTGGATCATCAACGCCAGCGACATGTTCTTTGTGCAGGGCATGTGCGAGGGCTACGCGGGCCGCAGCGGCAACCACTGGGTCGGGCTGCTGTCGGCGGGGTACTTCCTGCCGCAGATCATCACGATTTTGGGCAGCATCTTCTACGAGGCGTGGCAGCTCTCCGCCGTGACCGAGGAGACGGACCGCGAGGCGTTCTTCTCCAAGATATTCCGCGTGTATGCCAGCGTGCTGTTCTGCTGCGTGGCGGGCATCATCATGCTGTGCCAGCTGCTCATGCGGGTGTTCAAGGCTGAATATTTTGACGCCTGGACGTTTGTTCCGTTCCTGACGCTCTGCTCGATGCTGACCTGCCTGAACCAGTTCCTGAACAGCGTCTACGTCGTGTATAAACGGTCTACCGGCTCGCTGTTCACAATGCTGGCCGGTGCGGTGCTGAACCTGATTTTGAACTACCTGTTCATTTTGCAGTGGGGCCCGTGGGGCGTAACCCCGGCCAGCTTCCTGAGCCTGATGCTGGTGTTTTTGCTGCGCGCCTACTCGACCCGCGGTCTGCTGGAGATCGACTTCCACCCGGCGTGGCTTGTGCTGAATCTGGCGCTGGTACTGGCGGAGATCTGGTGCATGATGAACCTGACCCATTGGGCGCTGCCCGTCGTGGGCATCACCGCGGTGGTCTGCGTGCTGAACATCCGCGAGGTGCTGAGCATGCTGGATACGCTGATCGGGAAGTTTTTGAAGAAACGGAAAAATTGATTTTGATTTGCCTTCCCCCCCGGGGGAAGGTGTCTGTGGCCCCGACCACAGACGGATGAGGGGCAAGCTTGCGGTACTGATCCGCTTACGGGCTGCCGCCGGAAGGCTGCCCCTCATCCGGCGCTGCGGCGCCACCTTCCCCCTCGGGGGGAAGGCTTAAAGGAGCTTATTATGGAAAACAACGCTATCCTCTCCGCCCTCTCCGCCCGCAAAAGCGTGCGGGTATTCACCCCCGACCCCGTCACGCCGGACGAGCGGGCGGCCATACTGAACGCGGCGTTCCAGGCACCGACGGCGGGCAACCAGCAGCTGTACACGATCCTGGACATCACCGACCCGGCGCTGAAGGCCACGCTGGCCGACCTGTGCGACCACCAGCCGTTCATTGCCGGGGCGCCGCTGGTGCTGGTGTTCCTGGCCGACTGCCGCCGCTGGCTCAACGCCTACCACGCCGCGGGCATCACGGACGCCCGCAAGCCCGGGGCAGGGGACTTGATGCTGGCCGTGGCCGACACCTGCATTGCCGCCCAGAACGCCGTGGTCGCCGCCGAGTCTCTGGGCATCGGCAGCTGCTACATAGGCGACGTCCT
>PPYE01158569.1_pt1 | contig 10430 bp, 10 predicted proteins | sample 1559881 | NCBI WGS metagenome assembly PPYE01 (sample SAMN08240022, study PRJNA423297) | Human gut metagenome, whole genome shotgun sequencing project.
CAAGCCAAAATTCCATTGCCGCAGGCAATCTGGAATGAATTTTGGCTACGTTACTGTGAACGGAGTGAACAGTAACATATAATTCCAATAACCTTTATTTTCTCTGTCTTATCTTTCTGGTAGATATGGAAAATGTATGCTAAAATAGAAATAGCAAATTTGTATGTAAAATAATAAGGAAAGGTAAGAGGGGGAAATGGAGAAAGAGGAAAAGCGTGCAGATCAGGAGAATGACACGGAAGAACAAAGTACGGAAGCGAAAAGCTTACTGAAAAAAAAGCTTCAATATTATAGTAGTGAGATTCAGCGTGATGTGGGAAATCTTGTAAAATGGCTGATGATCGCGGTACTTGTAGGATGTATTACAGGAGCGGCGAGTACACTGTTTTCTTTTGTGCTGAAGAGTGTGACAAATTGCAGGAAAGAAAATGAATGGATGTTCTATCTGCTTCCGGTGATGGGCTTAATTATTGTATACCTGTATGAGAAATTTGGTAAGGATGATGGAGGTACGAATCAGGTGCTTTCTACTGTGAGATCACAGGACGATGTGCCGATTTTATCTGCACCTCTGATTTTCATTTCTACAGCACTTACGCATCTGGCAGGTGGCTCTGCAGGACGTGAAGGTGCGGCAATACAGCTTGGTGGAAGTATTGCCAATCAGCTTGGACGTTGGATTCATCTGGATGAGGAAGACCGACATGTAATTGTTATGTGTGGTATGAGTGCAGCATTCTCTGCATTGTTTGGAACACCGATGGCTGCGGCTGTTTTTGCACTGGAGGTAGTCAGTGTAGGAGTGATGTATTATACAGCTTTGATGCCTTGTATGATTGCTTCCCTGGTTGCATCCGGATTTGCGGCAGGAATGGGAGTTACACCGGAGACTTTTCATGTAGTGGATATTCCGAAGCTGACTATTGAAACGGGTTTGAAAATGGGTGCTATCGCTGTTGGATGTGCAGTTATTAGTATTGTATTCTGTATGGTGCTGAATGGAGTTGCCGGAGCATATGGAAGGTGGTTTAAGAATCCATATGTGCGTGTAGTTGTGGGATCTTGTCTGGTGATTGGAATTACATTACTTCTGGGAACTTCAGATTATATGGGCGCAGGTGCAGAGCTGATTGAGAAGGCAGTGGAGGAAGGACAGGCAAGACCTCTGGACTTCTTCTGGAAATTAGTTCTGACAGCATTGACGATGCGTGCAGGGTTCCGTGGCGGGGAGATTGTTCCTTCGTTCTGTATAGGAGCTACATTAGGATGTGTGATGGGAAACTGGCTGGGATTTTCGCCATCTATCTGTGCTGCATGTGGAATGACGGCGGTATTCTGTGGAGTGACAAACTGCCCGATCACATCAATTCTGATTGCATTTGAAATGTTTGGATTTAAGGGAGTTCCTTTTTATCTGATTGCTGTTTCTATCAGTTATGCGGCTTCAGGATACTATGGACTGTATAAGGACCAGACGATTGTGTATTCTAAGTATAAGGCAAAGTATGTGAATAAACCTACGCGGTTTTAACCGAAACTGCAGAGCAGTTGTTCGGTGTAGAGATATAAATAGAAAATAAGGACAGTTTTTCAGTCTAATAAGAATCTGAAAAACTGTCCTTATTTTTGTTATTCTAAAGCCATGAAAAGCGACAGTTGAGGCAGACAGATTTGTCTATTGAAGAAATTTCTTTGGGTGTCGGTTATGAAAACCAGAGTTATTTTTTCCGGCAGTTTAAGAAGCGATATGGAATGATTCCAAGGAGATACCGGATAGAAAAAGGACAAAAAGTATGTAAACTTTTGAAAAATTCAGAAAGAGTCGGTATGCTTTTTACGTTGCAGGGAAAGAGAATAAATGTTAAAGTAAATGATACGGTATAGTGGGGCAGGGAAATAATAGAGATTATCCTGAAAAGTGTTTTATTACAAAATAGCAGTGACAGAAATTATATCGAATATGTAGAGAGAGGATGGAGTTTACTTGGAAAAAGATAATCAAAGTACGCAGGAGATAAATTCGCAGGCACAGAATCCGCTTGGTATAGCACCGGTAGGTGGATTGATCGTGAAGTTTGCGATTCCTGCGATCATCAGTATGCTGGTCAGTGCGATGTACAATATCGTGGATCAGATTTTTATTGGACAGGGTGTGGGGATGCTGGGAAATGCAGCCACAAATGTGGCGTTTCCTGTTACAACGGTCGCAACTGCGCTGGCATTGCTTTTGGGAATTGGCGGTGCATCAAATTATAATCTGGAAATGGGGGCAGGACAGGAGAAGAAAGCCAGCGGGATTGCAGGTACTGCGTTGTCGTCACTGGCAATCAGTGGTCTGATACTTGCTGTGATTGTACTGATGTTCCTGAAACCACTTCTGACATTGTTCGGGGCAACTGCAGATGTTATGCCTTATGCTGTTGATTATACAGGTATTACTGCATTTGGACTTCCATTTTATATTTTGTCTGTCGGCGGGAATCATGTGGTCAGAGCAGACAGAAGTCCGACTTATTCTATGGTCTGTATTATGATAGGTGCGATCATCAATACTATTCTGGATCCGCTGTTTATTTTTGGATTCGGATGGGGAATTAAGGGTGCTGCATGGGCAACAGTGATCGGACAGGTTGCTTCCGGAGTTCTGGTAATTGTGTACTTCTGTAAGTTCCGCAAAATGTATCTGTCCGGTGGGATGCTGAAACCAAAGCTGTCATATCTTAAAGCAATTATTTCTCTGGGACTTGCATCCTGCATTAATCAGATTGCCATGGCGATCGTGCAGATCGTATTAAATAATATTCTGCGTTATTATGGAGCAAATTCCGTATATGGAAGTGATATTCCCATTGCCTGTGTAGGTGTTATCTCCAAAGTCAATATGGTGTTTATGGCAATCTGTATTGGTATTTCTCAGGGCAGTCAGCCAATCTGGGGATTTAACTACGGAGCAAAGAAATATGACAGAGTAAGACAGGCATACCGTTATTCTGTAACTGCCTGTACAGTAATTGCAACGATATTTTTTTTCTGTTTCCAGATATTTCCACACCAGATCGTGGGTATCTTCGGAACAGGAAGTGATCTGTATTTTCAGTTTGCAGAACGTTATCTGAAAATATTTATGTTTATGACCTTTGCAAACGGTATCCAGCCGGTATCTTCCGGTTTCTTTACTTCTATCGGTATGGCGAAGCTGGGTATTGTAATGTCTCTGACACGGCAGGTGATTTTTCTTCTGCCATTGATCATTATCTTTCCGTTGTTTATGGGAATTGATGGAGTGATGTATGCAGGACCGATCGCAGATGCAGCGGCATTTGTGCTGGCAATTGTGTTTGCGAGACGAGAACTGGGAAAGATGCGCAGTGCGGAAATAGCATAAAAAAGTTCCCGCAGATAATATGGAAGAAATTTGGCCATATTGTCTGACGGGAACTTTTTTATAAAAGATTGTAAAACTGATCGAACAGCTCTGTCTGGAAGCTTCCGGGTCCGGAGCTGTTTTTCTCTGCTCTTTCTCCTGCTGTGCCAAATTCTCTGGCTGCTGACAGGGCCGCTGTAAATGGGTCTGTAACTGCCAGATAGGTGGCACAGATCATTCCAAGCATACATCCGGTTCCTGTGATCTGTGACATGGCAGGAGTACCGTTTGTGATAAATTCACACTTACTGGCGGAGACGATCATATCTTCTTTGCCTGTGATAAGAAGTGTAGTATTCCATTGGGAAGCTTTTTCCTGGAAAAGTTCTTTCAGGTGGGAACGATTGGCATCTGTAAGCACATCCTGTACACCTGCGTCAATTCCGATTGCATGTGCGGTCTGTCCGGACATGGCAAGAAGTTCAGACATATTTCCTTTAAGGAGTTCGGGCATGTGGATGTTCATAAGCTTCTGCGCAAATTCATAGCGCAGATTGCTGCAGGCGGTTCCTACCAGATCAAGCATAACAGGTATGTGGAGACTGGCAGCGATTTTCAGAGATTCAGGCATGGATTTCATACGCGCATCGGTGATATTTCCAAGATTCAGTGCCAGTGACTGAGCATGGCTGGTGATCTCAGCTACTTCAGCAGGATGTTCTGCCATGATCGGGCGGCCTCCGGCCGCCAGAATAATATTCGCACAGTCATGAATAGAAATCGGATTAGTGATGCAATGAATCAGCGGCTGTGCTGCTCTGGTTAATTGTCTGGGATTTGTCTGATTTACGATCATATACTTTTGCTCCAAGGCTTTGCTGAAATTTGGCAAGCATTCCTGCGTGACTTAATGCTTTCAGGAAGAAATAGGCAATGGTGCCGCCCATGCAGGTTGCTGCCAGAAACATTGGTGTATAGAAAAATGCGTTCAGTCCGCTTCTGCCCATAAGAAATGCCATTACAGGATAGGAAACCAGAGAGCCGATGATACCGGTTCCGAAGATTTCACCGATCACTGCGCAGATAATCTTTCCATGAGAAGCGCGGTAGAAAACGCCTGATAAAAATGCGCCGAATACGGCACCTGTCAGTGCAAGTGGCGGGATACCCATAAACATCATGCGGATGATTCCGATGAGAGTGGCACAAAGAAGTGAATACCACGGTCCCAGAAGTACGGAGCAGACGATGTTTATCAGGTGTGCAGTAGGGCACATACCCTCGATTCTCAGAATGGGTGAGATGACAACGCCGATGGCAACCATCATGGCGAGCATGACCATTCTGAGTGTTTTTGATCTGTCTGTGTTCATAATGAACCTCCTTGAAATGAAGATTTGGTCTGCCGAAGCAGACATTATCAGTTGTGCAGGAAACAGATAAAATCCTGCAAAAAAATCTGCCGGAATAACACACTGGCAGATTTTAATATACAAATACAGTCCCTACGCTGGCATTATCCATATCAGGTGCGGTCGAAGATCAATCTTCCTCTCAGCCTGTCTCACAGGCTCCCGTTGTTATTATCCATTATGCAGATTTTCTTTTGTTAGAGCGTATTTGAAAAATGCTTTACGCAAGATGTGCGTTACAATTTTCAAACACGCTTTAGAGTAACACAAGCTTTTGGAAAAGTCAATGGGATGTAAAAGCAGGGTAGTGTAAATTTCCTACAGTAAATTTACACTACCTAATATTATTTTTAAGTTGACTTTTTATTTTTTTCAGCATATACTAACAGTAGCTAAGGAATGTGACGAGATTCCATGAAGCGAACTAAAGAAACAAAAGCCCTCAGAGTTGCAGCTCTGAGGGCTTTCTTGCTCGTTACGGTGAGCTGTTCCGTTTGGGCTGTTGCTGTCTAGTGTCTGCCGTCCAGCCATTTGCATATGTAGTAGCTAACTACGCCTGCTAAAACAGAGACAAGAAATGTGACGAGAATTTCTTCCATGAAACTCACCTCCTTTCTGCTGGAGGTTCGACAGCTCTTATAGTATATCATGGCTTAGGACGAATTGAAATAAAAAATCTATTTGTACTAAAACGATTGTCCGTGCTATGATTAACAGGTAGATGACAGACAGCATATGATAAAAAGAAGCTGTCTGCATGGACAGAAAGGCAGGTTAAATCTGATGAAACAGGAAAATTACATAAAGGGTATGATAATGATCATCCTGTCGGCGTTTTTCTTTGCTTGTATGAATGTGAGCGTACGTCTGGCAGGTGATCTGCCGTCTGTGGAGAAGAGCTTCTTCCGGAATCTGGTGGCGGCAGTGTTTGCAGCGGTGATTCTCTGTAAAAATCGTACAGTGCCGAAGGTGGATAAGAAATACTGGGGACCGCTGATCCTGCGTTGTGTGTGCGGGACACTGGGGATTCTGTGTAACTTTTATGCCATTGACCATCTGTTGGTGGCAGATGCATCGATCCTGAATAAGTTATCTCCGTTTTTTGCGATTATTTTTTCATTCCTTTTGTTCTGGGAGCAGGAATTGCGTATACGATGGTGCGTGTACTGGGAACTCACGGAGTGAAGGGACCGGTTATCGTGTTTTATTTTTCATTTTTCTCCTGCTTGTCGGTTGTACCCTGGATGTTGTTCCATTTCACACCCATGAGTATGAAGCAGCTTGTGACATTGCTGATGGCAGGATTATTCGCAGCGGGCGGACAGTTTACGATTACGGCTGCATACACCTATGCACCTGCAGGGAAGATTTCCATCTTTGATTATTCGCAGATTATTTTTGCCACGATGCTGGGATTTGTCCTGTTTGGAGAGATTCCGGATAAGTACAGCTTTACAGGATATGTGCTGATTATTCTGGCATCATTGGGTACCTTTCTTTATAATATGAGGGTAGCTAAGGCTGGTAAATGAAGAAAAAGTAAAAAAGGATTTTTCTGATTTTATTCAGTAAGTCTGATGAAATCCGATCAGTATATAGAATTATTGGATTGTAAACTATAAAGTAAAAAAAGTTGTCAATAAAAACGCTTTGTGTTAAAGTATCCAATATGTTAAAAAATTAAGGAGAAAGGTGCACAAAGATGTCTTTTATAAAAAATATTCCACTACGCCCTCACCATGGAATGTGCCTTGCATATTTCAAGGGTGAGGGATACAGTAATGGGTTTTCCGCACATATGCAGGAAATGCTGGATATTTTCCAGAAGGGAGCAAAGATACAGCTTCATGCAGATACAGACGAGATCTGTTCTGCCTGTCCGAATAATGAAAAAGGATGCTGTTCTTCCTTTTCGCTTGTAGAAGCATATGACAATGCAGTGCTGGAACTGTGCGGTCTGGAAAATGGACAGATCATGGAATTTGATGATTTTACAGATGTTGTTCAAAAGAAAATCCTGGCATCAGGAAAGAGGAAAGAAATCTGTGGGAATTGTCAGTGGAACTCCATCTGTGAAAGTCAGAAGAGTAGATGGGAGAAATGCTAAGAAAAATAGAGTAACAGAATGAATAGCGTTCCGGTACAGAACAGAAGCTATGAATAAAAAAGTCAAATGCGCAGATAGTGCAGTAGAAAGGACATAACGATAAAAATGGAAAATACAGAATCACGTTTATATTTCGCCAGTGACTACATGGAAGGTGCGCATCCTGCGATCATGAAGAAGCTGATGGAGACAAACCTGGAGAAAACAGTGGGCTATGGTCAGGATCCATATACAGAAGATGCGAAAGAAAAGATCAGAAAAGCCTGCAATGCACCGGAGGCAGACGTATTCCTGTTGGTTGGCGGAACACAGACCAATGCCACAGTAATCGATGCACTTTTGAAATCCTATCAGGGAGTTGTGGCTGCGGATACAGGTCATATTGCAACCCATGAATCTGGCGCTATTGAATTTGGTGGACATAAGGTTCTGACAGTACCGCAGAAAGATGGAAAAATCTCTGCACAGCAGATTGAGAAGCTGGTGAAGGATTTCTATGATGATGCCAATTATGAGCATATGGTAATGCCTGGAATGGTATATATTTCCCAGCCAACAGAATATGGTACCCTGTATTCCAGAGAAGAATTAGCAGCTCTCAGCAAAGTCTGCCGGGAAAATCATCTTCCCCTTTATGTGGATGGCGCCCGCCTTGCCTATGCACTGGCAAGTCCGGAGAACGATGTGACTCTCACTGATCTGGCTGAATTTAGTGATGCGTTTTACATTGGAGGAACCAAATGCGGAGCATTGTTTGGAGAAGCGGTGGTTATACCGCAGAAAGGACGGATTCCTCATTTCTTTACAATCATCAAGCAGCATGGAGCATTGCTTGCCAAAGGAAGAATCGCCGGGATCCAGTTTGGTGAGCTGTTTACGGACGGACTGTACCTGCGGATCGGCAAACCTGCAATGGAAGCTGCAGAGCAGATCAAGGCTGCACTGAAGAAGTATGGATATCAGCTTTCTCTGGATACGCCTACCAACCAGATCTTCTGTATTGTGTCTAATGATGTAATGAAAGAAATAGCCCAGGATGTGGAGTTCGGATTCTGGGAGAAGTATGATGAGACACACTCTGTGATCCGCTTTGCCACAAGCTGGGCTACTACTATGGAAGATACACAGAAACTGATTCAGATTCTGGAAAAAAATAAATAAGAGAAAAAATCAGTGGTCAGTTGATTTAAAGGAGTGTTACAGGCAGCATCAGGGCAATGGTGCTGCCTTTTTCGCTGCTCTGGGTTACTTTTACCTGACCGTTGTGCTGTCTGGCAATCTCGCTTACAAGAGCAAGCCCCAGACCTGCACCGCCCATGGCACGGCTGCGGGATTTGTCCACACGGTAGAAAGGATCAAAGATTTTTTCCTGATTTTCAGGGGAGATACCGATGCCTGTGTCGGTTACCTCCAGGACTGCAGACTCTGCAGTGTGAATGCTTACAGTGACGGAACCGGAAGGCCGGTTATATTTGATCGCATTTTCAACCAGATTATAAACTGCCCGGTACAGAAGGATATAGCTGCCTGTAACAGTACAGTCGCCATCTGTCTGAATAAGCCGGACCTGATGTTTTTCTGCAACCGGATCCAGATCGCAGAAAACCTCTTCTGTGAGTGCTGCAAGGGAAATAGTGTCAGAACGCTCTACTGTTTGAAGACCTGTCATGTCCAGCAGGATTTCCGCAAGATGGGAAAGCCGTCCGGTCTGTTCCTGAAGCATGGTGAAAAGTCTGTCGTATTCCTGGGGTGCGTGCTCCGGCTTTTTGTAAAAAACTTCCAGATTTGTCTGCATTACAGCTAAGGGTGTGCGAAGCTCATGTGCTGCACTTGCCACAAACCGTTTCTGTGCAGAGAAGGCATTGTCCAGGCGTGCAAGCATGTCATTAAAGGATCTGGTCAGACGTGAGATTTCATCCTCTGAGAGTGGGACTTCCAGCGGTTCAGACAGATTCTGTGCCTGTACCTGGCGGATCCTGTCGCTGAATCTGCGCAGGGGGGTCAGGGCTCTTCTGGTGACAAACCAGGTACAGATACTGCTGAGAAGAATAATGATACCTGTGGCAATCATGCTCTGGAACAAAAAATTGTTTTTGGTATTCTGGATCTGGTTTTCCAGATCAGGGATGAGGATTTTTGGATCTACATTGATGGAGATCGGGTTTGAATTATCGGGGGTGACCAGAACCACATAGTCGGAGATCCCTTCCAGGCCGGTCACAGCAGAACGGCTGATGAAGAAATACATCAGTGCACAGGCTGTGATAACCAGCCCGGAGATCAGCAATGTGAGCCGCCACTGGAGAGAGAGCCTGCGGGGGGAAAGTTTTTCTGAATAAAATTTCATAGATAAATCCTTTCGTTTCATTATAATGACATAGTAGTATTTGAAATCTGAAAATATTTATTGTACAGATATGAATGATTTTTATTCTTCCAGAATATATCCCTGTCCAATCTTATTTTGTATAGGATCATATCCAAGGGCAGTTCGCAGTTTTTTTCTTAAAGAAGAAATATGCACCCGGATGGAATTACTGAAGCTGTTCACGCTGCCGTCCCAGAGATGCTCGATCATTTCCTCAGGGCTGATGATCCGGTTGCGGTGAAGCAGAAAATATTCCAGAAGTGCGCTTTCTTTCCTGGTGAGAGCCAGAGGCGTGCCATCTACACTGGCTTCTCTTGTACGTGTGTCAAAGGTAATGCGGCTGCATCTCAGGCAGACATCCTCCTGGATAAATTTGCGTCGGGTAAGGCTGCGGATGCGGGCTTCCAGCTCTTCGAAATGAAATGGCTTGGTGAGGTAATCGTTGGCTCCCAGATCCAGCCCCTCTACCTTATCCTGGATCTGTACTCTTGCGGAGAGTATGAGAACAGGAGTATTGGTATTGAAGGTACGGAACTGACGCAGGATTTCCAGACCGTCAATTCCCGGCAGGTTCAGATCCAGAAGGATCAGGTCGTAATTCTCTGTCATACATAATTCCAGTCCCTCTTCTCCGTCAAAGCAGGTATCTGTTTCGTATCCGTCCATGCGGAGCCCCTCTGCCATGGAACGGCAGAGCTGTTCTTCATCTTCTATAATTAAAATGTGCATGATAGTCTCCTTTTTGAATTTCTAGATTTATAGTTTTATCATAGCACACGAAGTATAAAATTCGTGTAAAAAAAGAAAATGTTTCATATTAAAATATCCGATTACAAAGTTCTTTTAACAACCGTAGCAAGAATTCCCTCACCTCTATAGGGACGCCGCTGAAAAACTGTTTTTTCATACTATATACAGTGTCTCAAAGTTGATTGATGTACTTTATTTTGTGTTAATTTATACGCAAAAAGGACTTTTTCAGTGGCCTTCTATAGGTGATGGGATGAATTGCACTATGAATTGCACATTCGAGCATGTCTGCTCAAATTTATAAAAAATCACAAAACACTTGTTCTGACACAATAAATATATTATAATAGAAAAAAGAACAATATGCTCTTGAAATTTGGACGGTCGAAATAAGCAATAAGTGAGTGTACATAATGAGTTTAGATAATA
>PPYE01108190.1_pt1 | contig 10429 bp, 5 predicted proteins | sample 1559881 | NCBI WGS metagenome assembly PPYE01 (sample SAMN08240022, study PRJNA423297) | Human gut metagenome, whole genome shotgun sequencing project.
GTACCTTCCCCTTTGCCCACGCAGCGGTGCTTTCCAGCCGCCGCCACGGGCTGGACGAGGAAGCCGCCGCCGAAGCCAAAAAGCGCAAGAAGAATAAAAACGCCCTGTCCAGCCTTTCGGATATCAAGCCCGGGGACTATGTGGTGCACCAGAGCCACGGCATCGGGATGTACGCCGGTATCCAGCGGTTAGAGGTGCAGGGCGCTACCAAGGACTACCTCAAGGTGCAGTATTCCGGCTCAGACGTGCTGTATGTGCCGGTGACCCAGCTGGATCTGCTCAGCCGCTACACCGCCCCCGGTGACGAGGAAAAGGTAAAGCTTGCAAAGCTGGGCGGTACCGAGTGGCAGCGCACCCGCGCCAAGGTGAAAAAGGCCACCGAGGAGATGGCGCAGGAGCTGATCGAGCTTTACGCCCGCCGCCGTCAGGCCACGGGCTACGCCTTCCCGCCGGACGGCGACTGGCAGCGGGACTTTGAGACCCGCTTTGACTACGATGAGACCGACGACCAGCTGCACGCCACCGCCGAGATCAAGCAGGACATGGAAAAGGGCTATCCCATGGATCGGCTGCTCTGCGGCGATGTGGGCGTGGGCAAGACCGAGGTGGCGCTGCGCGCCGCCTTCAAGTGCATCATGGGCGGCAAGCAATGCGCCCTGCTGGCACCCACCACCCTGCTGGCGTGGCAGCACTACAACACCCTGCTCTCCCGCATGGAGGCTTTCCCGGTGAAGATCGGGATGCTGTCCCGCTTCCGCACCGCAAAGCAGCAAAAGGAGACCCTGCGCGGCTTACAGGCCGGCAGCGTGGATATCGTGGTGGGCACCCACCGGCTGCTGTCCAAGGACGTAAAGTTCCACGACCTCGGTCTTGTCATCATCGACGAGGAACAGCGCTTTGGCGTGAAGCACAAGGAAAAGCTGAAGGAGAACTTCATCGGGGTGGATATGCTCACCCTGTCGGCCACCCCCATCCCCCGCACCCTGAACATGGCCATGAGCGGCATCCGGGATCTTTCCACCATCGAGCAGCCGCCCATCGAGCGCCAGCCGGTGGAAACCTTTGTGCTGGAATACAACGATGTCATTCTGGCCGAAGCCATGAAGAAGGAGCTTGCCCGGGGCGGGCAGGTGTACTACCTGCACAACCGGGTGGACAACATTGAATCCTGCGCCGCCCATGTCAGCCAGATGGTGCCGGGCGCGCGGGTGGGCATCGCCCACGGCAAGATGACTGAGGAAGAACTGAACCCCGTATGGCAGCACCTGCTGAACGGCGAGATCGATATTCTGGTCTGCACCACCCTCATCGAGACCGGCATTGATGTGCGCAACTGCAACACCCTCATCATTGAGGATGCCGACCGCATGGGTCTGGCACAGCTGTACCAGATCCGTGGGCGGGTGGGACGCTCCGGCCGCAAAGCCTACGCCTACTTCACCTTCCGCCGGGACAAGACCCTGACCGATATCGCCCAGAAGCGGCTTTCTGCCATCCGGGAGTTTACCGCTTTCGGCTCCGGCTTCCGCATCGCCATGCGGGATCTGCAGATCCGCGGCGCGGGCAGTCTGCTGGGGCACAGCCAGCACGGCCACATGGAAGCCGTGGGCTACGACCTCTACGTCAAAATGCTGGGACAGGCCATCTCCCTGGCGCGGGGCGAGCCTGTCCAGCGGGACAAGAGCGATTGTCTTGTGGACCTGCGGGTGGACGCCTTCATCCCGGAAAAGTATATCCCGGACGGCGCGGGGCGCATCGAAGCTTACAAGCGCATTGCCGCCATCCAGACCCCGGAGGACGCCGCCGATGTGCTGGACGAGCTCATTGACCGCTACGGTGACCCGCCGCCCTCAGTGAGTGATCTGGTCAACGTCTCCCTCGTCCGCGTGCAGGCTGCTGCCGTGGGCGTGTACGAGGTGACCCAGAAGAAGAACACCCTCGTGCTGAACCTGGAAACGCTGGAACTTGCCATGATCCGCGGCCTGCTGCAGGCTTTCAATGGCCGTGTCACCGCCGGAGCGGGCAGCAAACCCTATCTCTCGGTGGTATTGCAGCCGGACGAAAAGCCGCTGGAACTGCTGCAAAGCATCCTGAAAGCCATGGATGCCATTTTGAACAACAAGGAGCCAAACCAATGAAAAAGAAACTGCTTGCGCTGGTATGCGCACTTGCACTGACCGTCAGCCTTGTAGGCTGTGTATTCTCCACCCCGGACACCGTGGGCAAGATCGGCGATTTTGAGGTGACCAGCGGCTTATATCTGCTGGCGCAGTACGATGCCTATCAGCAGGCTGCACAGCTGGCAGGCTCTGAGCAGGACGCCAGCAAGGTAAAGTCCTTCCTTAAGGCCACCATCACCACCGATGCCGACACCGGCGAGACCGCCGTGGTAAGCGACTATGTGGCGCAAAAGACGCTGGAGACCCTGCAGACCCTTGCCGCTGTGGATGCCCGCTTTACCGAGCTGGGCGGCGAGCTGACCGAGGAGCAGAAGTCCGCCGCCGACAGCTACGCCCAGCAGCTGATGGATAACTACGGCGATGCCTACACCGCCAACGGCATCGGGCTGGAGACTTTGAAGCTGTTCCAGCAGCTGCAGTACAAGCACACCCTGCTGCTGGATCTTGTCTACGGTAAAAACGGCGAAACCCCTGTGGAGGACGGCGAGCTGACCGAGCATCTGGACAGCACCATGTACGAGATCGGCTTTATCACCGTGCCGCTGTACAACACCAGCACCTTCGCCTTTGCCAGCGATGACCAGAAGGCCGAGATGCTCTCCCTTGCCCAGAAAGCTGCGGACAGCTACAACGCCAGCGCCCCGGAGGACACTTCCAGCCAGCTGACCACCTTTAACAGCATCGCAAGCAGCGCACTGACCGGGATCTGTGCTGTGCTGGATGTAGAGGTTCCCTCCACCAGCACCCTGCAGACCGACCTGCTGAGCGAAAGCGACCTGACCGACGCCTTTACGCAGGAGGGTGCCGCCGATACCCTGCGCGGCCTTGCCTACGGGCAGGCAGCCGCCATCCAATACTCCGGCTACGCCATGATGCTGGCCGTCCGTCTGGACCCGCTGGGCGTTTCCACGCTGGATGCTCTGCGCAGCCAGATCCTGAGCGACCTGAAGGGCGAGGAGCTGGACGACGCCCTTGCCGCCTACGGTGCCCAGCTGGACAGCACCCTGAGCAGCTCTGCCATGAGCAAACTGCCCGCCGCCAAGATCGTGAACGACACCAGCGCCAATAGCGCCAACAGCTAATGGCTTTGTAAAAACAACACGCCCGGGTTTTCCACATCCTTCCTGCGGAAGGTGGAAAACCCGGGCGTTGTTTTTATTTTATTACTTTTGCAAACTCTGCGGCAAGGGCAGCGTTCACCGAGCGGACGGCGTTAGCGTCCGGCTTGATGGCGGTGCGGTCGTAGGTGAACAGCCCGTTCACCTCATCCTCCACGTCGGTCAGCTGGGTGTATACCAGCGCCGAAAGCCCTTTTTGCAGCTGCGGCAGCACCGTGCCCAGCTGCAATTTTTTGTAGCGGGCGGTCAGCTCCTCCCGGCTTTTGGCTGTGCCGTAGCCGTAGGTCTTGCGGGGCGGCTCGTGCCCCGGCATGGGCCATGCAATGCCGCCGTACTCGCTCAGCGCCACGGTGCGTGTCTGCGGGCGCACCCGCAGGGGGTAGAAGTAGTTGTGCAGGGAGTATACATCCCCGCCGCCCTGATCGTACCAGCCGCTGGCTTCGTCCACAAGGCGGGTGTCGTCCAGCGTACGGATTGCCTGCACTGCCCCGGCGGCATCGTACTGTCCCCAGCCCTCATTGAAGGGCACCCAGCAGCCCACGCAGGGGTGACAGCGCAGCGCCTGCACTGTATCTGCCAGCTCCCGGCGGTATTCTTTCCGGCTGCTTTCGCTCCCCCGGCTCAGCAGCCCCCACAGCACCGCCTTGTCCGGCAGGCGGCGCATAAGCGGCTGCAAAATATTGGTCAGGTAGGTGACGAACCACAGGTTATACTTACTGCCGCCGTTGACCATATCCTGCCAGACTACAAGCCCCAGCCTGTCGCAGTGGTAGTACCAGCGCTGCGGCTCTATCTTTGCGTGCTTGCGCAGCAGGTTGTAGCCCAACGCCTTTACCTCGCTCAGCTCCCGTTCCACCGCCGCATCCGAGGGCGGGGTGTACAGTCCCTCCGGCCAGTAGCCCTGATCCAGCAGGCCGTTGAGCAGAATGGGCTTATCATTCAGGCAGAAGCGCAGCACGCCCCTTGCGTCCGGTGCGCAGCTCCACTTGCGCAGGGCAAAGTAGCTGTGCACGGTGTCGAACTGCTCTTCCGCTCCCTGCGTAGTGCCCACGGTCAAATCGTACAAAAAGGGCGTGTCCGGGCTCCACGGGAAGAAATACTCGTCCGCAATATGCAGCGTCACCTCACCGTCTTGGTCGGCCTCATCGCCGCCCCAGTCCTCGGCAATGGTCACACCCCCGGCGCGCACCACCGCCCACAGGTTCACCGCGCCGCCGGGCGCAGAGGTATGCACTTTCACAGTCACGGTGCGGGCATCGTAGTCCGGCGTAACAGTGAGAGACTGGATGTAATTTTCCGGCACACGCTCCAGCCAGACCGTCTGCCAGATGCCGCTCTGCGCGGGGTAGAACATCCCGCCGGGCTGCAAGGTCTGCTTGCCCCGCGCCTGTGTGCCGTGGCCGGTGGGGTCCTGCACCGCCACCCACAGGCTGTTGCGGCCTGTGCCGTTGAGCTGCGCGGTGATATCCAGCGTAAAGGGCCAGTAGCCGCCCCGGTGGCCGCCCACCAGATGGCCGTTCACCTGCACGGCACAGGCGTAGTCCACTGCACCGAAATGCAGCAGCACCCGTCCGCCCGTCCCGGCGGGCGGCGCAAAATATCGGTGGTAGTGCAGCCACTGCCCGGGCTGCAATGTGCGCCCCACCCCGGAGGTGCGGCACTCCGGCGCGTAGGGCACTAAGATCTCGCCGTCCCAGCCCGCCGGGCGCTGTGCCGAGGCGGTGATGGCGTACTGCCACGGGCCGTTCAGGTTCTCGTAGCTGTCCCGGCGCATGGCCGGGCGGGGATATTCCGTCAGAGGGTGCATACACTCACCAGCCTTTTCTACTCGTTTGCTCCATTCTAGCACAGCCCGGGGCGTTTGTATACCGGGGAGTGGACGATTTTGAATAGCCGCCGCGTAGCTCTGGCCATCTTCAGCGGAAAATTATTTTTATATTTGCAATTCTGGAAAATCTGCGGATTTTCCAGAATTGCTTCTTCATGAGAGCAAAAAAACGCCGCCACACGGCGGCATGGCTGTGCGGCGGCTTTGTGAGAAGGTTGGAAATTGTTTAGTTCTCGGCCAGATTACCGGTATAAAGCTGGTAATACTTGCCCTTTTTGGCGATCAGCTCGTCGTGGCTGCCGCGCTCGATGATGCGGCCCTGTTCCAGCACCACGATGCAGTCTGCATTGCGGACGGTGGACAGGCGGTGCGCGATGACAAAGCTGGTGCGGCCGTACATCAGGCCGTCCATGCCGCGCTGCACCAGCGCCTCGGTGCGGGTATCAATGGAGGAGGTCGCCTCGTCCAAAATCAGCACCGGGGGATCCGCAACGGCTGCGCGGGCAATGGCAAGCAGCTGGCGCTGTCCCTGCGAGAGGTTGGCACCATCGCCGGTCAGCATGGTGTTGTAGCCCTCCGGCAGGCGCTTGATAAAGCCATCGGCGTTGGCAAGACGGGCGGCGGCGATGCACTCTTCATCGGTGGCCTCCAGCCGTCCGTAGCGGATGTTCTCCATCACCGTGCCGGTAAACAGGTGGGTGTCCTGCAGCACGATGCCCAGCGAGCGGCGCAGGTCGGCTTTTTTGATCTTATGGATGTTGATGCCGTCGTAGCGGATCTTGCCCTCCTGAATATCGTAGAAACGGTTGATCAGGTTGGTGATGGTGGTCTTGCCTGCACCGGTAGAGCCGACAAAGGCGATCTTCTGCCCCGGACGGCCATACAGGTTGATGTCATGCAGCACCGTTTTTTCCGGCACATAGCCAAAGTCTACGTCCGTAAAGGTGATATCACCCGCCAGCTTGTGGTAGGTGGTAGTGCCGTCGTGGTGGGGGTGCTTCCACGCCCAGATGCCGGTGCGCTCGTTCGTCTCCACCAGCTGGTCGTTACGGTCGTACTTGGCGTTCACCAGCGTCACATAGCCCTCGTCGGTCTCGCTGGGCTCGTCCATCATCTTGAAGATACGCTCGGCACCGGCCAGTGCCATGATGACGCTGTTGGCCTGCATGGACACCTGACTGATGGGCATATTGAAGCCCTTGTTCAGGCTGAGGAAGGCCACCACGGTGCCAAGGGTCATGCCGCCAACGCCGCCCACAGCCATGGCTGCACCAACCAGTGCGCAGATGGCGTAGCTGATGTTGCCCAGCTGGGCGTTGACCGGCATCATGATGTTGGAGAAGGCGTTGGCCTGCTTGGCGCTTTCCTTCAGCTGGTCGTTCAGCTCACGGAAGCCGGCAAGGGTCTGCTGCTCGTGGGTGAACACCTTGACCACCTTCTGGCCTTCCATCATCTCCTCAATGTAGCCGTTCACCTTGCCCAGATCCCGCTGCTGCTGGATGAAGTACTTGGAAGAACTTTTTGCGATCTGCTTGGAGCAGAACAGCATCAGCGCCACCATGAGCATGGTAACGATGGTCAGCTGCCAGCTGAGCATACACATACTGAAGAACACCGACACGATGGTGATGACGCTGGACACCAGCTGCGGAATGCTCTGGCTGAGCATCTGGCGCAGGGTATCCACATCGTTGGTGTACACGGACATGATATCGCCGTGGGGATGGGTGTCAAAATACCGGATGGGCAGGCTTTCCATGTGGGTGAACAGCTTGGTGCGCAGATTGCGCAGCGTGCCCTGCGTTACGTTGACCATGATGCGGGCGTTGGCCCATGCGGCCAGAATGCCCACAAGGTAGATGCAGCACATCCGCACCAGTGCACCGGCCAGCGGTGCAAAGCTGGGGTCCTGCTGGCGGGTCATGGGCACGATGTAATCGTCCATCAAAGTCTGCAAGAACAGGCTGGCCTGCACATTGGCCAGCGCGCTGACCACAATGCAGATCAGCACAAGGATGCAGTGGGGCAGATAGTTGCGGAACACCTCATCCATAATGCGCTTCAGCAGCTTGCCCGGGTCTTCCACCTTGGGGCGCGGGCCCCGTGCGCCCCGCGGGCCGGGGCCATGTACTTCTTTTACTGCCATTACTGCGCACCTCCCTGCTTGTCAAAATCGCCGCCGCCCTGCGTCTGGCTGTTGTAGACCTCCTGATAGATGGCGTTGGTCGCCAGCAGCTCTGCGTGGGTGCCCAGACCGTTGATCTGGCCGTTATCCAGCACCAGAATGCGGTCTGCATCCTGCACCGAGGAAATGCGCTGTGCAATGATGATCTTGGTCGTGCCGGGGATCTCCTCCCGGAAGGCCTTGCGGATCTTGGCATCGGTCGCGGTGTCCACGGCGCTGGTGGAGTCATCAAGGATCAGCACTTTGGGCTTGCGCAGCAGGGCGCGGGCAATGGTCAGGCGCTGCTTCTGGCCGCCGGACACGTTGGAGCCGCCCTGCTCGATCCATGTATTGTACTTATCCGGGAAGCGCTGGATGAATTCATCCGCGCAGGCCAGTTTTGCCATGCGGATGCACTCTTCCTCGGTGGCGTTGGCATCGCCCCAGCGGAGGTTGTCCAGAATGGTGCCGCTGAACAGCACGTTCTTCTGCAGCACCATGGAGACCTCGCGGCGCAGCACGTCAAGGTTATAATCCCGCACGTCCACGCCGCCCACCCGCACGGTGCCGCTCTCGGCATCGTACAGGCGGGGGATCAGCTGCACCAGACTGGATTTTGCACTGCCGGTGCCGCCGATGATGCCCAGTGTCTCGCCGGGCTGGATGGTAAAGCTGATATCGTTCAGCACCGGCTGACCGCTGCCGTGCTTATACTTGAAGGTAACATGGTCAAACTGGATGCTGCCGTCTGCCACCTGCTGCACCGGCTGCTTTGCCGGGGGCAGGTCGGTGTGCTCGTCCAGCACCTCCACGATACGCTTGGCAGAAGCGGCGGACATGGCGATCATGACAAAGGCCATGCTCAGCATCATCAGTGCCATAAGGATGTTCATGATATAGCCGAACAGGGCGTTCAGCTGGCCGGTGGTAATGGCACCGTGCAGCACATACTTTGCGCCGAACCAGCTCAGCGCGATGTTGCAGCCGTACACTGCCACCAGCATGGCGGGGTTATTGAAGCTCAGGCGGCTTTCCGCGTTGACGAACTGCTTGTACAGGCTCTCGCAGGCGGCGGTGTATTTTTCGTTTTCAAAGCCCTCGCGCACAAAGCTTTTGACCACGCGGATGGCAGAGACATTCTCCTGTACCGAGGCGTTGAGGTTATCGTAGTTCTTGAACACCCGGTCAAAGATGTGGAAGGTGGGGATCATGATGGCAGCCAGCACCGCCACCAGAAAAGCCACCGCCACCACGAACACCAGCGACAGCGGGCCGCCGATGACCACAGCCATGAACATTGCAAACACCAGATGCACCGGAGCGCGCACGCACATCCGCAAAATCATCTGGAAGGCGTTCTGCACGTTGGTCACGTCGGTGGTCATGCGGGTGACAAGACCTGCCGTGGAGAATTTGTCGATGTTGGAAAAAGAGTAATGCTGGATATTTTCATACATGGCATCGCGCAGATTTCCGGCAAAGCCGGTGGATGCCTCGGCGGCGTATTTGCCCGCCAGCACGCCCAGCACCAGCGCAATGGCTGCCACCAGAAAGGTAAGCAGGCCATAGCGGATGATGGCGTTCATATCGCCCTTTTCAATGCCCTGGTCGATGATAAAGGCCATGATGGTGGGCAGCAGCACATCCATAACGGCTTCCAGCGCAGCAAAGAGCGGTGTCTTGATCGAGGCGGCTTTATACTCGCCCAGATGTGACACAAGCTTTTTGATCATCTGAGTTCCCTCCTGTTGAATTTATTTGTTTGTTACAAAACAATTTTATACAAAACAATTTAAATGTCAAGCCGTTTCGTAAAATGTTCATAATTGCTAATTTAACAAGTCCTTTTTCGGCGCTTTGACGGAAAAGGTCGTTATTTCAGTGCTTCCCGCAGCTTGTTCAGCAGCCGCAGCAGCTCTGCGTTCTCCTCCTCGGTCAGCAGTCCGGCCACATAATCGTCGGTCTGGTGGAAGGAAAGCAGGGTCTTTTCGTGCCGTTGGATGCCCTCCTCGGTCAAAACCAGCTGCTTGAGCCGGGCATCCTGCGGCACGTTCAGCCGCTGGATGTAGCCCTTGCGCTCCATCAGCTGCAAAATGTTGGTCACGGTGGAGCGGGTGATGGAAAACTCCCGCTCGATGTCCCGCTGGAACACCGGCTCGTCCCGGTGGCGGTAGAGATACTCGATGATCCACCCGTGCATGGGGGTGGTCTGCTCTACCCCGTTGGCGCGGGAAAACTGGTTCAGCCTGCGGAAGATCAGGTTATCCACCCGGCGCAGCTGGGCGGGAATGACCTGCGGCCCATCCCACGGCGGGTCCAGCTTGCAGTGCTCTTCAATAGGGTGCTGTGTACACATAATGTTTTTCCTCTGTTCAAGTTGTTCGATGTGAAACTGTTTGATACAGTACATATTTTAACCGTGCCCGCACCGATTGTCAAGAGGACAGCGCAAGGTTTTGGGGCAGGCAGGCTGCACCGAAACGAAAGACCGCCGAAGGTTTCCCTTCGGCGGTCTTTCGTATGATAGGAGGATCAAAAATGATCTTTGCTAAGTCTTAGTTCAGGATGGTCAGCTCGGTCTCGATGTCAAACAGGTGGATCTTGTGGGGATCGAAAGCAACGCGGATGGTATCTCCGTTGCGAGCCTTGGAGGTGGGAGCAACGCGGGCGGTCATCTTGTTGCCCTTGTACTCCAGATACAGGTAGATCTCAGCGCCCATCATTTCGGAAACATCGACCTGAGCATCCAGCTGGCAGTCGGTGTGCTTTGCCATAAACTCGGGCTCGTCGTCAATATCCTCGGGACGGACGCCCATCTTGATCTTCTTGCCAACGTAGGAATCCAGCTTGCCGTCGGCGGTCTTTTCCTTGGGCAGGGGGATCACGTCGCCGCCCAGATCAACACCGTACAGATCGCCCTTCTTGATCAGGGTGCCGTCCAGGAAGTTCATCTGGGGGCTGCCGATGAAGCCTGCAACGAACATATTGCAGGGCATATCGTACAGGTTCTGCGGGGTATCGACCTGCTGGATGATGCCGTCCTTCATGACAACGATACGGTCGCCCATGGTCATAGCCTCGGTCTGGTCGTGGGTAACGTAGATGAAGGTGGTAGCCAGCTTCTTGTGCAGCTTGATGA
>PPYE01414544.1_pt1 | contig 10429 bp, 8 predicted proteins | sample 1559881 | NCBI WGS metagenome assembly PPYE01 (sample SAMN08240022, study PRJNA423297) | Human gut metagenome, whole genome shotgun sequencing project.
CTCATGTGGTCACCATTATAGGTAGCCCATCCTAATGCCAACTCTGAAAGGTCGCCGGTACCGATAACCATACCACCCATCTTATTGGCTAAATCCATCAGAATCTGGGTACGTTCACGAGCCTGGGAATTCTCGTAAGTCACATCATGCACACTGGCATCCTGACCGATGTCCTCAAAGTGCTGGGTTACAGCCTTGGCGATGCTGATTTCCTTAATGGTAATACCAAGACTCTGCATCAGCGAGATAGCATTATTGTAGGTTCTGTCTGTGGTTCCGAATCCCGGCATAGTGACACCTACGATACCCTTTCGGTTCATTTTGAGTTTATCAAAAGCTTTTACACAAACGAGTAAGGCCAGCGTAGAATCCAAACCACCGCTAATACCGATTACTACGGTCTTGGCATGGGTATGAACGATACGCTTGGCTAGTCCCATGAGTTGGATATTGAAAATTTCCTCGCAAGAGGCATTCATATCGCTGCTGGTAGGAATAAACGGATGAGGATTCACCTCACGTTCCAACACAAAATCGCGTTCATTTTCGGTAGGATCGGCTTCGATATTACGGATATTGAACTGACCGCCGAGAACAGAATACTTAATATTGCGCTGGGCATTTACATAAGTAGAATTCGTACGACGCTCAGAGCGGAGTTTTTCTACATCTATCTGTGAGATAACCATCTGCGGTTCAATAGAGAAACGTTCACTCTGTGAAAGTAAAACTCCATTCTCATAAATCAGGGCATTTCCACCATAAACCACATCCTGCGTACTCTCACCGAATCCGCAGGAACTGTAGATATATCCGGTCATGGTACGGGCACTCTGCTGGCTGAGCAGACTCTTCAGATAATGATGTTTTCCGATGAGTTCGTCGCTTGCAGAAAGATTGAAAATCAGGTCTGCTCCTGCTAGCGCCAGTTTGTTGCTAGGAGGAGCTGGAGCCCATACATCTTCGCAGATTTCCACACCAAACTGTACGCCATCGAAAGTTTGAAAAATCTGAACATCAGGCGTCAGTTTCACCTTATGTCCGGCATAACGGACTTCGCAATCTCTCAGGTCCTGAGCCGAGGCAAACCAGCGTTTCTCATAAAACTCGCTGTAGTTTGGAAGATATGTCTTCGGTACAATACCGAGAATCTGTCCATGCTGGATAACGATACCACAATTGAGCAACAAGTCGCCCGCTATCACCGGCGCACCCACGATAGAGATGATATCGAGTTTGCGTGTGAAATCGAGCAACATCATCACCGCCTGCTCAGATGATTCGAGAAGCATCTGCTGACGGAAGAGATCCTGACAGGAATAGCCCGTAACAGAGAGTTCCGGAAATGTAATGATCTCTACACCCTTTCCCTCAGCCAGCGCTATCTGTTCCTCTATCTGCTGGGTATTGAAAATGACATCCCCCACCTTTACGGCAGGGATGGCACTAGCTACCTTAATAAATCCGTACTTCATAATAAATTACTTTATTGTTACCTGTGTAGCACCATAGCCATACTCCTGGAAAGAAGCATCCTGATAAGTGCAACTCTTATAGCGATAGTTCAACTCATGAATGAGAGTCTGGCGCAACACACCTTCGCCCTTTCCATGAATAAAGATAATTTTCTGTCCCTTCTTTTTCTTATATTCCTCCATGGTCTTCTTGAAGATATCCATCTGATAATGAAGTCGTTCAGAGCCTCACGACCGAATTCCTCAATGAAGAGTTTGGTGTTCGGTTCTATTTCTCCCTCTGCTTTCAGAGTCCATGCATTTCCCTCAGCCACGAGATAGGTATAGCGGAGATAGTAGTTGCTGTCATTCACCATATAGGTCTCGAAACGGGTATTGGTTACGTCCTTGATGTTGATAGGTACAAAGGCGAGGTAAGCACTGAGTTTGTTGCCACCCGTATGTTCCTGAACCGGTTTCACAAAGGTTATCTCACGGTCGGCAGCATCATATTCCTCTACATCCATATCCACGTCATCGTGATCATTCAAGATGGCCTTGATACTCCGGCTGTCCTGATGCAGTTCGGTATTGGCATGCTCCTCAGCCTTCTGCTGCGCATCCATCTTAGCCGAAATCATCTTGCCCATGGAGTATTCATCCTGCTCCACCACAACCACCTCGTTGATAGGCATCGGAATCTCAAAACCATCCTCATCCTCAACGAGCACAATATTTTTACCTTGGAAGCCGGCAACCTTTCCGCCACCCACTTCGCTCAAGAATCTGACTTTATCTCCTTTTTTCATAATCTATTAATAATTTGTAATTGCAAAGATACAAAAGATATTGCAAAACAGGGCTTATTTTAATATTTTTAATGCTACAGATAAAAATAATCCTGTAAAAGATGCACCATGTTAGATATTTTTCCGTATCTTTGCAAAGAAAAAGAAATAGTAACGAACCCTTTAAACTGAAAAGTTATGATTACATTTCCTTGCGCCAAGATCAATCTTGGTTTAAATATAGTTAGTAAGCGGAAAGATGGATACCACAATCTTGAAACGGTGTTCTACCCTATTCCGCTGACCGATGCACTTGAAATCAAGCTCATGGGCGATGAATTCCCTAGCGATGTTCCTTGTGATCTGAAGATTACAGGTAACGCAGTGGATTGCGACGAACAGAACAATCTCGTTGTAAAAGCTTATAATCTCCTGGCTGCCGACTTCAGGATTCCACGCATCCATGCTCACCTGGTGAAGCGTATTCCTTCGCAGGCTGGTTTGGGTGGCGGTTCTGCCGATGCAGCCTTCATGATCCGTTTGCTTGACGAGCGTTTCCGCCTCAATATCGGTAATTCGGAGATGGAAAGATACGCTGCCAAGCTGGGCGCAGACTGCGCCTACTTTATTTCTGCCAATCCTGAGGATGGAGATACTGCATGCTATGCAGAAGGTATCGGCGAAGAACTGATGCCAGTAAGTGGTCCTGGCGATAATCTGAGGGGCTATCATCTGGTTGTGGTGAAGCGCGATGACATTGCCGTCAGCACCAAAGAGGCTTATGCAGCCATCACCCCACAGGCTCCAGCCAAATGTTGCCGCGACATTGTACGCCAGCCTATTGAGACTTGGAAAGAGGAACTTGTCAACGATTTTGAGGCACCTATCTTCAAGATGCACCCGGAACTGGCAGAAATCAAACAGAAGCTGTACAACCTGGGTGCCGTATATGCAGCGATGAGTGGTAGCGGAAGTGCCATCTTCGGTATCTTCAAGCATAAACCTGCAAATATAGAGGAACAGTTCGAAGGAATGTTCTGTAAAATAATGAAACTTTAATTTAGTTAATAGTTTACTCTAAATATAATGAACGAAGAAACACATCAGAAACTGATGACTATCAAGCGAAGTTTCCGCTTGCTGATGAACGGTCCGGGATCGCAATCTATGCGCGATAAGGGACTGGGATATAAACTGAATTGGGGCGTACCATTCTATGAACTGAAAAAGATGGCTGAGGAATATGGTAAAGACTATGACCTCGCCATCGAACTGTGGAAGGAAGATATCCGGGAATGCAAGATTCTGGCTACACTCATCATGCCTGCCGATAAGATGCTTCCGGAAATCACAGATTTATGGATGGAACAGGTACAGAGTCAGGAGATGGCAGAGATGCTTGCCTTCAACCTTTTGCAGCACGTAGATTATGCGCCTGTCATCGCCTACCAGTGGATAGCAAGTGATAAGCCGCTCTATGAGATTGCCGGTTTCCAGCTCCTTGCCCGTCTTTTTGCCAATGGGAAAGAGCCTAACGAGCGTGGCATCAACGAATTCCTGGATCAGGCTGCCGCAGCATTGCAGGGTGACAACATGGGAATAAAACATGCTGCCTCTAATGCGGTTCTCCGTTTCTGCGACTTCGGTGAAGATTTCGAGAAAATTGCAAGAGGCGCACTCAAGGGTATCTACGAGATTTAACGCTTCTGCAAATGCGGTCAGAAACAGGCCACGACCCTGCTGAAAATACGTCCCGACGTAGCATTTGCTGCGTCCCGACATACAAAAAAAATACGTCCCGATGCAGCAAATGCTACGTCGGGACGTATTTTTATGGCTAATTTCAGCGTTACATGAAATACTTCTGGTATTCGTTTTCGAAGTTCGGAGTGAAAACACCCTTGCCGATGTTTTCGCTGATTTCATCCTTGGTCCAGAATCTGCCACCGGCCAATTCTTCCTGGCTCGGTTTCACCTCGCCATCATATACACAGCGATGTACGTAAACCAGTTCCTTTTCCCGCTGACTCTCAAAGACATAATGCCCAAGAGATTCCGGTTCAAAATCGGTGATACCCAATTCTTCCCTTACCTCGCGATGCAAAGCCTGACTCACACTTTCGCCTAAATCTACATGACCGCCACAGGCTGTATCCCATTTATCCGGCTGGATATCCTTCCAGGCTGGACGATGCTGCAAATACAGATCCCCCTGGCTGTTGAATACATGCAGATGAACAACCGGATGCAATATCTTGCTTCCGTCATGGGCATGACCGCGGGTAACAGCGCCCAGGATGTTGCCCATTTCATCTACTATCGGAAATTCCTCGTTCTTATTATCTATCATCATTTTAAAAGTTTATAGTTAACAGTTTATAGCGGCTTCGCCGTATGGCAGGGTTGCCGTATAGCATGGTTGCCGTATAAACTATCAACTCTTAACTATTAACTTTCTAAAGCGTTCCGTATTCATCAGAGTAGCGCAACATCTGGTCGACATAGCTCTCCTCGTAATCCAATACCACGTCTGTAATTTCGCCTTCTTCATCCATCTCCAGCGTCATCTTCGGATTGATGAATCCCTTGTATGGAGCGAGATTCAGTTTCTTGTATCTTGCCAGTATCTCGCGATGCAATTCCGGATCAATATTCACGGCATACTTCTCAACCAGTTGGCGGGCAGCCTCGAAATCACCCTCGCTCTTGATGCGCTGAATTTCAGCAAGCAACTCGCCGAAGAGATGGCGGAGCTTGGCATAATCATTAATCTTCACATAAGTCTTCGTCGTAATGATATTGCCCTCGCTGTCCTTCAAAGCATCCTCGGCAGAAGCATAGTTCATATCCATCTTCACCAGTTCCACAGCACCCTCGGCATGCTCCATCACCCACCAGGCTATCAGCGCACGGTTGCGCATGTGGGCTTCCTCTATCTTGTCGCCTTCCTTGATGCGGATGGTCTGGGTGAGCAGACCGTTCATCAGATAACCGTAATACTGAGCCTTGTATGCCTCATCATTCGGAGTCAGACCCAGTTCTACCAATTTATGGTCGGCTACATAATAGAGTCCGAAAAGATCGGCTCTCGCCTCTTCTATCGTACTGCCATACGCCTTCAGTGCATCAGGGTCGGTACCAGGCAAAAGCTGTCCGCTACCATGTCCCAAACACTCATGCAGGTCGGTATGCAGATTATCTGTAATATCCTCGTACTGATTCATCAGACTGATGGTATCCTCGTCGATAACGAATTCATCGCGGAAGCCATTGCCTTGAGCTGCCTTGTTATATGCTTCGGTCAGGTTACCGATGGTCACACTCTTAGAACCATATTCCTGACGGATCCAGTTGGCATTCGGAAGATTGATGCCGATGGCAGAAGCTGGATACTCTTCGCCACCCAACATCGCCGCACAGATGACATTGGCTGTAACACCCTTCACCTCCGGCTTGCGGAAACGTGGATCTACAGGTGAATGGTCCTCAAACCACTGGGCATTCTGACTGATGGTCTGGGTGCGCTTCGTAGCTTCAAGATCTTTATATTCTACGATGCCTTCCCAAGTACCTTTCAGTCCGAGCGGATCGCCATACACTTCGATAAATCCGTTGATGAAATCAATCATTCCCTCGTGCTGCTGCACCCAAGCAATGCTGTAACGGTCGAAATCCTTGAGATCGCCTGTACGGTAATACTTCACCAGAAGATCGATGAGATGTTTCTGTTCCTCATTTTCTGCATATTTCTGAGCACGGAGCAACCAGGAAACAATCTCCTTGATAGCTGCACCATAGAGGCCGTCTTCTGTCCATTTCAGCTCCACCAGTTCACCATTACGCTTGGTCAGTTTAGAGTTCAGTCCATACGAAGGAGCCTGTTCGTTGCCCTCTTCCTTCATCCTGGCATAGAAACGTTCTACTTCTGCCTGAGAAACATTCTCATAGAAATTGCAGGCTGAAGTCTGTACCAGATCCTCGCCATCCGTCTGATTCACGCGCTTAGGCATGACTTCCGGATTGAAGATGACAGGCACCAGAATGCCCAACAGGTCTTCCTTGCTCTGTCCCTTGGAAAGAGGCAGGTATTCATCGGCTACAGCCCCAACCATCTCATAGAAAGATTCCTCTGAAAATCCTGGCACAAACTTTTCACATCCATAGTGATGATGGATGCCGCTGGCAAACCAGACACGCTTCAGGTAAACTTCGAAAGCCTTGAAATCTTCGCTTTCTCGATTACCCTCGTAATGAAGGTATACAGCCTCCAGGGTTTTACGGATGCGCAGGTTGTATTTGCCCTGCTGGTCGAAGGTGATATCTCGTCCCAAGAGGGTTGCCTTCGACAAGCAATAAATATAAATTTTCTGTGTGAGCGACAGGTTTTCGAAACCCTTCAGCTCATAACGGAGCATCTGGATATCGGCAAATCGCTCTTGAGTGTTTACATTACATTTTGCCATTTTTATCTGTATTTACCATGCAAAAGTAATACATTTTTTCCACATACCAAACTTTTCCTCCTGTTTTTCGCTCTTTGCAAAGTTTTTTACTTGAAATATGCACTTTTTCTTGGAGAAAACTTTTATTTATGCAGATTATTCATTACCTTTGCATGAAAATCAAAACAAAAACATGCCGGTAAAGGCAGAAAACATAAAACGGCAATCATGCAGATAAACGAGATATTAAAAAGCTATTTTGGATACGATTCCTTCCGCCCCAACCAGGAAGCGATTATCAGAGAGGTAATGCAGGGACACGACTGTCTGGTTCTCATGCCGACTGGTGGTGGAAAGAGTCTGTGCTACCAGGTTCCCGCATTAGCAATGGAAGGTACCGCTGTGGTCATTTCACCGCTCATCAGTCTGATGCACGACCAGGTGGAGGCGCTCAAGGCAAACGGTATCCCGGCAGAAGCACTGAACAGCGGAAACGACACGACCGATGAACTCATCATCCGACGCCGATGCGAGAAGGGAGAACTGAAACTCCTTTATGTTTCGCCCGAAAAACTCATCAGCGAGATACCTTATTTATTCAGCAACATCAAGATTTCGCTCTTTGCCGTTGACGAGGCCCACTGTATCAGCCAGTGGGGACACGATTTCCGTCCGGAATATTCGCAACTCGGTATGCTGCACGAGAATTTCCGCAATGTCCCGGTGATGGCGCTCACCGCCACAGCCGACAAGATAACACGCGAAGATATCATACGCCAGCTTCATCTCAATGGGCAGACGTTCGTAAGCAGTTTCGACCGCCCCAACCTCTCCCTCACCGTAAGACAGGAGAGCACCAAAAAGGCAAAGCTCCAATACATCACCCGCTTCATCAGTAATCATCCGGAAGAAGCAGGCATCATCTACTGTCTCTCCCGCAAGAACACCGAAATGGTAGCTCAGGAACTTATCGATCTGGGTATCAATGCCGCAGCCTATCACGCCGGAATGACTGCCCAAACCAGAGCATCAGTACAGGAGCGGTTCAAGATGGACCAGATTCAGGTGGTATGTGCAACCATCGCTTTCGGAATGGGCATCGACAAGAGTAATGTGCGCTGGGTAATCCACTATAATATGCCAAAAAGCATAGAGAGTTTCTATCAGGAAATAGGTAGAGCCGGTAGAGATGGAGCACCATCAGATACCGTGCTGTTCTATTCGATGGCCGACATCATCACCCTCCGTTCTTTCTGTGAAGAAAGCGGACAGCGTGATGTGAACCTGGAGAAACTGCGCCGCATGGAGGAATATGCCGAATCGAGAGTATGCCGACGACGCATTCTGCTGAATTATTTTGGCGAAACATCATCCTGCAACTGCGGCAACTGTGATGTTTGCAAGAATCCTCCACGCACCTTCGACGGCACCATCAGAGCCCAGAAAGCCCTGAGTGCCGTGGTCCGTTCGGGTGAGCATATTGCAGTAGGTACCTGCATCGAGATTCTGAGAGGCATGCATTCTTCTGCTGTTGTGAAAAACAAATACAACGAGATGAAAACCTTCGGTGTGGGTAGGGATACAACATCTAAGGACTGGAATGCTTATCTGCTGCAGATGCTGCAGATGGGATTCTTCGAGATTGCCTACAACAACCACAACTACATGAAGGTTACCGATTTAGGCTGGAAGGTACTGAAGGGAGAACATCATGTTTCGCTGGCTTATATCGAAGAAGATGATAAAGCCACCCGCCCACAGAAAACGGTACGCAACAGGAAGGGCGCCATCGCCCAGCCGGGAAATCTCATTCCTGAGGTGCATGCCGAACGTGTCATCTTCCAGGAAGACTCGAAAGGCGTGGAAGACAAAGGGCTCTTTGAACACCTCAGAAAGATACGCAAGAACCTTGCCGACGAACAGGGTTATCCTCCATATATCGTACTCAGCGACAAGAGCCTTCATGAACTCGCAAGAATGAAACCTACCACCAAGAATGCCATGAGCCTGATCAGTGGTATCGGAGAATTCAAGCTCAATAAATATGGCGATACCTTCATCAAGGCTATCAGGAAATATACAGGACTATAACAGGAGAATATCTCCGAAAGATAATTTCGTAACCTTCGGAGATAATTTCATAACCTTCGGAGATAATTTCATAACTAAGGGAGATAATTTCATAACTAAGGGAGATAATTTCATAACTAAGGGAGATAATACCCGTAACTAAGGGAGATAGCATTCGTAACTAAGGGAGATAGTATTCGTAACTAAGGGAGATAAAAAAATCGGGATGTCTGCAAGTTCAGAACTGCAAACATCCCGATTTAATTTTATAGATTGAAGAGATGCGCAACTTAGTTGTTTACGCTACCTCCCACAATATCAAGCAATTCATTGGTAATGGCCTGTTGACGACTCTTGTTGTACTGCAAGTTGAGTTCGCGCAAGAGTTCATCGGCATTATCCGTAGCGGTCTGCATGGCCACCATTCTGGCAGCATGCTCACTCGCCTGGCTATCCAGCAACGCTGTATAAATCATCAGACGAAGCTGCTTAGGAATCAAGACTCCCAAAACAGTCTCCAAGTCTGGCTCTACAATGAAGTCATCATTCAGAGGTTTTGCCTCAGAACTCTGGCGTCCGTCAGCTTCAGCCTGCTTTTGGCGCAGATATTCCTGAGCCTTTGCCGTAGCCACATTAGAGGTAAGGTCACGATCGTTGTCCACTCCTATCGACTCAGTGCTGAGGTCAATAGGCAAGAAAGTCTTGCGGGTCAGAATCTGTGAACCGGCACTCTTAAAGTGATGATAAATCATCTCCACCTTATCGAGCTCACCAGCAGCATACTGCTTGGCAAGTGAATGGGCGATATCTGCACAGGCGCTGGCATGAGGATGATCGGCAAGATCATTAAAGTTACCGCCAATCTTCAAACCCAGTTTCTGTGCTTTCTCTGCCACTTTTCGTCCGATAGGATATACCGTGATGTCGTCAATGCCTTGAGCCTTATACTCGTCCACCGCATGCATCATCATCTTGATAACGTTGGAATTGAATCCACCACACAAGCTGCTGTTAGAACTGTATACCACAAGAGCTACACGCTTGGTTTCCTTGTGCTCCAACTGCAACGGATGGTCGACATTCGGAGTACTGACCAGGAAACTCTTGAGGATATGTTCCAGCATATTTCCATAAGGCAGCATATTCTGGATAGCTACCTGAGCATGATGCAACTTACTGGAAGCCACCATCTTCATCGCACTCGTAATCTTACGGGTACTGTTAACGCTGGCTATGCGAGTTTTAATCTCTTTTAATGACGGCATAGGCTATTACGCTTTATATTGTCCTGCAACATTAGCCATGGTCTCCTCGACTGCCTTAATGGCATCGTCGGTGAGTTTACCATCGCCCAAAGTCTCAATCACATCAGCGTGCTGGCTGCGCATTGCATCGAGGAACAGATCCTGACAGTCGCGAACCTTATCCATTGGCACGTCGTGCATCAATCCGTGAACACCACAATAGAGAATAGCTACCTGCTCGCCTACCGGCATTGGGCGGTACTGAGGCTGAACCAGCAACTGGTCGTTCTTACGGCCACGGTCCAGAGTCATCGCTGTTACGGCATCCATATCGCTAGAGAACTTAGAGAAGGCCTCCAGCTCACGATACTGAGCCATATCAATCTTCAGTGTACCAGCCACCTTCTTCATACTCTTGATCTGGGCAGAAC
>PPYE01777787.1_pt1 | contig 10429 bp, 10 predicted proteins | sample 1559881 | NCBI WGS metagenome assembly PPYE01 (sample SAMN08240022, study PRJNA423297) | Human gut metagenome, whole genome shotgun sequencing project.
TTAGAGGAATACCGGACGAAGGTACAGGCTTTCAAAGCCTACCTGCGAGCCTATGTACGCAAGCATCTGGACAGCCAAGATACGGTACTGTTCGTTGAATCACGCATGAACGAGGAACAGACCCTGACCGCCATGCTGCAAACCAATCTGATGAGTAAAGAAGAATAAAACAATATAAGGATATGAGTGCACAATCGTATATTAAGTTTTGGACCGCCGAACCCTCGGAGCATGAAGAAGTGCAGGCATACGACCTGCTGGGCTACGAGTATGACTTCCGGAAAGAAACCACTCCTAATGGAAAGGTAACCGGGAAGACCTACGGCGGTAAAATACGGGTAAGCATTGCCGGATTTCCTACAGAGGAACTCTTGGAATGGATGTTCAATTCAAGAATCCTGAAGGACGGAGAGGTGATGAACACTTCCGACCTGCCCGGTACTCCCAAAGAGATCATCCGTTTCAAGGGAGCAAAATGCCTTGATTTCAATGTGCATTCAACAACCAAAGAGAGCCGTATATCACTATTCATCCACTTCCGGGAAATGGAGACCGGCGATTCGTGTCACTTAAACTTATAATCATGAACTGGTTCACTTCATTGTTCAAAAACAAAAAATCCTCAATGCCGGATGACCGCTACGTGATGCGGCTGTCCGTCTGCCATGAGACATACAGCATTGAAGAATTCGACCTGCAATTCAAGCGGAATACAGACCGTGACGGATTGCCTGAAGGTGAAGCCTACGGCGGATTCGTCACCTGTACCCTCAGCGGGATGCCGGGTGACGAGCTGTTGAGATGGGCCGCATACAACGACTCCCGTGAGAACGGCGAAATACGGATTTATCAGAAGGACCAACCTGACCAACAGGCGGCATTTGCCTTGCGCTTTGTGGAAGGGAACTGCATCCGCCTGCAACGCAAGGTTGACCGTATATCCAATTCCAGCAGCATCGTCCTTCTGTTTGCCGCAAGAACACTGAAGTTCATAGACGAAGAATTTGAAAACGAATGGTACTGACAAGTATGGAAACAAAGTTTTGCAAGTTGCCCCTGGATTTTGAAGCCCTGCTCAGCGAGGATGTGGAAAACAGCCGTCTTGCATCCTGCTCGGAAATCGAGTCCATCGACCAGTTTATCGAACTGCTGATCAGTACGGCTCCCGGCGAACATGCCTTTGACAAGGAGTTCGGCTGTGAGATCTTTTTTCTCGACTTTGAAAGCATTGTTTCACACACCCGTTGGGAAGGACAATTCTCGGAATACATAACCAAGGCAATTACCCGGCACGAGAAGCGGCTTACGGGTGTAAATGTACGTGTCATCATTGATGACACCACCCGACAGGACAATGTATTTGATGCTCCCGCCGTAAAGAAACGTGTACAAGTATATGTATATGGAACCCTGGTACATACCGGAGAAAAACGGTGTTTCTATTATGTAATCTATTTAGGACCGATTTCAACCCGATGAAAGGATTATGAGTACAGAAAAATACAATAAAGAGCAAATCAGAAACCGTATGCTGAAATACGCTGCGGCTTTCTGGGGAATAAAAAAGGCGGAAAACTTCGACCCGGTTGTCAAGCTCCTGCTGGAAGCGTTGTCCAACGAGATATATATGCTGGGAGAGGATTTTACCGCCATCGAGACAAGGCTGTTGGAAAAGACCGCCCGAATCCTTACTCCGGACATCCTTACCTCACCCTTTCCCGCACACGGCATCGTACACGCCTATCCCATAGAACCGTGTTACCTGATAACCAGGGCATCGGGCATGTATTACGAGAGCGACTCGCTTACCCGGAAGCTATCGACCGGAAGCGTATCGTTTTATCCCGCCTGCGATACCCTGCTGCACAAAGCCGACGTGAAATATATGGTCTGCGACGACCTTCTCTACCGGATAGCCCCTACCTTGGAGAAGACCATGATTGCCCGTGCAGAGACAAGGATGCCTCCGCGTACCGTCTGGTTAGGAATGGCGGTGGATGAATCCATTTCCGACCTTGAAGACTTTTCGTTCTATCTGGATTTTCCCAACCTTACGGAAAGCTATGAATATCTGCTCCTGCTCCCCTGTACGGAATGGTCCGTAGAAGGGAAAACAGTCGTGATGGAAGGGGGAATCCATGAAAAGACAACCATACAGAAAGAACCAACCCGTGCCTTTTTCCAAGACTATGACGTGATGTCCGTCATAGACAAGGAAGTCATGGATATTTACAGCAAACATTTTCTGAATTTCAGGGTGATACCCTTGCGCACGGGCAGCTACGAATCCCTTCTGTCTGTACACAGCGTGAAGGATTCTGACGGAAAGAACTACCATGAACTCCTCTATCCCGCAAAGGATTCCACGGAAAGCTATGGAACCTACTCCATCCGCAAAGGAGGATGCGAGCGTTTCGACTCCCGTTCCGCCAGGGAGCTGCTCGGCTATCTGTCCGACCTGCTGGATGACGAGACCCATGCCTTCAATGCCGTATCAAGCATCAAGCTACAGGCACTTACCATCCAGATGGAGCAGCTGATGGCGCAAATGAAACAGACAGCAGACAACATGAACGAGTTCAGGGAAACACCTTATTACCTTATGATTGACGAACTGTCCGGCAAGATTCTTGGAACGAAACTGGATGAGCCTTCGCAGGAAAAACAGATAAAAGACAACCTGCGTACCAAACTTTCGGCCTGTTCGCCGGACACATTCAATTACCGGATATTCATAGAATACAATAAAGCATAAATACCATACTTATGAACCCAGTTACCCAACATCTCATTTCATCGTACCTGCTGATGCCGCTGCTGACCGTGATTTTCGGAATCGCAGCCTATTTTATCGCACGCAAGAACAAGCTGCTCAACAACAAAAAACTGATTGCGTATCTGCTGCTGTGCGGCATAATCCTTGCCCTGCCCGGTCTGTCCGGATTCATGGACTATAACTTCATGCCCTATGCCTACATCCTGTTGGTCATCCTGTACTGGACTGCCGGATATTACAATCGGCTCATCCTTCGCAAAGTGTTCGCATCAAGCAAGGAAATGCCTTCTTTCGGCATCCAATGCCTGCTGACGGTTACGGTCATGCTTCTAGGAGCCGGACTCTTTTCCGTAGTGTTCAACCTCTGCAACGAACTCCAGTACGGCATCTGGGCCTCCACCTGTCTGCTGCCCTTTGCATTTCCACTCCTGTATTCCCAAACGGTGAACAGCTATTTCGACATACCCATTGAAATTTATAAAGTATGGAAATATTCGGAGGAATATGACTCGGATACCTTGTACATCAACCGTGAACGGAGCATCGTAATGGATGTGGATATATTCCGCAGGGTGGATGACCCCGCATCGGAACGCATAACCGGCAAGGCATCCGAGGATGTCATCTTCGGGCAGTGGTTCCAGCGCATGATTGACGACTGCAACCTCAAATCACCGTCTTCGCCCATCGTATATAAGAATGAAGGAGGAGCCTATTACGAATGGGTATTCTATACCAAACCGTCCTTTTTCAAGAGACGGCGCTATATAGACCCCGACGTTACACTTGCCGGCAACAAGCTGAAAAGACACGATGTAATCATAGCCAAACGTGTGGCAAACGAACTTATAAAGTATAACGAATATTAAATAGAAACATTATGATAGGAAAACAGAGCCAAAAGAAAAAATATCCGCTGGTAAACTGGGCGGACGGAATGCCTGTCAACAAAGGGCATTTCACCCAACAGGAAGACCACTTTACGGACCGGTTGTGCGAATACCAGTCATTTCATCTGAACCGCAATACCTACGGACTCCTGCCATTCAAGAAAGGAGAGCCGGTTTCCGGCGATTTCAGCATTACGGAACTCGTTACAGGCACCTTGGAAGTCCGTCTGAAACGTTGCCACGCCCTTACTTCCGGAGGTTACCTGATAGATTATGATGCCGGTGAGGATGACGAACTCACCGCCAGTTTCCATATCCCTACAGAAGAGGAAGAAGAAAAGGACAAGCGGTGGGATGTCATACTGATGGCAGACCCTTTCGAGCATCTTCCTTCGGGTATTCCGAACGAGAAGGAAATCAGTCCACGCCAGCCCAATGCCTTACCCAAATATGCATTGAGCGTGCTGCCGAGCGGACAGACCGACGGAAGCGAGCTGGGAAGACACTTTCTGCTAATCGGCCGCCTGCGCAAGAACGGAAACCGCTGTGAAGTGGACGGAAACTTCATCCCGCCATGCACAAGCATGTCCAGCCATCCGGACCTGAAAGGCTACTATACCAAATTCGGGCAACTTGTAGATTCCATAGAAAAGGCCTCGTTTGACATCCTTGCCAAAGTGGAGAATGCAGAAAAACAGACCAGCCTGGCCACCAACATCGGTATGCTGTGCCGCCATGTCATGCTGTTCATATCCGATATCTACTTCTCCTTCCGCAACGAGGGGCAATACTATTCACCGCTACACTTCCTGAATGTATTCTCCACATTGGCTCACCGCCTGTATGTATGCCTGAGTTTCATGGACAAGGAAGACAAGGAGGACCTGCTGAAATACTTCAACGAATGGAACGGCATCACTCCCGGTGCCTACGAAGGCCTGCTGAGGGAAAACTGCGGGCTGCTGTACAACCACCACAATATCCGCCAACTGATGGTTACGGCGGAACGTTTCCTATACCTGTTCAACGACCTGTGGACAACCCTCAGCCGTCTGGAATATATCGGCAAGCACAAGGAAAACATCGTTGTCGCCGAACGCTCCAGACAACCGAAAGAATCGAGCGAGTCACGCTGGAACATACTGGACTAATCCCCTATAAGCGAACGGACATGACGGAAGAACAAGATAAAATAGTACGGTTTGACGAAAATTCCCATTCATTCAACCTGCCGGATACCGACTTCAAGGCGGAAGTGGTGGCCAGCGGACTGAAAGAGGCCGGGTATGATGCAGAGCGTACCCTCATATTCAGACGGGGAGACATCCGGCGCGGATTCTCGAAAGACATCCATGATATCCACCCGGAATATTCCCATTATGACCTGACGGATTACCTGTATCTTTATGTGAACAGGAGAAGCCTTTATGACGAGCTGCCCGAAGGCATATTCCACAAGAACCTTTACCAGTCCGAGAAAATATCGAAGGAACAGGTGCTGGACGAAATCCGCATCCACCGTGAAGAGGAATTTTTCGCCCGCCGTTTCTTCAAGCCTTTCGAAATCTCCCTGGACCATATGCTGGTAGCCTTCCAGAACAAGGAACGCCGCATTGACGAGATGAACGTACATCCGGATTTCGTAAGCATCTTTTCCGGTCAATGGCCCGTACTGGAATTGCTGCCGACCCATCTGGCGGTCATGCTTGTCCATATGCTGGCCTATATGGAACAGATTACAGCGAGCCTCTCCAAAACCGGCGAGTGCATGACCATTCTGACTGGTGTGCCCATGCATATCAAGAGAGGAGACAAATGCGTGGTGGAAGTGGATTCCTGCCTTATTCCCAAATTGGGAAGCTGCATTCTGGGAGACGACATGGTTCTGGGAAACAGTTTTGCCGACGGCACCTACCAGATGCTGGTGGAAATCGGTCCCCTGTCCGCCCGACGGATGGAGAGCTTCTTTCCCGGCGCCGCCGACAGTAAAATACTGAATGCGCTGACAGAACTGTTCCTCCCCTCGGACAAGGAGATACAGATCCGCTACATCATCCAGCAGGAAGATGCCCGGTTCAGGCTGGGAACCCCAACCGAACAAGGCGCCTATCTGGGTATCAGCACCTATTTATGAATATAAAACATCATCCTATATGAAACCGAAAAACAACACAGAAGTAAGGAAAGCCTATCTGAGATTCGCGGGCTATCTGACATGCTGCACCATCCTTGCAGTAAGCATCTTTGCCTGTTTCCTGAAAACCTCCGGCATAGAAGTAAAGCGAATCACGGAGCAGGCGCTGGAATATGACCATATCTATGCCAAAGAGCTGTCCCTGTCGAACAGCATGGACTCCATCTACCAGTACATGAAACTGATGAACACTTCACCGCAAATAAACGACAAGCTCCTGCAAAGCGTAGTCAGTACGCGCAAGATGAACCTGCTCAAATATGTCCAAGGCATGGACACCAAAGATTGCAGGCTTTACAGGCAGCTGCTGGAAAACCTCAACATCTTCCTCGGGGTAAAAGACTCCATCCGTCTGCTGAATATCCAGGAAGAGATGGTGAAGAAAGACCTGATGCAGTGCATCCAAGACAACTGGAAAACAAGGCGTAACCTGAATGTGGGTTCCGGCGGCAACAAACAATAAAACGGAAAGCCATGGACAACAACAGAAAGACAATGAACAAACGGGAAATATTCATGGGACATGCCTATGTATTCCTGTTCTTTTTCCTGACAACCGTAGCGTGTTGTCTGGTAATCTTCATGTGGAACTCAGATTTCAAGATGTTTGAGCAGAAAGAGTTCGTAAAGATCAAGATGAACCGCATCAAGGATTTCCAGCAGGAACAAGCGGAAAGCCAGTTGCCGGTGGACTCCCTGTTCCGTAAAATAGAAACATTTGAACCGGGCGTTTACGCCCAGTATGAAGAAGACGACATCCATTATCTGATAAACAACCTGCGGAACACATACGAAAGGAACAGCTGGGACAAGCGATACAAGCTGTTCATGCACATTGCCGACTTTTATGCCATGTGGCTGTCCGACAGGAAACAGCTATGGAGTATCGGACAAAACATAAGTCTGTTCAAAGCCAATCTGGAGGAGTGCGAGATAGGCTTGCAGAAAAAGGAGGAAGACTTGCGCTCAGGAACTAAAAACAAATGACATGGGAAAAATTTATACCAGAAAGATTCTGTTCGTAATCGCAGCCATGCTGCTGTGCATCCTTGTCGCCATACTGATCCGGCTGTTCTTTTCCAGCCGCACCGTGCGTATGACACTGACCCCCATAGAGGTGGAAACCGGAGAAACGGTCCATTATGCAGACAGCACCCGCAACGCACGCTCCTGGCTTTGGGAATTCGGCAACGGGGACATATCACACGAACGGAGCGGAGAATACGTGTTCAAGAAACCGGGACGCTACCAAGTACGCCTTCAAGTGGACGGAGGACTGGAAAGGAAACAGATCATCACAGTACACAGGAGCCGGGATGATTACGGAAGCGACGAGCTTGTCAGGATGAAAGCACCGGCAACCGCCTTTCAAGGAGAAATCGTATCTTTCAAAGGATACGGTCCTTCGAAAGAATGGCGCTGGCAGTTCGGAGAATCCGGAATTGTCGATTCGCGGGAGCAGAACCCACTCTACGCCTATACAGAACCCGGCATATACGAGGTTCTGCTGACTACGGAGAATACCCAATATCCGGTCCGGCACACCATTGAAATCCTTCCCCAATATACGGAGAACGACTCGACAGACGTGCTTGTCATCATCGGCAATGACATCCGTGAACACTTGCAAGCCATCGTGGACGGCAAGCCGTTCAATACCCATTACAATTATATCCTGAAGAAATACCTTTGCGGAAATCCGGACATAGCGGTAACCGTCAACAACAGCAAGAAGAATGATTTCTATTCCTATTGTCAAGGACTGAAAATCATAGCACGCAGGAAAACCCTTATAGACGAGGTGTTCGTCGATATGGGAGACAACCTGAACAACGAATGTGTGATGCAGCTGATGGTAACACAGCACGAACGCTTTTCCGAACAAAAAAACAAATGAGGCATGAAAAAGAATTGCATATCGACACTCATAAAAGGAGGATGGATTTGCGGGTGCATCATCTGTATGGCATCCTGCAGACCGGTACACCGTTTTACGCGGATAAAGAATGTACCCCGTGAATATATGCGAAACTATTCCATAGAAGGGGTAAAGGCTCCCCGCAGCCAGACACTGCCCAAGCATACCCCGTGGATTGTCTTTGCCAATGAAGCAGGAACGACCTATCTGAGTCCGAGCGGAAAGAACGAGATGCAGTCTGTGAAATACATGGACGCATTTCTCGTCATCAAGCGAAAAGGAGACTGGCTCAGAGTCATTCAATACGACCCAGCCATTCTGAAAAACGGGAAACTGAAAGAATGGAAACAGGCAAAATACTGCGGATGGATCAACCAAAACGACCTGTTGCTGACCCGGAGCGGCTTTACCGACATTGTTACCGGATTCAAAAACAAACAGGTGGTCATGCTGAACGACAGCGTGGCATTGGCCACCCCAAAAACGTATTTTGCCAACGACTCCGTAAAACTGTTCAAAAATACAGACCTGACACAAGAGGCTGGCAAGATTCCATTTTACAGTGTCGTATATCCTTATCAAATATCGGAAGACAAAGGATGCACCCTCGTGGCAGACAAGCCGCAGCTTGACGCAGACAGCATAGGGCATGCTGTCATCGGATGGATAGACGGACGCCTGCTGACCGCCCCCGAACAGCAGCTCCATATAGACATAACCTCGCTGCCGGACAGCACGCTCGTCTTTAAAGACAGGGAACGGAAAGACACCTTGCCGCTATCATCCAACGACCTGAAGCGGAAACTGCAACTTTCGGCCAGCCAGCCTGCTATCCGCTACAGCCCGGTACTGTCCTACCGGAACAATGACACGAGCTTCTGCTTCAAAACCCGGCTTCCGATGCCGGTCATCGACAAACGGGAAAGCTATGTGCTGAATGTCAACGGCAATCCAATCTATTACGGGACTTTCAAAAACAAGATAGAGAAGGACCTGCAAAAAATAAACCTCATGTTTGTCCTGGAAGGAAAAGAGAACACCATCCAACGGTTTCCAGCCGTGGTGAATGCCATCCAGGGACTGCAATCGCAACTGGTGAATGACGACAGCTTTTCTTTCAGGTTCGGTGCCGTGCTTACCTTCAATGAACCGGACAACCGGAAAGACCCCATCTGCAAACTGACTCCCGACTACATGGAGCTGCTTGATTTCCTTTCCGCCAAAGCACGTAATGCCGAGCAACTGAAACCTACATACGGACGATTCGGCAGCTGGTCCGGCCTTCGGATCGGAGTGGAGCAATTCAACAAATGTCCGGATGAAACCAATATTCTGGTTGTCATCGGCGATAAAGGGTTCAACAGCGAGTGGGCAGACTCCACCTTGGTGAACAAGCTGGTAAAAAACAACTGCCGCATGATCGGCTTCCAGCTCTACGGAGGAGAACCGGACAACTTCAACAACTTCGTGCTGCAAATCGGGAACATGATAGACTGCTCGGCACCACGCATCAGCCGGAAAAAACGGGAACTGATTGTATATCCCGAACAAATCAGAAATGAAAACGAATATGCGGAGGTGAACCATAACACCTATTGTCTGGACTTTCCAAACCGGAGCATGACACAGGGATGGCTGGTGTTTCCGCAAAAGAACGAATCGCTGGAACTGGAAGGACTGACCACCGCCGTGGATTCCATGCTGATACAAGTGAAGTTTGACAATACCCTGCTGAGCAACAGCCTGGCAAGGGCATTCGACGAAGTGGGTACACACCGATATAGGACAGATTCGACAATGACAGCTTATTACCATATCCGCCAGTCGGGGGTACAACCCATGCTATCCGTACTTCCGGATACCGAACCCGCCTGGAGCCTGCCTGCACAGCCAATCGTACTGCCGGACTCGCTGTCCTCCACACTGGACTATTATCTGCTTGTCAACGAAGAGGAGTTCAAACGGTTGAGAAAGTATGTGGAAGCACCCTCCAAGCTGATTGTTGACTATAAATACGAAGCGGTCAAAAAGAAAAAGCAAGCGAAGGTGGATATCTGCGATTGTCCGGACGACTACCTACAGACAGATGCCGAAGAATCTACCGTACGTGTAAAGACGGACAGCCTGAACGCACCGGAATATGCCTCAACCCGACGTGTAAGAAGAAAACTGACCAGACATTTCCTTTCAGAGCGCAACAGGGACAGATATTGCAAGGTAGGGAGAAAGACTTTCCTGAGAATGCCCCTGTCAGAGGTCTTGCAAAGGTTTACCTCCTGCCCGACCGACTATCCTTTCTTTGAAGTTTACCGTGTCAAGGACTTGCGGAAAAAGAAAATGATTACGGATGCGGAGCTGGACATGCTGATTGAATATTTCAAGGAAAAGAAAAAACTGCTAGACGAAGCCGCCGGCAAGTCGTTCCAGTCCAACGGGCAGACATACTATTGGATCAGCCGCGACCTATTACCATAGTCATTCACCTGAAACTGTATTATCATGATTTATGAAACTATTCTGAAAATAAGAGGAATGGAGGTGCCGATACTCTATTATAACTATCGGTGCCACATCCGGCACTATGATGACCCGAATCTGAGAAAAATCATACAACTCCACATCCAAGTATGCGAGGAAATCGGCAATCGGGA
>PPYE01311970.1_pt1 | contig 10427 bp, 14 predicted proteins | sample 1559881 | NCBI WGS metagenome assembly PPYE01 (sample SAMN08240022, study PRJNA423297) | Human gut metagenome, whole genome shotgun sequencing project.
GAATTATAGGGTAATAGTTATACTAGAATATCTATAAGAGGAGAAACTTTATGAAAAAAATATCAATTATATTATTTTTAATATTGAGTAGTATTTTACTAGCAGAAGTAAGCGATGTTGCTGGAAAAGGAAAATATAATGGTTATAGAAAAATAATAGGACATGAGTTGGAAAAAAGATTTGCTATTTACTTTAAAGTTGATTTGAAAAATAATACAGCATCAAAAGAAATAAGATCCATTCCATTGTATCCAGGTGTAAATTTAAAAGAAAAAATTACATTAAAAATGCCAGATGGAGAAAAAAGAATAGCAACAAGAGAAAATTGGTATAAAGTATTTAGAAAATTAAAACCTCATTCCAAACTTTCTAATTATTTTGATGATACATATCCAAAATTATATAATGAATGGTGGGATGCAGAAGTAAGTATGGATGGAGAACGATTGGCAACAGAATATATTGATAAAGTTTACTTACCAAAACATGGAATAAATAATAGTTATAATAGATTTTCTGTAAAAGAAATAAATGTAACTGTAAAATAATAAACTAAGCACTTAGAGAAATCTAGGTGCTTTTTATATTTAGGAGGTGATAAAGTGGCAACTATACAAAGCTCAATTCAACTTATGGATCAAATGAGCGGTCCACTTATGAATATAGTAAGTTCAATAAACACTACTATTTCGGCATTGAAAGATATAAATAATACGAATGTTAATATTGATACTACATCTTTAATAACTGCACAAACTACAATAAATCAAGCAGGAGCAGCCATAAAAGAGATGGAGAACCAGATTAGAAATAATACATCAGCTCAAAATGAATTTAATAATTCTCTTCAAAATTCCACTTTAGGAGCAGATAAATTACTAGGAAAATTAAAAAAAGTAGCAGCTGCATATATAGGAGTACAAACAGTTAAAGCTGGAATAAATTTATCTGATATTGCAACTCAAAATACAGCAAGATTAAATTTAATGGATGATGGGAAACAATCAATACCTGAATTACAAAATATGATATTTCAATCAGCTCAAGATTCAAGAGGAAATTATTTGAGTACTACAGACAGTATAGCAAAAATGGGACTTATGGCTCCAGATGCATTTAATTCCAATAAAGAAATAGTTGGCTTTATGGAACTTATTAATAAGCAATTCAAGATTGCTGGAACAAGTGCAGGAGGAATAGATGCAGCTATGTTGCAACTTACTCAAGCCATGGGATCTGGAGTTCTTAGAGGGGAAGAACTTAATTCAATTTTAGAACAAGCACCAATCATTGTTAGAAATATAGCAAAATATATGAATGTTCCAGTTGGACAAATAAAAGATATAGCTTCTAAAGGAAAAATTACGGCGACGATAGTAAAAAATGCCATGTTTGCAGCAGTAGATGATATAAATGGTCAATTTGAAAGTATACCTATGACTTTTACTTATATAGCTACAAAGTTTAAGAATGATGCTGTAAAAAACTTTGAACCTGTAGCAGTACAAATAAATAATATATTGAATAGTAGGAGAGTAAAAGAATTTGTAGCCAATGCTACTAGTGGAATTAATACTCTTGTAAGTATATTATCTCCAAGTTTAAATTTAATAATAGCGGTAGGAACAAAGATATATGATAATTGGAGTATTATAGCATCTGTATTAGGAACAGTAATTACAGCAGTTGCAGCATATAATATAGGTTTAGGAATAATGGCTGTTAAAACGGGAATTGTTTCAGGGGCTACTCTGATTCATAATTTAGCTTTAATAGCACACAGTACTTTATTGGGAAGTGCCAATAAAACTTTAATAGCAACTACTTCGGCTCAGTGGGGACTTAATGCGGCTATGTTAGCATGTCCTGTAACTTGGATAGCTGCTGGAATAATAGCTGTAATAGGGGTCTTATACTTAGGAGTAGCAATCTTTAATAAATTTGCAGGAACTTCTATTTCTGCAACAGGAATAGTGGTAGGAGCTTTTTATGGTGTGGTAACTGTAGTGAAAAATGCATTTGCAGGAGTATATAATTATACTATGCAGATGATAGAAACTGTGTATAATGCCCTAACAAGCATAGCAGAATTTATTGTGAATGTATTGTTTGGAAATCCATTTAAAGCAATAGGAAATTTTATAATGGATTTGGTAATTCTGGCAATAAATGGTTTAAAATTATTAGGAACAGTATCTGATACAATTCTTGGAACAAATACAGTACAGGCATTGGATGGATTACAAAATAGAATGGAAGAATTTAAAAAGAATAATATTGGTGAGAATACAATAGAATTTGCACGATTAGACTTATCAGAAAAAAGAATAAAATATGAAGACCCCTTACAAGCAGCTAAAAATGGATATAATTCTTGGGAGAATGTTAATCTGGGTTTGGCAATAGATGAAGAAACTAAAAATATATTTAAAAATATAGAAAGAAACACTGGGGCTTCTAAGGATTCTTTAGATTTATCATTGGAAGAAGTAAAATATATGAGGGATCTTGCAGAAATGGAAGTAATAAATAGATTTACTACAGCTGAGGTAAAAGTGGAGGTACAAAATAATAACACTATTTCTAGTTCTATGGATCTTGATGATGTAGTAGATGGAATAACTGGAAAATTAAGTGAAAAAGTGCAGATGATGGCTGAGGGGGTATATGATTAATGATGTATTTTTGCTATATGAATGGGATACTTATGCCAGTAGCCCCTTCAAAAATAAATACAAAAATAAATAATAAAAATAAAACTATCACTCTTATCAATGAGGGGGAAATAAATCTTTTGAAACAACCTGGACTACAAGAGATAAGTTTTGAAATGCTTATCCCAGCTGTGAGATATCCTTTTGCAAGATATTTAATTGGCTTTATGCCTATCGCTTACTATTTACAAGTATTAAGATTATTGAAAGAAAGGACAAAGCCCTTTCAATTTATAATTATTAGAGAGGGGACATTGGGGAGTGTTGGTTTTGATACTAACCTAAAAGTATCTCTTGAAGATTATCAAATAGTTGAGAATGCAGATAATGGTCGAGATGTTGTTGTATCAATAAGATTGAAGGAATATAAAGAAAAACAAAATCTTATAGCAATAGATATAAAATTAAAAGATGGAACTACTGGAATAAAATTAGAAAAAGTGAGAGAACCCACTAATATTATAGATAAAGTTTATAAAATAAAACCAGGAGAGACTTTATATCAAATATGTAAAAAATATTTAGGAGATGGAGAAAAGTTTAGAGAAATAGCTAAATTAAATAATTTTTCTAATTTTGATTCTATTGATGCTGGGCAGGTGATAAGATTTGAGTAATTTAGACATAGAATTAGGAATAAAAACTAATGATGGCAGAGCATTAGCTCCTCTTATAGAAGAAAAATTGATATGGGAAACTGAAAGAAAAGATAGTCCAGGGAGATTGACATTTAAATGTTTATTTGATGAAAAAAATATTTTTGAAGAGGGAGATCTGATAACTATAAAATATAGAGGATCTCCTGTTTTTTATGGTTTTATTTTTTCAATAAGTAGAGATAAAGATAAAATATTATCAGTAATAGCCTATGATCAACTCAGATATTTGAAAAATAAAGATGTTTATGAATATAGGGATAAAAAAGCTTCAGATGTAGTTAAAATGCTAGCCACAGATTTTAAATTGAATCTTGGAGAAATAGAAGATACTAAATTTATTATTCCTAAAAGGCTGGAAGATAATGTAACTTTATTTGATATTATTCAAACTGCTTTAGGAATTACTCTGCAAAATTTAAAACAGATGTATGTGTTGTATGATGACTTTGGAAAATTGACACTTAAAAATGTTGAAACAATGAAGCTGGATTTAGTAATAGATGAAAATGTTTCAGAAAATTTTTCATATAAGTCAAGTATTGAAAGAAGTGCAAATCAAATAAAGATAATGAAGGATGATGCTCAATCTGGGAAAAGAGTTCCTTATGTATGGCCGGATGCTAAAAGTATAGAAAAATGGGGAATACTACAATATGTGACTAAACTTGAAGAAAAAGAAAATATGAAAGTAAAAGCTGATGCATTATTGAAGTTATATAATAGAAAGTTTAAAAGTTTATCCATAAAAAATATATCTGGAAACATTTTAGTAAGAGCAGGAACAAGCGTAATAGTGGATATGGATTTAGGTGATATAAAAATAAAAAATTATATGTTAGTAGAAAAAGCAAAGCATGTATTTGAAAAAGATTATTATTATATGGATTTAACTTTAAGAGGAGCTGATATTCAATGATAGACATTATAAAGCAAGTATTAGAAGCACTTTTGGAGAGAAAGAAATTAACAACAGTAGTATATGGGACAGTAGAAAGTATAAATCCTTTAACTGTTAGAATAGATGCAAAAAAACTGTTGCAATCAGAAGATCTTCTTTTATCTCATCTAGTTAGAAACTATGCAGTAGATATAACAGTCCAACATAGTACAGATTCTATATATGGTTCTTGGAATACTAATCATGGTCATCCTAATGTTGGCTCAGCACCTATTCCAATAGAGCATGAACACGAATATAAAGGACGAAAGAAAATTTTATTACATTATGGACTTGTAGAAGGAGAAAAAGTAGCTCTTATCAGAATTGAAGGTGGGCAGATGTACTATATAATAGACAGATTAGAAGATCCTACTGATGTAAAAGGAGAGTGGATATGATGCTGCCAGTAAGAGAAGATATAAACCTTATAACAGAAGAAATTTCAACTAATACTTATTCTATGAAGATTTTTGGAGATAGAATAAATGGTTATACAGATAAGATAGAAGCTATGAAACAGGCTATATATAAGATTTTAAATACAGAACGATACCAATATGCAATTTATAGTTGGAATTATGGTATTGAATTAAAAGATCTTATTGGAAAACCAAAAAATTATTGCAAAGTTGAAATAAAAAGAAGAATAAAAGAGGCATTGGCACAAGATGAAAGAATTCTTGATGTTGATGCCTTTTCTTTTGAGGATAAAAAAAGAAGAGAATTAGCAGTTACTTTTACAGCTAGTACAATCTTTGGAAATATTGAGATAGAGAAGGAGGATGTTTGAAGACCAAACTTTTGAAAAAATAATGCAGCGAAAGCTTAATAGAGTACCAACAAATATAGATAAAAGAGAAGGGTCAGTGGTGTATGATTCTCTTGCTCCAAATGCAATGGAAACTAAAGAGTTATATATAGAACTTGAAACATATTATCAGGAAACTTTTGGAAGTACAGCAAGTAGAACTTATTTAATAGAAAGAGCAAAAGAAAGAGGAGTATATCCTAAGCCAGCTAGTGCGGGGATATTTAAAGGTATATTTAATCAAGAAATGGCTATTGGAACAAGATTTAATTTGGAAGAATACAATTATTTTGTTTTAGAGAAAATAGATGGGGAAACTTATGAATATAAACTACAGTGTGAAAGTGTAGGAATAGGACCTAATGGTAATTTTGGAGACCTCATACCTATGGATTATATTCCCGGATTAACTACTGCCAAACTAACAGAGATATTAATACCTGGAGAAGATGAAGAAGAAACAGAAAGATTTAGAAAGAGATATTTGGAAAGTTTTGAACCCCAGGCATTTGGAGGGAATATAAAGGACTATGAAGAAAAAACCATGTCTATAAGTGGTGTGGGAGCTGTAAAAGTAACACCCGTATGGGCTGGAGGGGGAACGGTAAGGTTAACTATTTTAGATTCTATTTATAGTGCTGCTACTTCCACTTTAATAGAAACTGTGCAAGAAATTATAGATCCAACTCAAGATGGAAGTGGATTAGGACTAGCACCTATAGATCATATAGTTACTGTGGATGCTCCTACACAGATACCAATTAATATAGCAACGGTTGTAGAGTTGGACAATACAGAATGGAATAATATTAAAGGGGAAGTGGAACGGATATTAGAAGAATATCTTTTAGAATTAAGAAAAGAATGGGCTACAAACCCATCTGTAACAGTTAGAATAGCCCAAATAGAATCTAAAATATTAACTGTAAAAGGTGTGGTAGATATTGGAAGTACTGCTATAAATGGTAATCAGGAAAACTTTGCATTAGATAAATATCAAGTCCCTATATTTGGCAGCATAGAGGCAACAGAGGGAGGGGTAACCTTATGAGTACATTATTTGACAGAGAAATAGATGTGCAACTGGTAAAATATCTTCCTGACTTTATACAAGCATATAAAGAAGTACAAGCAATAATGAATGTAGAAAAACCAGAAATAGAAGATTTATGGAAGGAATACAAAAGAGCATTTAAAAATAACTTTATCCATTATGCTGACAGTGAGGGTATTGGACTATTTGAAAAAATGATGAATATCATACCAGGGGCAACTGATGACCTTGAAACTAGAAAAAATAGAGTTTTAATTAAATGGAATTCACAACCGCCATACACTTGGCGATTTTTAATAAATTTTTTAAATAGTTTATTAGGAGAAGGGCAAAGTATACCAACAAGAGACTTGAATATACATGAGTTAAGAATAGTATCCCATGTGAATGTTAAGGGAACAATTGCTGAAGTATATAAAACTTTGAGAGCTTTGATTCCAGCAAATCTAACATTAATATTTGATAATAAATTATTTCAGGAGTTTGAGGAAGTCTTAAATCTGGGAACTGGAATAATGGTAACTATAAGGAATGAGGTGAGATAATGGCAAAATATAATTCTACAGTCACAACAGATAAAGGTGAGGCTCTAATAACAAAGTTGATGGCTGGAGACATAGGAGACTTAGATTTTACAAGGATAGGATTATCCGATAAAGATTATACAGATAGTGATTTGGCAAAATTGACTTCTTTAGAACAGATAAAACAAGAAACATTAGTAAGTGAGAAAACTAGGGTAGATGAGAATAATATAATTGTACATGGAATAATTTATAATACTGATTTACTAGAGGGATATAATCTAAAAACAATTGGATTATATGCAGCTGATCCAGATGAAGGAGAGATATTATATTCTGTTACAACTGCCATAAAATCTGACTATGTAACGGAGGCAGACGAGTATAATATTGGTTCTGTAATATTAGACCTGATGACAAAAATTAGTAAGGCTCCTGTTAACATGAAAGGAAACCCTTCAGCTTTAGTTTCAACTAGCATGCTTGAAAACTTTAAAACAGAAATGAATGAAAGCTTCGAAGAAATGAGTGCTGGAGTAGATGAACAAGTAACCGAATTAGAAGAAAATTATAATGTTTTCAAAGCGGAAATTGAAGAGAAATTTAAAAATTTCTGCCCCTTTCCCATAAATTCTCTCTTCCTAACACTAGGGACAGAGAATCCACATACCTTATGGCTAGGAACTACTTGGGAACTCCAAGAAGGTAGGCTTTTACTAGGTTCTAGCAGTGGTTATGCTCTTGGAAGTACTGGTGGAAGTGCTACTGTTACTTTAACAAAAGCTAATTTGCCAGCTGTTAAGCTGCAATTAGACAGTTTTTCTCTTGGTAGAGGAACACAAGAAATAACTGGTAATTTACGTGCTGGATCCATAATTTGTGGTGGGTCAGCTAGTGCAGGGGCTTTTAAGGAAAGTGGGCACTATATGAATTTACCTGGAGGAACTGGATTACCAGTCTATTCTAATAGCTTCCAAGCCTCTAAAACTTGGACTGGTATGTCTACAAGTGCAGCTCCTTACACCACTAACATGGGGGATGGAACACCTTTTAATAATATGCCTCCTTACCTAACTGTTAACATTTGGAAAAGGTTAACTTAATCTCTTCCAGATATGCACTGTGTAGTAAGCTGGAGTAATATCTAAAGCTGTACCGCTTCCTAGAGCAGAAGTAAATGGAGAGGCTGTGCCTGTATTTTCTCCCCCACCTTCTAAAGTTTTTACAGCTCCGGAAACAGTTCCATTATCATTTAATCTTATAGTTTTCCAGCTTCCATTTGTGGAAAGAGTAGCAATAGAGCTACCAGAACCATGTGTATGTTTTGTAGTTGTAACAGAAAAAGCATCTACCTGCACTTTTACAGCTGGAAGGTTTGCTTTAGAAATTGTTACAGTGTTAGTTCCTCCAGAAGTTCCACAACTTCCCAAACATAGCAACTTTATGCCAATATATAGCCATTATCCAAAATATTAAATTCATAAAAAACAAGGAGTGATAAAATGTACTTTTATTTAGATAAAAAAGAATTAATTGATAATAACGGAATTAGGTGTCTATATACTTCAAACGATCCTATTTCAGAATTGGAAAAACAAGAAATTATAAAATATTGGGAGAAAAAATTAAATAGAAAAGACATAAGCTTAATAGAATTTATAGGAGAAAATTTACCAAATAAATTAGAATATAATGCAGAGTTAAACAAGGTAGAAGAAATTTTACCACCAATACAGCCAAGAAACTTTGCTATGCAGCGAAAAGAGAAAATAGAAGAAGACCCCTTCGAAGAAGGAGAAGACGGACAATTATATCACTATTTTAATAAAGAAATTGCCATCAAATATGGAAGAACAGAGACTTTTGGAACATTTACAAGAAAATTGAAAGACCATGATAAATACTATGGGGGAAAAGCTTTGTTATACGTAGGAGATACATTACCATATTATATAACTTACTTAGAAGAAGAAGGCATTATCAGAGAGGCTACTAGAGAAGAAAAATATCTTAGAGGACAATACAAACTAGAAAAAAATGAACTTTTTACTGATGAAGGAAAAATAGAGCAATACGACACTATATATCAGAAAATTGTAGAAAATAAAATAGTAAATAAAAGTAGAATAGAGCTTATAAAAGATAATGTTATAACATTAGAAACAGAAAAGGCAAAGGCTAGAGCAGAAAGAGAAAAGGCTTTTAATGCACTGGACTTATATGATAAAGCAGTACTTAGAGGAGATATTCAGGAAAGTTTAGAGGGGAAAAATTCTAGAGACGAGTTTAGACAAGCTTGGTTGGACCTTCCTAATACCTATACAGATTTAAGCATAGAGATAGAAAGCTTATATCCAGTTTTACCAAGTATAATAGCCTATTTTGCATAAAGGAGAATGAAAAATGAGAATAAGTGAAAAAGGAATAGAATTTATAATGAGAGAAGAAGGGGAAATTTTAACAGCATATTTATGTCCTGCAAAAATTTGGACCATAGGTGTGGGGCATACAGGAAAAGATGTTAAAAAGGGTATGAAAATAACTAAGGAACAATCAAGAGAGCTACTAAAATTGGATATAAAACGTTTTGAAGATATAGTTAATAAAAGTATAAGAGTGACTCTAAAACAATGTGAATTTGACGCTTTAGTAAGCTTTACTTTTAATGTAGGAGAAGGAGCATTTTCTAAAAGTGCTTTAGTTAATAAAATAAATTCCTCTGCTTCTCTAAAAGAAATAGAGACACAGTTTAGAAGATGGATTTATGGAGGCGGTAAGGTATTGCAAGTATTACAAGGCAGAAGAGAAAGAGAAATAAAACTTTATAAGGGGGAATAAATGATACTAATAGATGAAGCTATAAAGCTTATAAATAAGTTTATACCAGATAAAACAAACCAGCAGCAAATTGAAAAAGAGTTAAGAGAACTTGATATAAAAGAATATGAAGCTAAAAAAAGTCTTATAGATAAGATAATACCAGTAACTTTTCCATTGCTTGTATGGATAATGTCAATGGGGCTATTATTTAATGTGTTAGCTCCATGGATAAGCCTAATATTCAAGTGCGAAACTCCAATATATATAGTGGATAACTTGCATTTTGAATTAATTAGATGGTTTATGGTAGCGTTATTTGGTAAGAAAACTATAGAAAAATTTAGCAACAAATAGGAGAAGCAATGGACGGACTACTAAAAGAATATATAAATTTGGCAAAAATAGGGCTCGCTATGATATGGACTAGCTGGATGAGTATAACACTGTATCTGATAGGAGGATTTGACACTTTAATTAAAGCACTTTTGATAATGATGGTACTTGATTATATAACAGGAGTTGCAAAAGGCTTTAAAAACAAAAATGCTAATTCTAACAGAGCATACAAAGGTTTGAGAAAAAAAATGATTGTACTTGTTATAATTGTGGCAGCTACCCAGATGGATATGATTCTAAAAGGGGTAGGGATAAGAACTCTTGTATTAATGTTTTACACAGCCACAGAATTCCTATCTATTTTAGAAAATGCTGCAATATTAGGAATACCTATACCAGAAAAATTAAAGATAGCATTAGAGCAGTGCAGAGATAAATAAGATATAAAAAAATAAATTAAAAAGAGAATGTCTTAAAAGTATGTTACTTTTTATTAAAAAAATTCTGAGCAGATTTATTCTAGTTATAAAATTTATTTTTAACCATTTCATTATTTTTTTATTGCTTTTTTG
>PPYE01454847.1_pt1 | contig 10426 bp, 7 predicted proteins | sample 1559881 | NCBI WGS metagenome assembly PPYE01 (sample SAMN08240022, study PRJNA423297) | Human gut metagenome, whole genome shotgun sequencing project.
GTCATACTGTTCCACATAAACCGGACTTCCCTTGTCCAACTGGTCGTACAGACTACCTGCAGCTTGCAGCACATATATATATTTCTCCCCAGCATAGCAACCCAAACAATAATTAGCGTTATAACGACCACAATCCGCCTTTTCCAATGTATTGAAATCAAACCCCTTTCCCTCTTGCCTGACTGTCTTCATCCCCCCCTTTTCCAAGTCTAAAATTCGGACGACAGGATAATAGTAGTAAGCGTATACTCCTCTTTTCCGGTCGGGACGCACGCTAAACGCTCCATGGTAAGGAACAAAGCTGTCCATAGCTTTTGTATCTAGATTCAGCGGAAAGTCCAACTCCTTCGTTTCCACCTTATTTCCTTCATTACACGTCAGAAAAAGGTTCTTGCCATACCGTTTGGAATAACCTGCAAAGAGAATGCTGTTGCCCTTCATTTTTACAAAATCAGAAATGATTCTCTCCAAATTTCCACCAAATTCAAAATCATAAGAATAAGAACGCAGCCCGGTTTTCCGCACCACTCCCCGACGATTCACCTCATAGATAATACCTCCATCCTCAATATAACATAGCAGAGAGTCTTCTATAGGAGCAAAAAGACGAGGACTATAGAAGTCTACCTGCTCCCTGAGAGACCAGGTCCCCAGTTTGAAAACCAACTTCCTGCTCTTTACGTCAAAGACTTTTAGTTCCTCATTTTTATTTTTGAGTACAATTTTTCCATGACGGAAAAAAAGTTTTGTTTCCGGGTTATCATTAGTAGCCGTCCGACCCTTAAAATTCATCGGCTTACCTTTCAGCGACACAATACGATTAAAGGAAACAAGATTCATGCTTTTTTCTTGGGCAAAAGCATTCAGCAGAAACCCAGACAGCAAAATAAAGAAAAGGAATTGTTTTTTCATGGCAATCACAGATTAGTTGTTTTTTCAATAGGCTTATAAGGCATAGAAAACTTCACATTCTCGGAGTCTGTCCATCCTCCGCTTTTAGTTTTCATCCTGATTTTAATTCCTAACGAAGCTGCAAACTTGTAAGGAGCACTATATATCCGACTGACTGTCTCATCCACCTTTTTCCGAGAAGAATCCTGGTATTTCCCCTCATAACTCCTAATGGTTTCTCCTGATTTTGCTTTCTCTATCCGTCGACAGTCCCATTGAAAAATCTGTTCACTATCTTCCATTTTCAGTATCAGTCCGGGCAGTCCGTAAAATTTATACGGTCCTACGTTAAACGGCAATTCAGCAGAAAACCATGCCCGATAGTCCCTTCCCCTGAACTGGCACACCGCCAGCTGGCACAGATATCCTGCTACCGAGTCTGTCTCAGTCAGAATCTGCCAGTCTATATGCTCTGTCGGTTCGGTATATTTCAACACCATGTCATGCAGAAAAGGCCTGAACAGAAAAGTGGTCTCCTGCTTGTCAAAGTCCATCCGCGTTTCCACCGGCCAAACATATTGGTTGAGAGAGCGGCTTGACAATCCCTGCTTCTCACATTCCGTGTAAAGCGAGTCGCCTTGATAGAGCAGATAGCTGTGGCAACGAGTACACTTCTCCCCTATTTCCAACAAATGAACATCGTGTGCAATACCGTTTTCGTCTGTAGTGGGAGCCATACGGAACTCGTAATATACTTTATAGCGACATGTGTCTATGACGCTATATTTATCAAGGATACGTGTAAACGGACACAGTTGTGCCTGCATGCTGATGGCACACCAGCATAGAAGTACAAAAAAAAGTCTAAATCTGTTCATGACTATGAGTTTTAACTGTTATAGAACTTTAAATCTTACTTTGAATAGAATGGTTGAGGGACGTATCCTGTAACTGGAACAATAGCGGTCGAGGCCGCTCAAACGAAAATACGTATACGATTGCAAATCCAGAATATTGTCCCACTGCAGATAGAACCGTATGTTCTTCCAAGTATACTGTAAGCCGGCATTCAAGATTGAAAACGACTGCCCTCCCTCTCCGGCATCCGTGTAATAGTTATAATAAGACATACTGATTCCGATGTCTTGAGGCAGCATGAGGTCGATTCCTACCCGGTTGGACAAACTAGAAACAGCTGAAAACTTCTCGCCTCCCTTGATGCGGCTTTTCCCTGTCTCCCACATTCCTTCCCAGTCCAAATGTACAAAATCAAATGGTTCGGTGTGCAGACTCCCCGATAAGGCGACCTCATGACTGAGGTTAGTTACCATCTCATCCTGACGGAGCCGCACAAAACTTCTCTTCTGCCACATTCCTTGCAGTTTCAGTACTGTCTTTTTCCAGTCCAGTCCTTTGCCGACATTTGTTTTGACCCGATAAATGTCTCCGTGATGGTGCACATGGCGGCTAATGGTACGCGACAACTCTCCGTCAAAACTCTGTCCATAAAGTATATCGCTTATTGAACGGATATAGAGCAAATTCACATCGGCAAACAACATGCTGAAGACGTCCTTGTATCCGATACTCAGGTTGGACAGATGCGTCCGACTGTTACTGATGTCGGGGCTGTAGCATTCGATATTACGGTAGTTACTCAATATATATCCACTATACAATTGCTGCATGTCAGGCACATCGCTGTATTGAGAATAACCCAAACGGAACTTCCAGCGCATTTTATCCAAAGTCAGCGATGCAGAAGGTTCGAATACGATTCCGTTCTTGTCTATTGTTCCTCCTTCCATAGGCTGTTTCAACCTGTTGTTTCGGAAAGCCAACGGCAGATTGGCGTAAAACGAAAGATTTTCCTTTGTGTAGTGGAACATCAACAATCCTCCTGCCTTCAGGTTCCGATAGTCTGCATCGTTCTCCATACCTGCCGCAGTCTTTTCATATCCCGAACCATCCAAGCCATAAAACCGGCTGGACAGATGCATAATCTTGATGTCCGTAAACAAAGAAGGAGTCACGGAGAAGCCTCCCCACTTCAAGGCAGACAAGCGGGAAAGGTTGTTCCGATTGCCGACAGTCGTCAACTCTACCTGCTGCCCCATACTTTCCAGGCCGTCCTTCTCCAAAATTTCTCCGAACAGACAAGGCTGTACCAACAGACTTTGAGGAGTATTTTGAATATTGAAAGATGAATTCACCTCCCATCCGCGATTTCGGTCATTCTTTGTAATCCAATTGATTTTTCCGGCAGCCTTCAGCCGTTTATTTGTGGCCCATTGGTCTATCATGTTACCATTAGACACCTTTCCCAATGTATGTCTCCATTCAGCCTCGCCTTCCACTGTCGCATTTAGATAAGTATCTTCACGGTTCATCATCATGTTACCGTTCACTGTCAGCCTGTCTTTGTCCATTCCGGCTGAAATGGCTTCCGTAATCACATTCTGCGTGCCATCCGGCAACAAGTAAGAAGTGACAGAATTCCCATACCGGTTATCGCAGTCATTAAGATAATATGCATCTACCGACCATTCCTGTTCCTTTTTATTCTTAAATCGGTTATTGGTGGTCAACAGATAAGTCTCGTTGTCGTGGTAGAGAGACTTGTCAATGGGTGGAGGTGACGGCCAAATCACATCGGTCCAAATGCTTTCGTCTTCGTTTCTATTCATGCCTTTTACTTCCGCTTCCAAGTCCTTTCCTGTATTGTTGGACTTTCCAACAGCCAAGTGCTGCCTTTTCCGAGTAAAATAAAAGCCCGCCAGTTCCCCTTCTCCTTTAACATGAGGCGCGAAATCCGCCCCAGCTCCCAACAGCGCCGACAAAGCCCATACTCCCTTAGCACCCTCTTTCATTTTCAAATTGATGGCAGCCTGGTCGGAGTGCCTCAACTCCTTCAGAGCCTTGATGGGCTGGTGTCGCTCCAATAACTGCACGGTGGCAATGTCATCGGGAGAAAGATTATTGGTAGCAATGCCATAGCGGTCCTTCATCAGGTCCATTCCCTCAATGTAGAACTTATTAATGGGCACTCCCATGTAAGAAATCCTGCCGACCTTGTCCACCTGAATACCCGGCATCTTCTTCAGCACATCACCGATACTGGTGTCATTCTTGTCCTTGAAGGAACTCACCAGATAATTGACCGTATCCTTTTGCTGCCAAATCTGCCGCCCCTTCACAATAACTTCCTTTATTTCTATAGGTTTTTCTTCTATTCTAAAGTCTTGTCGCCCGGAAACATTGGGTACTTTTCGATAGACGGTGGAAACATTAAACCCCCGGATGATGATGTTAAGGCTGTCTGCTGCCGAGCTTACCTTCAAAATATACTCCCCTTGTTTGTTGCTCAGCGCATAGCCCATAAGTACGGGCCTGTCAAAGCTCTGCACTACTGTGATGTTTACATCAGAAACACCATGTCCTTGTCTGTCAAGCACCTTTCCCGCTATCTCCACTTGGGCGTATAGTGGACTGCTGAAAGCAAGTAACAATAGACATATAATATGTAAAAACACTATTTTCATCCTCATTATGATTAGTGTTAAAACAAACGTAACCTATTAATCTCACTTTACCAAATAAAGAGCTGATTATTTTTAATAAAATCATCCCCCCAATAAACGGCATCCAAGCGGGCCAATTAAATTCAAAGAGAGGGAAATAGAACATATCGACAACTTTTCCGTATAACCAATCAGTGTATCCATGTCCTATTGGTACAAAAGTTGCCACTTCAGATAAGGTACTTTGACTGAATATGACTCCATAAAAAAATACTATCAATAATATATGAAAACATCATCTTTACATCCCCTCTGCTCAATACCATTTTTTGCGTTTAAAGAAAAAGTAAATGATAGTGACCAATGCCAACATTAGTGCCCATGCAAAGATATAACCATATCTCCATCCCAGTTCAGGCATCCACTGGAAATTCATTCCCCAGATACCTGCCAAAAAAGTCAATGGAATAAAAATAGTAGAAACAACGGTCAACTGCTTCATAATGGCATTCATACGCTGGTCATTGTTAGAAAGGTAAAGGTCTACCAAAGCTGAAATCATGTCGCGGCAACCATCTAATGTTTGTAGTACAAACTGCAAATGGTCATTAACGTCACTAAAGAAAGGACGGTTCACTTTATGCAACAAATCATTGTCTGCATGCAGCAATTTACTAATCTCCTCTTTAAAAGGCAGGATACATTTTTTTATCATCCGAAATTTACGGCGGTATTGCTGTATATCCTCAATACCTGGAAGATTGTCTGCATGGGGTGAAAGCAATTGTTCTTCCAAATCCTCCAATTCATCTTCCAGTTCCGAAATGAGGGACATAAAACTTGCCATTACACTATTCAGCACCACGCTAAGCAAATAATCCGATTGCCGGTTTCTGATTTTCAATACATTCTTTTCTAAAGCCTGAGTGATATCGCCTAAGAAATTATTCTCTCCTTCCATAAAAGTCAACAGATAATCGTTGCCTTGAATAATAGCCATCTGCTGTGGTGCATAAGTACCGTCTGATGGAAAAAGTACTTTCAAAATCACAACATTGTAAGTATCATGTTCTTCTATCTTCACCGGATGGTCGGTGTTCAGTATATCTTGCGTTGTCAGAAAATCCACATTAAAATAGCTGCAAATACGCCGGATGGCTTCCGTATTCCGAAGCCCGTGCACCTGTATCCAATGAATACTTTCTTTTTCTAAATAGGGTGTCAATTCGTCTATTTCTTTTCCCTCATACATAGAAACGCCTTCGGCATTGTAACTGCATAGGTGCAAGTGGGTAGGTGTATGACTATCGCCAACATAAGACAGCCGTTCGCTCAACAAATTATTCTTTACCATAATTTTGAGATTTGGATGATACAATTATATCTTTTTTTCACGAGCATCGCTCATTTATAGTCTCGTGTTTTTCGATGCGGATAAATCCTTTTCTATTAACAACAATTTTTAGGTCGGAAATGTTACCGTCTGATGATGATATTACAAGGCAAGAATCCTTTTTTCTATTTCCAAATCATCTTCATTCAGTTGAGGGGACGGTATCATGCAAGTACGGATACAGTCCCCCTCCCGACAAGTATAATCATAATATTTCTTTTGCAGTTCCGTCAAGTCTTCAAGTGCCACAAGCTCCCCTTTCAATTCCAGGAACTCCTCCATGTCCGTACTGTCACTTTGCTTTACAAAGAGAATACGACGTGCTATCGGATTCCTGTTATAATCCAAGCTGAGATATAACCCTTTCAGAAAAGGAGGAAAATCATACATGGGCAATTGCAGGTAAATGCTGAACAATGCCATTTGGGGAGTTTCCCGTTCGTTGAAGAAAATATATCCGTTCTGATGGTTATTGAACAACCCTACCCCCCGATGAGTCGTGTTATAAGCACTCATGTGAGTCACCTTCACATACGTGTTATCTTCGGAGGACTCTATCAGATAAGGTTCCACTTTCAGGCAGTTGCATGACGAAGAAAGACTGTAACTCAAATAACTGCCACTATAATTATATACCTCCTGAACGGAACGCTGCATCTCGGCAGTCATCATTTCCATAAACGGATTCGCCTTTGTCTCACCATTGGCTGGCTCCATACTGAAGAGTAGTTCCTTGATAGTTGATAAATTCCCCATCAAACGTTTCTTTGAAATATTATTGACCTGTCCCAAAGCCAAATCTAATGAATTTTCTTCAGAATGTCCTTGTTTCAATGAGGTTACATAAGTGGGCAAAACACTGGAGTAAAGCGCAGACAACACACTGGGAGCCATATCGATAAAATCTGCTATCTCTTTCATCTTCAATCCGTTATTGCGGAGATACTCTATTCTTCTATAAATTTCTATTAAATCATTCATGGATATTATCTTCTATATTGAACTTGCAAATTACAAGTTTCCGTGTGAACTTACAATGACATACACATTACATTAATATTACATCATCAGCCCCTCACTATATGAAAAATATTAATCATAAACATTCATTTTTTCTCCGGTCGGATAAGCATACTTTTGCTGCCGGAAATCATCGGGACGAGATACAAGACTCCACTTTTACGATGATAAAAACATAATTTGCAAAAACAAGTAGAAACAATAATGGAAGCAAAAAACGAAACGAACAAACCGATATCCAATTTCCTGTTTATCCTATGGGCAGGGGGAACGGCCTTACTCTCTTATTCACTGGTATATGCGCTGCGTAAACCTTTTACGGCTGCCACTTTTCACGGGATGGACTTTTTCGGAATGGATTACAAGGTAGCCACTACTATCATGCAAATCTTCGGTTACCTCATCTCCAAGTTTTTTGCCATCAAAATTGTCTCTGAGCTGAAGCGGGAGAACCGGTTGAAGTTCATGATATTCTCCGTAGCTCTTGCCGAACTTGCATTGGTCTTTTTCGGATTACTCCCTACCCCTTTCAATGTATTTGCATTGTTCTTTAACGGGCTGGCGTTGGGATGTATGTGGGGAGTCATTTTCAGTTTCATTGAGGGGCGCAAAGTGACCGACATATTGGCCAGCCTGCTGGGGGTAAGCATGGCAGTAAGTTCGGGAATGGCCAAATCATTGGGGTTATTTGTTGTCAACACATTCGGTGTCACAGAGTTTTGGATGCCTGCCCTGATAGGTGGACTGGCTTTTCCGCTACTTGTCCTGATGGGTTGGTCGCTCAACAAGCTACCGCAACCCACCGATGAAGACCGTGCCCTTCGCTCGGAACGCGTAACCCTGAACGGAGAACAACGTCGGCAACTGTTCAAAAGCTATATGCCTCTGCTGGTTATGTTGTTTTTTGCCAATCTGTTCATCACCATCCTACGCGATATCAAGGAAGATTTTCTAGTCAACATTATTGACGTAAGCACTATCTCTTCATGGCTATTTGCGCAAGTAGACGGCATGGTAACGCTGATTATTCTGGGAATATTTGCCATGATGTCACTGATAAACAGCAATTACAGAGTGCTGTTGGTACTCCTTTCCATGGTGGTGGGCGGAGCCGTAACCATCAGCTATCTGGCATTCAATTATGACACACTGCAATTGCCCACCCTCTACTGGCTTTTTATACAAAGCTTAAGCCTTTACATCGTCTATCTTAGCTTCCAAACCCTATTTTTCGAACGGTTTATTGCCTGTTTCAAGATTAAAGGAAATGTCGGATTTTTTATCGCCACTATCGACTTTATCGGATATACAGGAACGGTTTGCATACTTCTGTTCAAAGAATATTGCAGCCCGAATATCAACTGGATGCAATTCTACAACCAATTTTCGGGATGGGTGGGAATCGTTGCCGGCGTTGCATTCATCGGTTCAGCAATCTATCTGATACAACGATATAAAATGGAAAAACAGAACTTGCCACGGAATGTTATCACCCGGCAGAGAATGCCGCGCCTACATTCCCGCAGATTCAATCCACTCCTACCGGAAATCAATAATAATAAATAACTAACAACAATAGCAAGATGAAAAAAATAGGATGTGTAATTATGGACTGGGCGGGAACGGCAGTCGATTACGGATGTTTTGCACCTGTTGCCGCTTTCTTGAAAGCCTTCGGCGAAGTAGGTATCACTGTCACCATGGAAGAAGCTCGCCGCCCTATGGGAATGGCAAAAATAGACCATATACGTGAACTGTTCAAACTGTCCGGAGTGACAGAACAATTCCAAAAACGATACAATAGACTTTGGACGGAAGAAGATGTGGTTGCCATGAACCGCGAATTTGAGAAATATCTCTTTGCCTCTCTGCAAGAATATACCACTCCCATCCCCGGAGTCATTGAGACTATCGGCGGACTGAAAAAGGCAGGTCTTAAAATCGGCTCCACCACAGGATATACCCGCGCCATGATGGAGGTGGTCCTGCCGGGAGCTGCCGCCCAAGGCTATACCACCGACAACTGTGTCACCCCCGACGGTCTTCCTGCCGGACGCCCGCAGCCTTTTATGATTTACAAAAACATGACAGACTTGAATGTGCCCTCCGTGACAAGTGTCGTGAAATATGGGGATACCATTGCCGACATCAAAGAAGGAGTAAATGCAGGCGTTTGGACTGTCGGTGTCATTCTGGGCAGCAACGAAATGGGGCTTACCCAAGAAGAAACTGAAAAGCTTCCATCAGATGAACTGAACAGACGCATGGCAGCCGTCAGGAAGCGTATGTATATGGCAGGCGCCCACTATGTGGTAAACAGCATTGCCGAACTCCCCGAAATTATTGAAATTATTAACTATAAAATGAACTAAAAAAATGAGACCATACTTACTTTTGACCCCCGGCCCTTTAACAACATCCGAAACAGTAAAAACCGCCATGATGACCGACTGGTGCACATGGGATGAGGATTACAATGTGCATATCGTTGAAGAAATCCGCAAAGGGCTGGTGAAACTCGCCACTCATAAAACCGACGAATACACAGCCATTCTGTTACAGGGAAGCGGTACTTACTGCGTAGAAGCGACATTGGGAAGTGTCATCACTCCAAAACACAAATTACTCATCCTGAGCAACGGTGCATACGGTGACCGTATGGGAAACATTGCCGAATACCATGGCATGAACTATGATATGCTTGCCTTTGACGAAACCGAACAAGTATCGGTGGAATATGTAGACGATTATCTGGCACATAATGCAGAAATCACACACGTGGCAGTGGTGCATTGCGAGACAACAACCGGCATTCTGAACCCGTTGAAGGAGATTGCCCATGTAGTGAAGATGCACGGCAAGAAGTTGATTGTGGATGCAATGAGCAGCTTTGGAGGCGTACCTTTGGATGTAGAGGAACTGGGCATCGACTTTATGATCAGCAGCTCCAACAAGTGCATTCAGGGTGTACCGGGATTCGGCTTCATCATAGCCCGCAAATCCGAACTGGCACACTGCAAGGGCGTTTCACGCAGCCTCTCTCTTGACATTTACGACCAATGGGAAGCAATGGAGAAGGGACACGGCAAATGGCGCTTTACCTCTCCTACTCACGTGGTACGCGCTTTCAAGCAGGCCATGGACGAATTAGAGGCCGAAGGCGGCGTGAAGGCACGCCACGAACGCTACTGCCGCAATCACGAGGTATTAGTGGCAGGAATGCGCTCTTTGGGCTTCAAAATCTTATTGGATGACGCCATACAGTCTCCCATTATCACCTCGTTCCTATATCCGGACGCGGCCTTCGATTTCAAAGAATTCTATAAGCAACTGAAAACAAAGGGGTTCGTGATTTATCCGGGTAAAATTTCACAGGCAGATACATTCCGTATCGGAAATATCGGAGATGTATTTCCTGAAGATTTCAGCCGACTGATTGATGCCATAAAAAGCACAGTGAAGGCCTAAAATCTTCCCGTATAAAAGTGGTCATTGTTTCTCGCCATACCAAAAGAGAAAAACTGTTGATTATCAAAGAATTAATATTTTATTTAGGACCATAGGACCAAGGCTCACCTATATGAGATTCCGGTCCTAACAG
>PPYE01321330.1_pt1 | contig 10425 bp, 9 predicted proteins | sample 1559881 | NCBI WGS metagenome assembly PPYE01 (sample SAMN08240022, study PRJNA423297) | Human gut metagenome, whole genome shotgun sequencing project.
GCTTTTCCCCATAGGGGAAAAGCCGAGCGAGAACTACCGCGCCGTAAAACAGGTTTAGCAGCTTGTGGGCGACGACATATAGGCGGGACGAAACGCCTTTATAGCCATAGTCCGAGCGTTAAGAGCGTCGCAGGCATTGGGTAAAGCTGCCTTAAATGAGCAGGGGTGAAACTCCCGCGGTGCTGCCGCTGACAGCCGTTCGTTTCTGCCTTATTTCTCATATCGTACAAGCCGGAGCGCATATTCTGTATTATGTCGCTATACCGGGAGGGAAAGAAGATGATTAACAAGGTACAGCTTCAACAAATGAGAAGCGTTGATATAACACAGGTAGACCGCAGCACTTTGGTTGACATTCGGAATATCCATATCGACAGTTCTTTGCCAGCGGCAAAGAAAATGCAAAGTTACTTTGAGCAGATCGTAAATCCTTACTGTTTTCTTTGCGGCGACATACCCGTAAAAATACGGTTTGTGGCAGAGGATAAAACATTGAAACAATCATTGTGCGACTACTTTTTAAGTCTGAAATGACTTGCCTACTTTCCCTACCCCAAAGGGTAAAGACCTTGTGATTATGGGGCTAAAATGGTATAATAGACCCGTAATTATAGGGGGAAAGGAGGTATTATGCCCCGCATACGCAAAGACAAAACGGCACGCAGCTACGCAGAGCCGTTTTGGAAAATCGGGCTATACATTCGACTATCCAAAGAGGACGATAACGAGGACGAAAGCGAGAGTGTTATCAATCAAGAAAAGATACTCCGCGACTTTGTAGACAGCTATTTTGAGCCGGGTACTTTTGTCATTGTAGACGTGTTTGCCGACGACGGATTGACAGGCACAGACACAGCGCGACCAAACTTCAAACGGCTTGAGGGCTGCATTGTCCGTAAAGAAGTAAACTGCATGATTATCAAATCCCTTGCACGCGGTTTCCGCAACCTTGCCGACCAGCAGAAGTTTCTGGAAGAGTTCATACCGATTAACGGCGCAAGGTTTATTTGCACAGGCACCCCATTTATTGATACCTACGCTAACCCCCATTCGGCAAGCGGGCTTGAAGTACCTATAAGGGGAATGTTCAATGAACAGTTTGCCGCCACCACTTCCGAAGAAATCCGCAAAACTTTCAAGATGAAACGGGAGCGCGGCGAGTTCATCGGTGCATTTGCCACCTATGGTTATAAAAAAGACCCGAACGACAAAAACAGCCTATTGGTAGATGAAGAAGCAGCGGAAGTTGTGAAAAGCATTTATCATTGGTTTGTGAATGAGGGGTACAGCAAAATGGGGATTGCCAAAAGGCTTAATCAAATGGGAGAGCCTAACCCCGAAGCCTACAAAAAGAAAAAAGGATTGAAGTACAACAATCCTAATTCCGGCAAAAATGACGGGTTGTGGTCTGCCAGCACGATTGCAAGGATATTGCAGAACGAAATCTATACGGGCGTAATGGTACAGGGCAGACACCGCGTTATCAGCTACAAAGTACACAAGCAGATCAGCGTCCCGGAAGATGAATGGTTTGTCGTCCCCAACACACACGAAGCGATCATTGACCGAGAAACATTCGAGAAAGCGCAAGCCCTACATAAGCGCGATACAAGAACGGCACCGGGCAAACAGGAAGTCTATTTAATGTCCGGCTTTGTCCGTTGTGCGGACTGTCAAAAAGCCATGCGGCGAAAAACCGCCCGCAATATTGCCTACTATTCTTGCCGCAGCTACACAGACAAAAAGATTTGCAGCAAACATTCTATCCGGCAGGATAAATTGGAAAACGCGGTTTTGGCAGCTTTGCAAATGCAAATTGCCCTTGTAGATCAGCTTGCAGAAGAAATTGAACGTATCAACAACGCGCCTGTAATCAATAGGGAAAACAAACGGTTATCCTATTCATTGAAACAGGCAGAAAAGCAACTAAAACAGTACAATGACGCTTCCGACAGCTTGTACCTCGATTGGAAAAGCGGCGAAATCACAAAAGAGGAATACCGCCGCTTGAAAGGCAAGATTGCAGAACAGATACAGCAGCTTGAAGCGAATATCTCTTATCTGAAAGAGGAAATGCAAATCATGGCTGACGGTATCGGAGCCGACGACCCGTATCTAACCGCCTTTCTGAAATACAAAAACATTCAGAGCCTAAACCGGGGAATTGTAGTTGAACTTATCAAAGCGGTTTGGGTGCATGAGAACGGGGAAATAACGGTTGACTTCAATTTTGCCGACGAGTACCAGCGAATTATTGATTACATCGAGAACAACCACAACATCATTACGGTGATTGAGAGCAAGGCGATATGACGGGCTTTCTACTCACCGCAAAACAAAAGTTAATGTTGTGCATAAATAAACGGCTCTACAGGTCCCTGCGGCCCTGCCGGTCCGACAGGACCTCTTGGTCCGGTGTCTCCGGTGAAACCTCTGGGTCCCATAGCCCCGGTGGCACCGGTGGGTCCGGGACAGCCCATGGGGCCTCTTGGTCCGGCTGGTCCCCGCCGGCAGCATCGGCAGCATTCTCTGTTCTGCCCTTCACAATTACACCTGCAGCATCTGCTGTCAGAACTCTGTGTGCCGCAGCCTCTGTTAGAAGTCTCCAGTCCGCTGTTTTCCCGGCTGACTGTTTCATTTTCAAAAGGCCCATCGGGAATATCCCCCATTCGGGCGTCAAGTTCCAGATCATCAGGATACTCAAAATACATAGTTGCACTCCTTTCTGTGTCTTGCGCTGTACCCTCCATGCATAGGAGTATGGATCCGTGCCTGCCGCTGCAGGCTGAATGCTCCTCCGTCCGCTTAATGTACTATATGCTTCATTGTCAGGTTGTGTGTCCAGGCTGTGCGAACAGGAGGGATGAGGCAGGGTACCGTGCGCAAATGTCGGGAAAATGGTTCGCAAACGCAAGGATCTGTGATATACTTACACAGGAATGGGTACAACACGCAGGATAAGAAATAAAAGGGGGAAATTACAATGACAGTAATAAAAAAACGCCTGTTTCATGGTATTATGGGAGCTATGGTTTTCTCAGCCCTCTGTGCGTTTCCGGCATTTGCAAAAGAGGAGCGGACGCCGGTGGGGCACATACGTCTGAATATCAGCTCTGATATACAGGCAGGAGATGCAGGCGCTTCGATCGATGTGTCAGTGGAGGAGGGGAACTGTTCCCTAGAGAGCGCGGATTTCATCAATGAGCAGGAATATTGGGCCGGCGGCGTCCGGCCTAAGGTGGAAATATGGCTGGCGGCTGACAGCGACTGCTATTTTAAAAAATCGGGAAAAAGTACATTCACCTTTACAGGAGATGAGGTAAAATATGTGTCCAGTTCCACAAAATACGATAAAGAGCTGCTGCGCCTTGTAGTGTCTTTGGATGAACTGGATGAGGAGGACGAGGATCTGGATGTATCAGGTCTTGTGTGGGATCAAGACAATGCGATTGCTCACTGGGATCAGAACGGTATTGCAAAAAGCTATAAGGTCCGTTTGTACAGGGGAAAGGGCGGCAGTTCTTCTGAAAACCGAATAGGAGCAGTCTGCACAGTGGCAGAAAACAGCTTTGATTTTGCAGAGCAGATTCCCAAGGCCGGCAATTACTATTTTAAAGTAAGGGCCGTCGATATCAGAGGAAATGAGGGAGACTGGGTGGAATCACCCTGGTTTGAAGTAACGGATGCTGACCTGGCGGACTGGAAAGGCAGCTGGAAACGGGACGGCCGCGGCTGGTGGTTTGAAAACAGGGACGGTTCTTACCCAAGAGACTGCTGGCAGCTCATTGATTCCCGGTGGTATTTTTTTGACAGTGATGGGTATATGAAAACGGGCTGGATCTTCTGGAATGGAAAAGAGTATTTCTGTGATGAGTCAGGCGCTATGCTGGTATCAGCGGTAACGCCGGATGGATCTGCGGTGGGAGAGGACGGTGCCAGGCTTTTGCAGTGAGATCCATTGAATGTATGGGGCGCAGGCTGCCGTATGAATCAGGATCGGAACAGGGATCCGGCGACAGACGAAATGGCGGAGCGTGAAAAAATCCTTGTATTTACAGAAAAAGTATGGTATAGTAACTTTGTTTGATTATAAGAAAATGGAGAGAGGTACAGGTCATGGCAGTGATTCAGGTTATTTTATCGATCATATATGTGCTCCTCGGCGTTGCGATTTCTATCGTGATCCTGATGCAGGAGGGCAAGTCCAATGGACTGGGCGGTGCCATCGGCGGCATAGCTGAGAGCTATTGGAGCAAGAACAAGGGACGTTCCATGGAGGGCACACTGGAGCACTTCACAAGATACGGCGCCATTGTTTTTATGATCATCACACTGATCCTGAATATTCTTTTAAAGGTTCAGGGATAATAATACGGACACAGGACAGAGAAGAACACCTTTCATGTATCATCAATGAAGGGTGTTTTTTTAATCAGCTTTTGGCGTTGTTAAGGAAGAAACGCCGTACAGAAAAGAGGATACATGGAAAGAGAATTATTGGAACAGAGAAAGAAAATGCTCACAGAGCTTATGGACGAAAAGGCCTATGTGCCTATGAAGGCAAAGGAGCTTGCCATGCTGCTGGATATCCCTAAATCCCAGCGCGGCGAGCTTCAGGAGGTACTGGATGAACTTACGGCAGAGGGTATCATTGGTATTTCAAAAAAAGGAAAATATGCGAAACCGGAGACCTTTTCGGTAAACGGCATCTTTGGGAGTCATCTGAGAGGCTTTGGATTTGTGACAGTGGAAGGAATGGATCAGGATGTATTTATTCCGGAGGAAAAGACTGGAGCGGCTCTTCACGGGGACCGGGTGCAGATCGTAATCACATCTGACGGGAAAAATGGCCGCAGACCAGAGGGGGCAGTGGTGCGGATTCTGGATCATGCCAACAGCCAGGTTGTGGGATATTACCAGAAAAATAAGACCTTCGGTTTTGTGGTGCCTGATAATCAGAAACTGACAAAGGATATTTTTATTCCTCAGGGCTGCGATCAGGGGGCGGTAACGGGTCACAAAGTAGTTGCGAAAATCACGGACTTCGGTAGTCAGGGAAAGAAACCGGAGGGGAGGATCGTTGAGATATTAGGCCATGTGAATGATCCTGGAACAGATATCCTGTCCCTGGTGCGGGCCTACGGGCTTCCAGAAGCATTTCCACAGGAGGTGATGGAGGAACTGGAGTCTGTACCGGATAAGCTGGAGATGGAAACGCCGGCAGGAACCGCCTTTTCAGGTCCGCAGGCAGTGTATCATCTGGATGATTTGAGGGAAAATCATACCTGGAAGGGTACTTATATGAGCCGTCTGGATCTTCGCAGCTTACAGACCGTTACCATTGACGGAGAGGATGCAAAGGATTTGGACGATGCAATCACCCTTGGGATGACGCCGGAAGGAAATTATATCCTGGGAGTCCATATCGCGGATGTAAGTCATTATGTAAGAGAGGGCAGCGCTCTGGATAAGGAGGCCCTAAAGCGGGGCACCAGCGTTTATCTGGTAGACCGGGTGATCCCTATGCTGCCTCACAAGCTGTCAAATGGTATATGCTCTCTGAATGCAGGTACAGACCGGCTGGCGTTAAGCTGCATTATGGAAGTGGATCATCAGGGAAATGTAATGGATCACAGGATCTGTGAGACAGTTATCTGCGTGGATCGACGGATGAGTTATACGGCGGTTAATGGTATTTTGACAGAAAAAAAAGAAGAACTGATAGAGGAATATAAGGAGCTTTTGCCTCTGTTTGGGCGAATGGAGAAGCTGTCCTCTGTTTTGAGGGAGAGGAGAAAGAGGCGGGGAGCCATTGACTTTGATTTCCCAGAGAGCAAGATTCTTCTGGATGAAAATGGGCATCCCCTGGAAATCAGGCCTTATGAGCGCAATACGGCAACCAGGATCATTGAGGACTTTATGCTGCTGGCAAATGAAACAGTGGCAGAAGACTACTACTGGCAGTCCGTGCCGTTTTTATACAGGACGCACGATACGCCGGATCCCGAGAAAATGAAGCAGCTGGGAGTGTTTATCAATAATTTCGGCTATTTTATTCGGATGCAGCAGGGGGAGATCCATCCCAAGGAACTGCAAAAGCTCTTAGACCGGATTGAAGGAACGCCAGAGGAGCCTCTGCTTGCCAGGCTGACGCTGCGTTCTATGAAACAGGCAAAATATACCACCGAATGTTCCGGACATTTTGGTCTGGCGGCCAGGTACTATACACATTTTACTTCGCCTATCCGGCGTTATCCTGATCTGCAGATCCACCGTATTATCAAGGAAGCTCTTTGCGGGGGCTTAAAGGAGAAACGTCAGGCGCATTACCAGCTGCTGCTGTCCCAGGTGGCGGTACAGGCGTCGGTTCTGGAACGCAGGGCCGACGAGGCGGAGCGGGAGACAGATAAGCTGAAAAAATGCGAGTATATGGCAAGGTATGTGGGTGAAACCTTTGAGGGTGTGATCTCAGGAGTGGCAAACTGGGGCTTCTATGTAGAACTGCCCAATACAGTAGAGGGGCTGGTTCATATCAGCGAGCTGCGGGATGATTATTATATATTTGATGAAACAAAATATGAACTTACAGGAGAAATGACAAAAAAAACCTACAAGCTGGGACAGCCGGTGCGTGTGATTGTGGCGGGAACGGATCGACTGCTGCGGACAGTAGATTTCGTACTTGAAAGGGAAAGGTAGGGAACTTTTTTATATTTTTGCCATATGAAATACTGAGTTTTTGTGATAAGCGAAAGGTAGATCATTGAAAATAATCATCTTTGTGATATGGCAAATAAGCCTCTGGAAGGGTGCTGTTTGAAACTGACTTCTACAGGCTTTTATGAAATGAGTAAAGTTTGCTGTGTCCTGCGGCGTTTTTCATCGATTGATTTTATTTCAGCAGCTCCGGTACGTTGCCTCGTCAGAGGAAACGTACCGGAGCTGCTGCTTTTTGAGTATCTCTTCACCGAATACATTCATAGAGATTTGATAAGGCGTGGGTCCTCCCAGCTTCTTCCTGGGAGCATTGTTTACCATGATCAACGGCCTTACGTATATCCCACTGTGTGAACCCTTCAAAAACGGTTCCTTTTGGTATGATCATACATTTGATATAATGTCCCTCCCTTAGCCGCCACGTGGGAACAAAAGAAGGATACATGAAAAAACATGGGAATAACAAGGAATATATGAAAGCTTAAGTTCTGCATTTACGGAACTAAGTTCTGCTTGCCAAGTGAAGGGTAGAATTTAAATAAATAATTCAGGATTCAGATATTAGGAAAGATTGCGATTGCTTTTATTACCATAAATAGATAAAATGAAGAAAAAAGAGGAGTGTGCCCCCCGATGAAGCAATTTGACAGAGAAATCAATCACACCTTTAAGCCCATCCGAAAGATCCAGGTCATTGCGACGCTTATTTTTGTGGCGGAGATGCTGATCCGGTATGTGCTTTTGATGGAGATCCAAAGAACCGTTGACAGCCTTACGGCAGGGAATATCGGTATAACCCAGTCCTATATAAGGAACTGTCTGATCCTGGTTTTCTCATTCTTTTTTCTGAATTGTTTTTTCCAATACTGGTATCGGAAGCTGCAGTATACCAGCCATTATTCCCTGATGAAGCGGTTGTTTGGGCTGTCTATGAGAAAGGACTATTCATTTTATGAGCGCTTTTCTTCCTCATCAATCCTTACAATGGTAAAGGATGACAGCAAGTTTATTTCAGACTGGCAGAGTGTGGGGATCATAACCGTTGTTTTCAATGTCTGCTGCCTGATCCTGGCTTTTGGAGTGATGCTTTACTACAGCGTCTTGATCTCTATTATTGTATTTCTGATCGTCATGGCCTGCTTTCTGGGAACCCAGTATATCAGCCGGATTATTTCTGACCGGACCTATCAGCTTCAGGTTTCCAATACGGAGATCAGCACCGATATTGTGGAGTGTCTGGATGGGATCAAGGATATAAAGCAGTATAAAAAAGAAGGATTTTTTGATAAAAAGCTGTCGGATTTTATTGATGAATACCCCTTCCGATACAGCCGCAGTATTTCACGCTATTATTCTGCCTTTACCTCTACATATGCCATGCTTGTGATCGCCATGCCGATTTTAACGGTGATCATCGGAGTGGGACTGGTGATGAAGGGCCAGCTTTCCATCGGCCAGCTGATTGCCATCTACGGAGTGGCCGGAACCCTCCAGGAGCCCATCCAGGTGATCCCGGATTATCTGAATAAGAGAACCCAGGCCCTGGCCATGCAGGAGAAAATAGCTCCGATTCTTAAAAAACAGGAAAGGGAGTATCAGACTTGCCAGCTGGAGCCTCTGAAGGAATTTTCATTTTCCTCCAGGTCCTTTACCTTCCCTGATGGAAAATCCATTCTCCATGATGTGGATTTTACTCTTTTAAGAGGAGAAGCGGGGATCGTGTCTGGGCCCAGCGGAAGGGGAAAAACCAGCCTTTTAAACCTGATCTCCCGTTTTTATGATACGGAGGGTCAGCCTGTATCCGTGGGATTTAACGGCATCCGGGCGGCCGGCATAGAGCCGGAGGCATATTACAGCCACGTCCTGCAGTCTCAGCAGACTCCCTATATTTTCCGGGATACGATTTTAAATAATATTACGCTGGGAGAGGCTTTTTCAGAGCGGGAGATCCACGAGGCAGTGGAGGCGGCCTGTCTGGAGGAGTTTGTGGAGTCTAAGGGGATGGATTACCTTATCGAGCAGAACGGGGAAAATATTTCCGGCGGACAGAAGCAGCGTCTGGGGCTTGCCAGGGCGCTGATCCGCAAGCCGGAGCTTCTTATGCTGGACGAGCCGGTGAGCGCGCTGAACCCGGAGCTGGCGGATACTGTGACAGAGCGGGTGGCAGAGTATTGCAGGCGCTGGAGAATGTCCCTTCTTATTGTTTCCCACAATGATTCCTTTGAAAAATACTATGAAGAAAAGCAGAATGGAAAGGTGAAAAAGATTTTTGTATGAAAGCAGTCAGAGGATTTCTGATCAGCCAGATCGGCTCCATCCTTGGCTCGGTAGTAACGGATTATGTGCTGAGCTGGTATATTACCATTGAGAGCGGGTCGGGACAGCTATGGGCTTTTGCTTGGGGGCATGGCCCTGCGGGCCGCGGCAGCCGGGGTCCAGAGTCCCTGTGCAGCCTTCTGGCTACTGTACATAGGGTCACAGTAAAAGATGCTGGTCCGCCGTCTATCCTGCCGACTCATTTCAAGGTTTTCCTGATCTCCGAATTCTCCGCCCCGGTCTGTTAAGATGACCGGGAAGAGAAATGTAAATTCAACGCTGTCGCCTAAAGCTTTCTGTAAGCGTGGCGGATCCCTGTGCAGATTTGACAGTATCCATTTCCCAAAAGTCCAATTCATCCGCATGAACTCCTTTGAAATCGGCGCAGGTATGCCCATTGAAGATCTTACGATTCTGTATTTGGGGCTGATTGGATTTCCGCTTTTTGAACTTCACTTTCCGTTTCAGATCTATATTCCGGCTGAGAAGGATTCCTTTGTCAATGTAGGAATAGAGGGGTGTCACGGATAGGCTGAGTTCTGGATGATTGGTCAGGATCATTAGGGAGATTGTCCCTGCTCGATCAAAGTGAAAGAGTAAGTTCTGCTTGCCAAGTGAAGGGTAGAATTTAAATAAATAATTCAGGCGTTTCTGCAGCGGCTGCGTCTCTTCTTGACTGAAAAGACTTGCCTGTGGTATGATAGGGACATCTGCCGGAAAGACCGGTCAGAGGGAGGTACAAGGTGAAAGATCGGATCAAGCTGGTGGCTAATAACAAAAAAGCATACCATGATTATTTTATTGATGATAAATATGAAGCCGGAATTGAACTGTTCGGCACAGAAGTAAAGTCCATTCGTATGGGCAAATGCAGCGTAAAGGAAGCCTTTGTAAAGATTGAGAAAGGCCAGGTGTATATCTATGGTATGCATATCAGTCCTTACGAAAAGGGAAATATTTTCAATAAGGACCCGCTGCGGATCCGCCGTCTGCTTCTGCATAAATCGGAGATCATGAAGCTAAACGGCAAAATTGCAGAAAAAGGATATACGTTGATGCCTCTGCAGGTGTATTTTAAGGGAAGCCTTGTGAAGGTAGAGATCGGACTTGCCAGAGGAAAGAAACTCTATGACAAGAGAGCGGACATTGCAAAGAAGGATCAGCGCAGAGAGCTGGAGAAAGAATTTAAGGTCAGAAATCTGTATTAGAATGTGTGGAAACAGGCGGTCTCCTGGTAAAGGGTGCCTGTTTCTTTTTTTTGACTATCGGCCTTTTTATTGGAGTGCAGAAAGGATGGCGGTGAGGTACAAAAAAGCAAGCAGTAATTATACTGCTTGCTCAGACTGTAGACAAAGTTGGTGCTGGGATTGTTTCCAGCACCACTTTTCTACA
>PPYE01586040.1_pt1 | contig 10424 bp, 15 predicted proteins | sample 1559881 | NCBI WGS metagenome assembly PPYE01 (sample SAMN08240022, study PRJNA423297) | Human gut metagenome, whole genome shotgun sequencing project.
CGGTGGGACAGTCCCGCCCGAACAAAGTTCTCGTCAATCTCCGCCAACTCCGCTTGCAATCCGTCCGCTTCACTGACAACGCACTCGATCTCCGTCCAGCCCAGCAGCTTCACCGCCTCCAAGCGGTGCAAGCCAGCGATAAGCGTGTTGTCTTGGGTAACGGTGATCGGATTCATCAGGCCCACGGCGGCGATGCTCCGGGCCAGTTCTTCCACGTTCCGCTGTTGTGTGTCCCGCCGTCCTGGATTGATTATGATTTCGCTGATTTTCATTTGCATAGCGGTTGTCCTCAATGCGAAAACGTGGCGATAATTCGGTTGAGCATTTCCAGGTCAGGGCCGTCCAGCGATTCCCCCAGCCTACGGAGAAAAGTGATCTCCGCAGAGTTCAGCGCCCTACGGTCAAGGTGGAACCACTCGGCAACTCTGACGCCGCCATGATGGCCCTTGACGGTTTCAACCGGATAGGAGCAGGTCAGCACCACAATGTCCCTGCGAATTGTCCCGGTACTGACATTAAACTCATGCGCAAGATTTCTGTAAGTGTCGTGCCGCCGGAGGCATAAAACCTCCAAAATCTTTTGGCGGCGTTCCCACGGGTTCATATCCATTTTCGTAACCTCCTGATAAATTTATCGTTCATTTTCCTTCTGCTGGTGCTGTCCCTCATGGGCTAGACGGTCAGCAGCTTTCCGCAGGGCCTCCACTGCTTTGATTTCATCCCGCATATCCCGCATTTTTTGATAATCAGCGTCCTTCTGCATCGTCAGCTTCGCGGCCTCGGCCCGCCATGCTTTGGGTGTGATCGCTTCGCCAGACGCTTTCAACTCTTTCAGAAAATGTTCCGCAGATTCAAAGTCGGCTAACTCGGCCCTATGCTCCTGCTGGTACTGCTCCCGCTTACGGGGCTTTACCTTGTCCAGCTTCTGGCGGACGGCCTTGCATCGGTCGTACTGAGCGCACATTTCCAGACGTTCATCCAAAACGGCAAGGCGGCGTTCTGCGCTCACGATTTTGCCACGCAAATCGTAATAATCTTTGTTCATGACGGCAACTTTTTCATAAAGCTGCTCCATAGATGTGATGCCATTTCCCTGCAAAAATGCCAGCAGCTTCGCGTTCTCCTGGAGGGCCTTGATCCTGCCGGAACGGTAGCGGGCTTTATTCCTGTTGACCTCTGCCTGGGCTTCATAGAGCCGGGTCACGAGACTGCCGCCTCCCTGGGGCTGTTCAGCCTCTGCCTGTTCCTTCGTCCAGTTGTAAATCCGGGTGATGCGGGCTTTGAGTTCCTTCAGCAATTTGTTATCAGCGGCGATCTGGCGGTTGACGTTCCCTTTCTCCGTCTGGATGCCCTTTCGTTCCATCTGACTGGCGGCAACGCCCATGTGGATGGAGGGGATTTTATCAACGCCCTGCCGCTCGTAGCTGCGGTGATCTATGCGCTCCGGTCGGCCTGCCGCTTCTAACGCACGATTGGCATAAGCGGCCCATGCCGCCCGCCACTTTTCAGCGTTATCCCGATTGTTCCAATCGGTCGTGTCCTCTCGGTGATTCTTCCAGCCGCCTTTGCCGTCCGGGATGCGGTTGCCCTTGCTGTCCAGGTCATAAACCTTGCGGCACTTTGGCCCCCAGCGTCCGTCCGGTTTCAATGGTCGAATGGTCAGCAGAATATGAGCATGGGGATTGCCGTCACCCTTGTCATGGAGGGCAAAATCGGCGCACATCCCCTCCGCCACAAAGTTATCTTTGACGAATGACCGGACAAGGGCCAACTGCTCCGTCCTGGACAACTCCACGGGAAGGGCAACTTCGATTTCACGGGCAAGCTGGGCATCGCTGGCTTTCTCGATTTGCTCCACAGAGTTCCAGAGCGTGGAGCGGTCTTGGAACTCCGGCGGGGCGTGAGCGGGCAGCATGATTTCCGTATGGACAACACCGGGCTTATGCGTGTAGTCGTGGGTTTTTCCGTCCCACTCATTAGTCAGCCGTTCGCCGCTCCGGTAGGCGGCAGCGGCAACAGCCGAACGGCCCACGCTCCGCTTGATGATTTGAATGGGACAGTGAAAAATTGCTATGCGGTTTTCCTCCTTCCTCCGCAGTCAGCGGTGGGGGGTATAGGCCAGCGGAAACGGAACAGACGCAAAGCGGATGTTCCGTTTTTGCTGGCGCACAAGGGGTTTGGGGAGTGTAGCTCCCCATCGCGTCCGCAGGACGCAACAAGCCCCCGGCAGGGCGCACGGCACCGGACACGGTGTATAAGTGCGCCGTAAGAAACGGACTTTAGTTTGTGGGGGCGCTTTTTTGTGCCTTTTCTGCCGCTTCTGTTGCTCCCGGCAGACGGGAAAGGTCAATCAGGAACGCCTTGATCGCCTCGCCGTCCATGCTGGCGGTGAAGGGGAACACGCCCTCCATGATTGCGCCGTGTACGATCAGGCGGTGGTTCCGGGCGTGGCGCTCCGCGTCCCTCTGCTTGTTCAGCAAAATCTTTACCTGGTTCTCATACTGTTGGGCTTCCATTTCGGCTTTGTCACGCTGTTTCAACAGGGATTCTTTTTTATCCATTGGCATGATCCTCCTTCTGTGCTTTCAGCCATTTTTGCTGAATGAAATAGCGGCGCATACGCCGGATGCCGGAGCGGACGGAGTGACCAGCTTCGGATTCGCCTGTCCCCTCCGATTCTCCGATTTCCCGCAGCTTCTTCCCTCCCATGTACCGGGCGCGGATGCGGCGGGCCTGGGTGGGGGTCAGATGGGAAAAGGCTTCGGTCATACGGGAAAGATTGCGCTCCTGCTCGGCGTGATCCTCCTCCTGGAGAAGCACGTCCTCCGGTGATTGGGCGTAGACGGAGATATGAAGCTGTGTCCAGTCGTTGGTGTCCATAGAAAAGACTTTGTGATACAACTGTTTTCTCTCCTGCCGCCGCTCGATACGCAGTCCTTCCTCCAGGGCCTCGGCCACTTCGCCGCTGACCTCGATAAAGGCGTCCTTTCGGATGGTGGGATAGTAATACTTCCGCAGGTTGATGATTGGCATGGGCTTGACCTCCTTAGTTCAAGAGGGGGACAAGCGGGTGCTTGTCCCCCTCGGTGATGTGAGGGGACTTCCCTCACTTGGGTAAGCCACTTAGGGGGCCTGTCCACAAGGTAGTTAGCGGTAGAATTTCAAAAATTTTTTGCGGACAGCATCAATGCTCAACCGCACGGCCTCGCCGGAACAGCCTTTCATTCTGCCAATCTCGGCACAGCTATACCCGTCCAGCGCAAAGAGCAAAAACCGCTCCCGCTGGGTAGGGGTGCAGGTATCCAGGACGCTGAAAATCTCGTCCAGCGTTTCCTGTTCGCAGGCCAAGTCCTCCGGGGTGTACTGGCAGGGCAAAAGGCCCTCGGCAGCGACTATGTACTCGTCAAATTCGCGGCTGTCCCAATGCCGCCTCCGTTCGTGGGCGAGGTTCTCGGCCTTGCGCCGCCCTGCGTCCATGTACTCCGCTACCTCGGCGCTGACCTCAACAACGGTCATGCGCCCGTTGATCTTGATGGTGATCTCCATCGGGTTGTCCTCCTGTTCAGATTTGGGGTTTTGCGAAATCTGCACAGGAGGGGCGGGGAGCGACACCGTGTCAAACTGCTGTTTAGTTCAAAATGGAGCCGACAAGAAACGGCAACGCCCGCACAGCGTTGTACTGTGCGGGCGCATGAAATGACACATTTCTCTATGTACTTACAATTTTCGTGTTCCTGGACGGAGTAGTCCGGCAGAGAGGTTATACTTTTTTTGACAAGTCAGAGGGAGCCAGAATAAAAAAGGACATGACGATACCTCCCGGATACCGCCGTGTCCTCAAGAGCGGGCAACTTTAACACGCCCTCCGTATTCTCTTTTTCAAAAAGAAACGGCGGTTTGAAATTTTGTATTTCAAAACCGCCGTTTACCCATGGCGCAAAGACTTAAATAGCGGTTTCGCGTGGAAACAGAAAGAACCGATAAACCGCGATTTCTCACGAGTTTATCGGCTCTGCGTCTGTGCGTCTGGCTCTTTTATAATCGACATATTCAGTTGTTGAACCGTGATTAGAGTTTCTTGTCTGCACTTGGGGCAGTATAGCGGGAAGTTTATCAGGATTGTATCTACGCGCAGCCTAAGCCGTGTCTTATTACCACAGACAGGGCATAGTAGCCATTTCTCTTTCCCCATAAGGTCATCCCCCCAGTGCTTTTAACTGGATTTCCGCTTTGCAGTTTACTTTCAGCAGAGCAGCTTGGTAGCGCACTGTTTCCTGCTCAATATACTGCTGACGGGCATCGCAAATGATCTGCCTATCATTGGTAACAAAATAGCCCCGATATGTTTTTGAAATTACCCTACGCTCAATAAGTACGCATAGAGCTTTCCGCATTGTGTCCTGGCTGGTGTTGGCCTCCCTCACAAGAGCAGAAGCGGGGGAAAGTTTACTTCCCATCGGAATAGTCCCATTTATGATTTTGAAAAGCAGTTCATTTGCCAACTTGTGATATATCCGTTCACTTACAGAAATGTCCCAACCCATAATAACCTCCTGCACGGCAACCGCTACTTTTTGCGGTTTTTCCACGCCCGATAGATTGCATTGGCAACGGGCAGCAGGACACAGATGATTACAAACCATTGCGGAAAATGCGGCATTGTTTTTCCTCCTTCCTCATACCAATTTGAAAAATGCAGCCAGTACACAAATTGCGGCGACCAAAAGTGAAGCAATGATCCGGGAAGCAGAAAAACTATACAGTTTTTCCGGGTGTTCCATATCATAGCGAACAGTAACCGAATCCCCGACCTGTGATGCCATTGATACTTGAATACGATTTTTTGAACGATAAGTCTTTCCGTCCACAGTGTATGTGATCTCAGCCCACTTTGAATTGCGGGCCTTCGCCATCTCCGCGTTGGGCATTTTGATAGATGATATAGTCCCGATGGTCTGCGCCGTTTTCCCGCGCTTCAACAAAAGCAGCAGCGCATTAACGAAAGCAAAGCAAACAGCGACAGCGGCGATAGCGTAAAGAAAAATAGCGTCTTTTCCCATACTCAATTCCTTTCGTTTTATGCTAGATCCACTTTGTTGTAAAACTTTATGGACAAGCAGGCGGATATGATAAGAAAGACTATCCCGGCTAAAATCATGCCGCCATATACAAAGATCGGCGGGGCCGTAAGCAGGGCATCAAAATTCATCCCATCCATTTTGAGCAGTGCCGCTGTGAGAACAGGGGAGGCCATGATAATGACAACAAAGGCAAATTTCGTTTTTTCATAGCCCAGCTTATACTGTGTCGGCAGGTAAAGGCCAACAACGATGGCCGTTATCAGGAACATCAGCGCCAGCGCATCCAGGCGCAGCGTCCCTAACTGCGGAGCCACCATTGTTTCAATCCCGAAAATCAGGCAGCAGATCGCATAGATAAGCAGACAGAAAATGTACTTTGATAAAACCAGAAGCCTCCGGGGAAATGGGGCGGCGCACAGCAAGGCGGATGCTTTTGGACATTGATACTCTTTGAGCGAAACATACTGCAACAACATGAATACTGCGAAAATGACGGAAAGGATAAAGCCCATTACTCCGCCGTACTCCGGCGCTCTCCAGAGCATGACCGGCGGAATTGCGATAGCCGCCACCAGCATAATCAACACATATTTCTTTACAATCAGGAAGTCTTTTTTCACCAGATGGAGCAGCATTATTTATTCCCTCCTTCAATATTTCCCAGCATAATATCCTCAATCGTGGGGCGCTCGATCATCGCGTCCGGGAGCAAACGCTGTACTTCCGCCGCCTGCTTTGTGATACCCGTAAAGCCGAAAGCTGTCTCGGAAACATTCAGAAACAGCTTGCGCATATCCGGGGTGAGCGCCCGAACGTCGCCTTTGACAATCCGATAGGTGTCCAACAGGGTATCCTTTTCCTCTTGAAACACAATGCTCCCGTTGTCGATCATAATCAGCATATCCGCAATTTTATCGAGGTCGGAAGTGATATGCGTGGAGAAGAATACCCCTTTGCCGCCCTTGCTCATGTAGTCCGTCAGGATTTTCAAAAGCTGACTTCTGATAAGGGGGTCAAGGCCGCTGGTAGGCTCATCCATAATCAGCAGCTCGGCCTCATGGGAGAGCGCCAGCGCAAGAGCGTATTTCATTCTCATACCTTTGGAAAGCGTATTGATTTTTTGCTTGGGGTCAAGGGAAAACATATCCATGTACTGCTTGAAATCCCGTTCCGACCATGCGGTATAAGCGGGTGCAATAATGCTTTTCATTTCCGCCAGGGTGAGTTCCTCATAAAAGCACCCATCATCCAGAACGATGCCCAGCCGGTCTTTGATTTGCTTTTCGTTCCGCTCCATGTCCAGTCCAAAAAACTGAATCTGGCCCGCATCTTTGTCCGTGAGCCGCAGAAGCGCCCGTAAAGTAGTGGTCTTGCCCGCGCCGTTGACGCCGATGAAGCCCGTGATACAGCCCTCCGGCAGAGAAAAAGAAACATCTTTCAGCGCAAAATTGCGATAACTTTTTCCCAAGCCGGACACTTCTAAAATATTGTCCATGTCAATCCTCCTCGTACAAAATGTTCATCATTTCGTTTAGTTCCTCTTTGCTGATTTTGAGAGTTTTAGCAACCTGGATCATGTCCAGCATTTTTGCCTCGACCAATCGGCGTTTGGAATCCCGCAGTAATTCTAAGTTGCTGGCGGTTACGGAGGTTCCGATACCAACTTGGCTTGAAACAAATCCCTCTTTCTCCAATTCCTCATAGACCCGCCGGATTGTCAGCACACTGACTTTCAAATCGTTGGCAAACGCTCGGATAGACGGTAGCGGGTCGCCCTCTACCAATTCTTCTTTGAGAATTGCATCTTTGAGTTGGTCTTTGATTTGCTGATAGAGCGGGGTGTCGGAAGTATTGGAAATCAGTATTTTCAAATTTCGCCCTCCTTTCAATGTGATGTACTAGCATACACACTATAATATTTATACACTTGATTGTCAATAGTGCAACAATGCGACGGCGAAAAATTTTTGAAGGGCAGGAAATGAAATACTACTAAAACATAAAATTATGTTTCGTTCTCATATCCACCCCCGAAATGTAGAATAATGCGGGGGTGATATGAAAATGTACCAATTTGAGAAGGATTTCGATTTCCATGCTTTAGGCCGGGAAATCAAACGCAAACGGAAGGATAAGGGCTGGACGCAGGAGTATTTGGCCCAACTTCTTGACCGGACACCGCGCTCCATCATGTATATGGAGAACCGGGGCCAGCACCCCAGCTTGAACATTCTTTTCAAAATCGCCACGCTGTTAGAAATTTCTATTGACCAGTTCTTCTTTCCGGCCCAATGCGATATGGAGAACGAGCGCCGGAAACACATTGATCGGATGCTGGGCAGCATGGATGATAGAGAATTAGCCATTATGGAGGCAACGGCAGAGGGTATTGTAAAGTCCAGAGAAGTGGAGGCCAGATAAGCGGCCCCCACTTCTCCTTTGCTATCGGAGTTTCCTCCGCACAGTTTCCACCTGCGCCGCTACCTGGGACAGATCATCCTCGGTCAATTCCCTGCGGCCCAAAGTAGCCTTGTATTCCAGGTAATTGCTCATGTGTTCAAGCAGCGTTTCCGCCATATCATCAGGGGTAGCGCACAACTTCACGCTGATCCACTCTTGACAACAGGCATCCCATTCCAGTATCGTATAGCCGTGGGAGGTCATAACGATTTCATACACGCCCTCTGCGAGAAATGGTTGAAACACACCCAGCACTTTATCAAAGGTCAGCATCAAATCTCCCCCTAAACATAAATCAGATCAGCCATAATGATTTCTTCCACCCTGGCCCGGCAATTATTCACCAGCCCTATCCACGCCATCTGGTCACGGGCTTTCAGTTCCTCGGTCACGCCAGCAGCCTCCATCATCTGCGGGAGCATCCTGTCCATCCACTCCTGGGCGGTATCGTCAATGTCCAGCAGGTGGGCGGTGAGTTTTCCGCTGCCCGCCAGTTCCCGCCACAGGTCATGCTTGTGCTGCTTCAAGTAGGTGCGCCGCAGACTGCCGTACTTGCCCACCGTCCTGATTGGCTCCGGCTCGTCCGCTACCAGATTAGGGATATAATAATCTCCCACACGAATATAAGTCAATTCCATAGTGACAATCTCCTTTCGCACTCTCAAACTGCTGCACTGGCCTGTGCCGCCCTCTGCGGCTCCTTCCGGGGCAGCTTGCCCACGGGGGTATAAACGCCCTTTGCCATATCCTCGGCCCGGATAGCGTCCTTTTTCGCGTCCATTTCAGCCTTTTTCGCCGCTTTGATTTTGTCCTCATACCGTTTCTGCGCTCCGCTGGCCTTGCGCTGAAGATAGGCCCGATGCAACTTTTCCCGGCGTTCCTCCTTCTGCCGAAGGACCTCCAATTCCTCCTGGGTCGGCTCCGCCGCTTTCAAGGTGGGCGGGATGTACTTTCCGACGAAATTGAAGTAGATTTCTACCTCCTGCCCGGTGTCCTGACGGCCTTTCTGGTCACGCTCATGGACAAGAATTTTCTCGACAAATTCATTGAGCATGGTCGTGGTCATGGTGTCAAAATCTTGGTACTTGTCAATCATGGCAATGAATTTCTCGGCTGACCGCTTGCCTTGGTCATAGCCCTTGACGGACTTCTCCAACTCGGTGATCTCCTTGGAAAGCGCCTCCTGCTCCTTGGCGTACTGTGCGTCCAGGGCGGCATACCGGGCATCCGGCAGACGGCCCAGGGCGTTGTCCTCGTAAATCTTACACATGAGCCGTTCCAGTTCTCCGGCCCGCTTCTGCGCCGCCGCCAGCCTGCGCCGCTTCTTCTTGATGTCGCTGTCCTGCTGGTTGACCTGGGCCTCCTGGACGGTGCGAATGAACGCCGCCCGGTCAGTTTTGGCATAGTCGGCAATGGCGTGGAGCGTGTCGGAAACAAGAGAGAGGACTACCTTCTCAGCTATGCGGTGCTGCGTAGGACAGAGGGTTCCCACGGGGACTTTGCTATACTGCGAACAGGTATATTGAGAAACCCGCTTGCCGTTGTTGACACGGTGAACATACATCTTTCCGCCACAGTCGGCACAGTAGAGAAGCCCGGTCAGCGGTGCGGCCTCGCCCCAGCCGTCCGGGTATCGGCGGGCGTTGGCGCGGATCCGCTGGACATTATCATACATTTCCTGCGTGATAATCGGCTCGTGGGTGTTCTCGAAGATTGTCCACTCGCTTTCATCAACATAGTGACTTTTCTTGTCCTTAAAATGCTTCTGCGTCTTGAAATTGACCGTATGGCCTAAGTATTCCCGCTTTTTGAGGATATTGACGATGGTGGACGATCCCCAGCCGTAAATGTCCTTGATGGCCCGATTCTGGTTCACGCCCTCGCCGTACCGGGCAAGATGGACGGAGGGAATTTCGATTTTCTCCTGGGATAACCGGGAGGAAATCTGATAAGGGCCGTACCCTTCCAGCGTCATGGCGAAGATGCGCCGGACGATGGCGGCAGCTTCCTCGTCCACAATCCAGTTCTCCCGCTTCTCGTCCCACAGGTAGCCGTAAATGACAGTTCCGGTCATGTGTTTGCCGCTCATGCCCTTGGCCTTGAACACGGATTTTATCTTCCTGCTGGTATCACGGGCATAAAACTCATACATGATGTTCAGAAACGGGGTGAAGTCATTTTCCCCATTCTGGCTGTCCACGCCGTCATTGATGGCAATGAGGCGGACACCGCGCTGGCGAAGGATTTCCATGATCTGACCGACTTTGAGATAGTCCCGTCCCAGGCGGCTCATATCCTTGACGATGATCGCCTCCACATTCCCGGCCTCCACTTCCTCCATCATGGCGGTGAAGCCAGGGCGGTCGAAGCGGGTTCCTGAGATACCATCGTCCGTGAAGTGGGTAGGATTCGGAAAACCATTCCGGCGGGCATAGTCCTCTAACATTGATTTTTGGTTACTTATGGAGTTCGATTCACCTTGTAATTCATCGTCACGGCTCAATCTTTCGTACAATGGGGTGATTTTGGTTTTCAGCATTGGCACGTCCTCCTTCAATGAAAAATGCTCTAAGAGCTTCTACTTCTTTACCGAAAAATCGGATAAACAAGTCTCTTAGAGCATAAATCACCTGAGGCTGTCCTTTTAAATTTAATTTTTCTTACATTACAGCTATTACAGCATCTCGATGAAAGCCGCCATCCTGGTGTTCAGCTGTCCCACGTCGGCCTGGGAATAGTCTGTCTCCACAACGGTATAGGGAAGTCCTTTTTTCTCCTTTACCAGCTTGCGGACCAGGGAAGTCTCCACATTGTAGGTGTGGCATGCCTGCAGAACCAAATCCACCACGCCGTCCACATGGAAATCGTCAATAAGCCTGTCTA
>PPYE01434577.1_pt1 | contig 10423 bp, 9 predicted proteins | sample 1559881 | NCBI WGS metagenome assembly PPYE01 (sample SAMN08240022, study PRJNA423297) | Human gut metagenome, whole genome shotgun sequencing project.
CATTTGAGCCGTTATATTCTTTTATCTTCTCTTGTGTAATATATTGCCCTTTCGGTGTTGCGTCCTGACGGGTGCCGATTTAACGTGTGACGGATATTCAGGTTCAATTATATTCATTGCCTTGTCTGTGCTTTGACTTAGCCGTTTGAGCGTGATTTCATTTTTCCTGCATTGTTGCGTGCAAATTTATGTGTCTTTGCTATTGATGGTATGCGTCTGAACTGCTGAATAACGCGGATTGTGCGGTGTTTCAGACCGATTCGGGTGTTTTGCAGGCATTTATGCCGTTTTATACGCCATAATATGCGTTGCCTCATATGTTAAACTTTTGTATACAGCTTTTGTCCATTACAATAGCCCGTATAATAGCCCGACTGTATCGTCTTACCTGCCTGTTATTGCCAGATTTTATGATTTATATAACTTACATCAGTAGGCTGGGCGAAATTTTTATCGTATGTATGGGTATCGATTGGGTCTTGATTTGTCCCGGTGGCTGTTTTTGCCTGATTATCGGCATTTTTTTACTGTGGAATTGTGGATAACTCGCCAAACAAGCATTTTCAATTTATCAACAACTGCAAGGTTTATCCCCAGATACAGGGTTTGGCAGGCAGTGTACGGGCGTTTCAGAAATAAATTTTACTGCCGTGTCAGTTAAAAATTTTACTTAGTTTCGGCTTTGAAGTTGCTATATTTTCAAGAAAAATGCTTTGCGCTACATTATTTTTATCTTATTTAAAGTGTTTAAGCTCGTTTAAAATCAGTGGCGCAAACTTAATATTATCAGCGCAATATTTTGCTGCGCCATATTCGAAATTTTATCCACAATTTATTAACTTATCAACTTTTAGCTTTGATTTATTATAAGCTGACTATGAGGTATATCGATTATTTAATCAACAATTTTACGTACAAATTGCGTAAAATTGCCTTCTAAATGCCTGAAACAGCCCGTTTTAAGGCTGAACATTCAAATTTTTTCCACATTATCAACAATTATAAAGAAGAGAGCTTGTATAAATTCCACAGAGTGTTTATAATTTTTTCCACAATTGGCTGAAAATTGAGCGTTATATGTTTCACGTGAAACATTATTTACTTAAAATTTTTTAGGTGAATGTTTCCCGTGAAACAAAAATTATTAAAAAAATCATTAGGCGCAGATAGTTTTGATGTCACAAAATTGTGTTTTACGAAGTGTTTATAAAGTTTAAGGGGTCGTGAAATAAACATAAAAATTAAGTGAACAGCGTTAAAATCTGCATTAAATACTTGAAAATATTTATTATATATGCTAAAATTATTTTAAGTTTAATATATACCATAATATGGCAGATATTTCGGCACGGCGTTGGTTTGCAGTGTTATTGATTTGAAAACTGTAATCTTTGCGCTATTGTAATTTACGTGGCGCAATGAGTCTTATATGCGCCATTCGTTCGGTTAAGGTTTGGCCGCGAACGGTATTTTACTTGTGCATTATGGCAAAACTAAAATTTGTCTGTAATAATGTTCAGCGGCTGCATTTATGCCTGCGCCGGTGAAAAAGGTGCTGCGCCTCCACGGGAAGTGCAGAGCCACGGTATTCAGCTTCGAGCTGACAGGTATGTGTTGGCTTGCATTCTTTCGCCGTGAGTTATCGTAGGCTGCGCTGATTCTGCCATAGGCCGTTTTATTATATTAAACCTTTTTTATTGTTGTTCGCATCTGACTAAGCGGCTGATGTAAGCGGCCTGTAAATGGCTTTATTGTAGGGTATCTTATTTGTCGTATCCGATATGCCTTTATCCGCTGAGAGGGAGTGCCTATACATTCCGCAAACTGAATATGGCTCTGGCTTAGCTTTTTATCGTGTCAGGTCGCCGGAAGGCCGTAAAGCCCATTTTAAGGCTTGTAAGCGGTTTTACGATATTTCCTCCGCACGGAACAGAGAATTGCGGTTTGAACGCCATAAAATCGGCCTCAGAAGACTTTTTGAAGCCTGCGGTTACCGGATACAGATATCGCTGCTTTGCCCGCCTGCGGGCAATTATCCTGCCGCGCGTATCTGACGGCTGATTCGGGTCAATCCGGATGCGAATGGTAGTATATTCTGACGATAATGCAAATATAACTTGTATAAAATTCAGTTTACAAACATTAAAAAATGCCTGATATAAGACAAAACTTGCGTTTATCCTTTGTTTTTCGGCAGAATTTGCAATGTGTGAAATTTATTATTATAAATAAAACTTTGCAAAATATTAAAGTTTTATCTGGTTTAGGCAATACGTTTGCAAAGTAGACAGTACTTCGGCATAAGTAATCGTTTGTGCTGTTGCAGAATCTGAATTTGCAGACAGCATTGTAATGATTAGCTTGGACTGAATGAATCGGCTAAATTCCGCTGCTTTTCAAATTGCTGAAAGGTTTTTGGCAGAATCTTTTTCGTGCGATTGGCCGCAAGCCTTATGATTAAATGGCGCTGAGTATATTTGCACGCGCATAAAAGTTGAGCGCTTTATACTTGTGTATGCGCTTAATAAAGTTTATATTGTTTCCCGTGAAACTTTAATATGCGCGGATATAAGCGCATAATGGGTTATAACAAGGTTTTCGCGCATTCAATTGATTTTTACGGGCATAAGCTGAAAGAAAAATTTGTCAGCGGCGTGTGCTTTTATTTATACGCGCGCGCGACATAATAATATAATAGAGTGGTGTTATAATGGTGCGGCGAACAAAGTCGCGCTTTGATATAACTTCGGATTGAGAGCGTTTGACGGCTAAAACGGCGGCTGTTTGCGTGCGCTGTTCAATTCCGACATCATTATTTCAAGGAAGAAAGTTACTTCCCAAAGGAGCAGAATTTGAGTAAGAAAAGCAAAATCATAATGTGGGTGGTTGTTGCTGTGCTCGTTATTGCCGTGATAGCCGTAATTATTGCTACCAGCTTAGACAGAGGTACGTCTATCAACTATACGCAGTTCCGCGAGTATGCAAACAATTATACCTACGCCGTCAAAAACGCTGACGGTGAGCTGCAAGAATCGACAAACGGTGAAATTATCGTTCAGATACCCGACGATTCCGAAGAAGACGGTTACAGGGACGACACTTTGCCCGCAGGCGAGGTAATAACGCGCATAACTATCGACCAGTATTCGATAACTGCGTATGCCGCCAACGGCGCAATATATACATTGTCGGCGCGTTCGTTTTACAGCGGCGATACTACCGATATAGACAGGTGGGCCGATGCTGGTATAGCTATTGAGTATGCAAACCCCAATTCGGGCAGCTACTGGTCGTCGATAATAACGGTGGGAGGGCTAATCCTGCTGTGCGTAGTGTTCTGGCTGATTATCCGTTCAACCGCGGGCGGCGCGGGGCGCACAATGTCGTTTGCGCGCAGCAAGGCGAGAATCTCCACAAATATCAAGGTGCGCTTCACCGATGTTGCAGGCGCAGAAGAAGAGAAGTTGGAGCTTGCCGAAGTAGTAGAATTTTTGAAGCAGCCCAAAAAGTTCTCTGATTTGGGCGCAAGAATCCCCAAGGGTGTGCTTTTAGTAGGCCCTCCGGGCACGGGTAAAACCTTATTTGCAAAGGCCGTTGCGGGCGAGGCAGGCGTACCTTTCTTCTCGGTTTCCGGTTCAGACTTCGTTGAAATGTATGTCGGCGTAGGCGCTTCGAGGGTAAGGGACCTCTTTGATATGGCAAAGAAGAACCAGCCCTGCATCATCTTCGTGGACGAAATCGATGCGGTGGGCAGGCACAGAGGTGCGGGCCTCGGCGGCGGCAACGATGAACGCGAGCAGACGCTCAACCAGATACTCGTTCAGATGGAGTGCACGCGCGCAACAAACCGCTTGCACCCGACGTAAACTTCAAGACGATAGCAAGGATAACGAGCGGATTTTCGGGAGCTGACCTTGCAAACCTATTGAACGAAGCCGCAATACTTGCGGCGAGGTCGAATAAGCAGTTCATAGGCAACCAGGAGCTGTATGAAGGCGTAAACAAGGTGCTTATGGGCCCCCAGAAGAAGAGCAGGGTAGTTACAGAAAGCGATAAGCGTATCACCGCATATCACGAGGCTGGCCACGCAATTGTCGCCAGAAAGTGCAAGCACTGCGACCCCGTTCAGGAGGTTTCGATTATTCCCCGCGGCAATGCGGCAGGCTACACGATGACAAGGCCCGACAGCGACGACGCGCATATGTCGCGCGAGAAGATAAAAGATTTTATCTGTATGGCACTCGGCGGCAGGGTTGCCGAAGAGTTGGTCATCAAGGATATAACAACAGGTGCGTCCAACGACCTTGAACGCGTGACCGAGATGGCGAAGAAGATGGTTACAGAGTGGGGTATGTCTGAAAAGCTCGGGCTTATGACCTACGGCAGCAACTCCCAGACCGTGTTCCTCGGCAAAGATATGGAAACGCACAATACGTACAGTGAAGAAACTGCCAAACTTATCGACGAAGAGATGCACTCAATAATAAATACGGCGCACGAACGCGCGGTAAACATTCTTACCGAAAACCGCGCCGTACTCGATAATATGGCGCGAGTTCTTATCGAAAAGGAGACCATATACGCAGAAGAGGTGGATATGCTTATGGAAGGCAAGAGCCACACCGAAGTTATTGAGTATATGGAAGAGCAGGATTCGTCCAGGGCTGAAAATCCTTTCAAACGGTATGAATGAGTTATTGCGGTGAAAATGTTTCCCGTGAAACATTTTCACCGCCTCTAAACGGGGGCAATATGGCAAAAGTAATTTCTTTTACAAATAAAAAGGGCGGCGTCGGCAAAACAACAACCGTAGTCAATATGGCCGCCTATTGTGCCGACTTCGGCAAACGGATGCTGCTTATCGACCTCGATTCGCAGGGCAATGCAACGACGGGGCTTGGCTTTTCAAAAAGCGCGCTCAAAAAGTCTGTGTATAACGTTCTTATCGACGACGAAAAGATATCGGCAAACATCCTGCCTACGCAGTTGCCGCTACTTGATATCCTGCCTGCGAACGTCGACCTGACCGGGGCGGAAGTGGACCTTGTTTATAAGCGGAACCGCGACCGCATTTTAAAGACGGCTCTTGAAGAGGTGAAGGACAGGTATGATTACATATTTATTGACTGTCCTCCGTCGCTTGGGCTGCTTACGATAAATGCGTGGGTGGCTTCCGATTCGCTGATAATTCCTTTGCAGAGCGAGTATTACGCACTTGAAGGCGTCAGCCAGCTGATGAACACGATTGCAATGGTAAAACAGCACCTCAACCCCCATCTGACGATAGAGGGAGTAGTGATAACGATGTACGGCGGCAGGGCTACGGTATCGAAGCAGATTGCGGCCGAAATAAAGAAGTTTTTTAAAAGCAAACTGTACGAGATAATAATACCGCGCAACGTACGCCTTTCCGAAGCGCCCAGCCACGGCAAGCCGATTATTCTGCACGACCCCAAGTGCATCGGCGCGCGTGCATATAAAGCGCTTACGGAAGAATTTTTATCAAAGCAATAATTACGGTTCAGCCGTGTGGCAGCCATCAAGGCTTTTTGAAAGAGGAGTGTAAACGAATATGGCAAAAGGTTTAGGTAAGGGGCTGGAAGCTCTGTTCCAGGACACCAACGAAGCGTTTGAACACATTTACGAAAGCGGTAAACCCTTCGAATATACAGAGGAAGAGCGCAGAAACGCGCAGGACCTTCCGCTTGAAAAAATCAAGGCAAACCCCAATCAGCCGCGAAAAAACTTTGACGAACAGGCTTTAAAGGAACTTTCCGATTCCATAAAGAAGCACGGCGTGATTATGCCGATAGTAGTCAACGACAACGGCGACGGCACTTATATGATTATCGCCGGCGAACGCAGGTATCGCGCGGCAAAGCTCGCGGGTAATGCCACGATTCCGGTAATTATCCGCAATTACAGCGAGAGGGAGATTAAGGAAATTTCCCTTATCGAAAACTTACAGCGTGAGGACCTCAATCCGATAGAGGCTGCAACAGCAATGAAGCAGCTTATGAACGATTATAAGCTGACGCAGGACGAGCTTGCAGAGCGCATAGGTAAATCTCGCCCCGCAGTTGCCAACACTTTAAGGCTTCTTACGCTTGCGCCCGAAGTTATTATGATGGTTTCCGAAGGCAAACTTTCGGCGGGACACGCCCGAACGCTCGTTCCTCTCGCGCCGGAAGACCAGGTAACGTTCGCCAAAGACGTGGTTAAGAACGCATCTTCCGTGCGTGAGCTTGAAAAGAAGGTGCGCGCCTATAATATTCCGCCCGAAGTCATTGACGAAAGGAAAAAGAAGAAGCGTGCGCTTGCCTCGATTGAACTTAAAGACCTTGTTGAAAGAATGCGCTTTACGTTCAGAACCAAGGTAAGCCTGATAGGCAATGATAAGAAGGGCAGAATTTATATCGACTACTATTCGCGCGATGACCTCGACAGGATTGCCGAGATACTCGACATAATCGATAAGCAGAAGTGATTTTAAAATTTCTTACATAGCTGATTTTAATATTTCGGCACAATATTTTTGTGCCGAAATATTTTTACCCGATTACCGTGAGGGTTGCTTGCTTTAAAAATTGCATAGAGCATAAAATATCCGAAAAAATAGGAAAAAAATGCCTTAAAAATATTGGAAAAACGGCCTGAAATTGCTAAAAATTCTGTCTCAGAGGCTTTAAACGGGTAAAATTGGCCTAAAAAACCGCTGTTTTGGGCATAATGGTACATTTTTAAAATGCTATTCTGTGTGAGAGCTTTAAAATTTAACCTGTTTCAGATGGATAAGGGTCTGTTTGGAGGGTAAGGTAAAAGCCCAATACAGGAAAAGAAAATAATGTTTCTTTAAAAATCTGCCGGCAATTCTTGCTTTGCCAAATCAAATGTATTATAATTTAATGGAATGAGGGGAGCTGATGCGGCATAGCTGTGCGCTTTGCAATTTAAACTTCAATGGTTGAATTTACTTATGAGTATACAATTCAAGCGGCTTTGCGCCGACGACATTATTGAAAATATCGACTATTTTAAAAACTGTGCGCTGCATCTGAGTGATTATTCTGCGGCATTCAAAATAATGTGGCAGGATTATTTTACTGAATATTTTGCATTGGTGCACAATTGCCTGGTATTTATGGAGTATTACCAGGGCAGGACTTACTTTTATTATCCGCAATCAATGGGTAGCGCAGAAGATGAGGCTGCGGCGCTTGACGAAATAGAGCGCTATTGCCGCGAAAATAACGTGCGCCTTCATTATACCTCTGTACCGTCAGAAAAGTTGTGCGCTATGGTCAAAAGGTATGGCGCAGAGCTTAGAATGAACAATAAGCGCCGCTGGCGTGATTATTTGTATAATGCGCAGGATTTTGTTACCTATGGCGGCAAAAAGTTTTCAGGACAGCGCAATCACGTTAATAAATTCAAAAAGTTATATCCGCAGTTTGAATTCTGCGAGCTCAACGGTTTAAATCGCGATGAAATTCTGGAATTTTTGAAAGAATTCGAGCGCCGTCAGCTTGACAAGGGCACGGCGATAGCGCGCGAAGAGTTGCAGTCGGTATTCAAACTGACTGATTATATAGATGAGTTTGCTTTGAAGGCCGGAGGAATAAGGGTAGATGGCAAGTTGGTTTCATACTCCGTCGGAGAAGTCTGCGGCGACCAGCTTATTATTCACGTTGAAAAGGCGCTTACACAATATGAGGGGATATATGCAACAACGGCGCACGAGTTTGCAAAGCATTATGTGACCGACGCAATCGCCTATATAAACAGAGAGGACGATTCAGGCGATGCAGGACTGCGTAAGAGCAAGCTGCAATACAACCCGATAGAGCTTGTTGATAAGTACACGCTTCTGCCGCACAGGGCGATTGACGGCGTAAGTCATCTTCCTTCGATTTCGTGTGACCGCATAGAAATCAGGGAAATCACCGATATAAACGCCAACGAGTTTTATCGGCTGGAATATGATGTCGCCCGCAACAGATATTGGGGCTACAATTGGCGCGAGCACTTTTCGGGCGAGCCCACTCCCGAATATTTTATGCGCGGAATACGCGAAGACTTCAAAAATAAAGACGAAATGCCGCTCGGGATATTTTACGACAGGCGTCTGGCGGGTGAGGTGGTGCTTCATAATTTCGGTTACAGAAACGATTGCGAAATCGGCGTTCGGTTGTTGCCTGAATTTGAAGGCCTTGGCCTTGCGAAAGAAGCACTGCTGGGCCTTATGCGATATGCGTTTTTTGAACTCGATGTAGATACCGTTCTTGCCAAGTGTTATAAAGAAAATGAACGCAGTAAAAGAACATTGCTTTCGGCGGGAATGAAGTTTACCGGCGAGGACGAGGCCTTTTATTATTTTATGAAAACTGCCGCAATGTAGCAGATAGTGATATGCAGATTATATAAATGGTTCCACGGGAAACATTATGTATAAATTGCACAAAATTGCGCTTGCGCCATATCATTTTATATTAGCAAATTGTATATATGAATGTTAAACTTTGCATTCTGATATGCAATGCTTTATTGACATATCGGTGTAAATTTTACGGTGAATACCCATGGATAAAAAATATCTTATAAAAATGCTTCTTATAAATTCGGCGTGGATACTCTGGATAGCGCTTTCGGTGTTCTTCGGATATCTGATTGCCGATGCTTACTTTCCCGATAATATGGCCACGTTTATTCCTTTCAGCCTCATTTTTCTTGTGTTCGGCGGCGGCGTTGCATATGCCGTGTACCGCATTTTCTTCAAAAAGAAGGGTAGCGGCGGCGTGCGGAATAATGGCGGCGTGCTTGAAGGTGAGAAAGAATCGGGCGCTCACGACGAGTGCGTTGATAGCATAAGCGGATTCGACGCGGCAAGTGATGACGACCGCGGCGGCGATATATCGGCCATCGGTAAATCAGATGACTGCAACGCAGATAAAGATAAAACTGTGCCTGCGGATAATAACGCAGAGGCGGCGGAAGATAACGTCGGCCAATCGGGTGCCCCGAAAGATATTGCCGATAGCAAAAACGAATGATTTGCCTGCCGCGGTCAGCTTTGTGTTACTATTTGCAGCAATGCAAATAATGAATGCCAGTGTGCTTAGGCATAGGTTTTTGCACAGATATTTGCTGATATATACTACCGTATATATCTGAAAGAAGAGTGATGTTCGGATATACGCATTATTGTAAAACGGTAACGTTCAACTTAATTTTGCAAATATAAATTTGCATAATATCTGTGTAATTTTCGGATAATTGAGCCTGAACATTATATAATAACAGTTTGAATTGTGCAAAAATTGCGGTATTTTGGCGCTTTTCAGGCAAAAATTACCTTTAATCTATATACGTGCAATATAATGATATTGCTCGTATATGTAGCAAATAAAACTTTGTATTATAAAGCAAAATATCCACGGTCTGCAATTTGCAGACCGTGGATATTATTTTTATCGCTGCGAGTATATCTGAGCCGTATTTTTGCCTGTTGCGGCATATCTTTATGGCAATTACGGCTGCTTACAGAAAAATCCGACGCTTAATGTCCCGGTTATTTGCCCATCTGGGAATTTACTATGCTCATAAACCACTCAACGGCGGAGGGGTCGTAGTGTGAGAAGAATTTGCTTTCGCCCTCGTCGAGTGCGGAAATTTTCGCCATATCCTCGGGCGAGAGTGCGAAGTCGAATACGTTGAAATTTTCTTCCATTCTTTCGCGGCGGACAGATTTGGGTATTACAATCACCCCGCTCTGAATGAGAAAGCGGAGAGCGGTCTGAGCCACAGACTTGCCGTACTTTTCGCCCACGGCCTTAACCACGGGATTGTTGAAGAAGTCGCCCCTGCCCTCGGCAAAGGGGCCCCAGCTCTCGTGGGCAACGCCGTACTTCTCCATTATGGCGTGTGCCGCCTTCTGCTGCTGGAACACGTGCGTTTCAACCTGGTTTACTGCGGGCTTTACATCGCAGAAGTTGAAAATGTCTATCAGCCTGTCGGGGTAGAAGTTTGAAACGCCTATCGCGCGCACCTTGCCGTCGCGGTATGCCTTCTCCATCGCGCGGTAGGTTCCGTAATAGTCACCGAACGGCTGGTGAATGAGCAGCAGGTCGATGTAGTCGGTTTTCAACTCTTTAAGCGAGTTTTCAATCGACTTTGCCGCCGCCTTTTCGCCCGCGTTGGTTATCCACACCTTGGTGGTGATAAAGAATTCGCCGCGCTTTATGCCGCTTTTTTTAACGGCGTTTCCCACACCCGATTCGTTTGCGTAAGCCTGCGCCGTGTCAATCGAGCGGTAGCCCGCGGCGATGGCGTCGGCAACGCACCTCTCGCATTCGGCGGGGTCCACCTGATACACCCCGTAGCCGAGCACGGGCATCTTTACTCCGTTGTTTAAAAGTTTATATTC
>PPYE01108193.1_pt1 | contig 10420 bp, 7 predicted proteins | sample 1559881 | NCBI WGS metagenome assembly PPYE01 (sample SAMN08240022, study PRJNA423297) | Human gut metagenome, whole genome shotgun sequencing project.
ATCGGGGCGGGTCCTAAGGTCTTTCACCCACCTATGAGCAAGCTCATGTGGGCTTAGACCTTTTGACCCTGGCATCATAGCATGCAAGTATGTTATTCAGGAAAGCTCTGGAAGAGTGATTTTGCGAATGGGGTTCTGAATAGTTAATGTTATTTTTAAGAGCGAATCGCCCGGGAAGGGCGATTTGCTCTTTTATAAAAGTGGAGGTATCCGTGGCAAAGCTGAACATAGCAAACCTTAAGAAAACTCTATATTATTTGCAACGCAACGGCCTGAGGGAAACCTGGATCTCTGTAAGGGAACGCCTGACAGAGACAGACCGCTATTTTTATGTGCCCTGTCCGGAAGAGGAACTGGAAAGGCAAAGTTGCAGAAAATGGGATAATCCGGTTACACTCAGCATTGTGGTGCCGTTGTACCGTACCCCGGAAATCTATCTGAACAGAATGATAACAAGCGTTATGCAACAGAGCTATCCTCACTGGGAACTGATTCTGGCGGATGCCACAGAGGATCACAGTGTGGAGGAGACGTTGACAAATCAGGGATTCCTGACAGAACGGCTCCTGGAAAATGCGGAAACTATTGCAGCGGATGCAAGGATCCACTATATACACCTTACGGAAAATGCCGGAATTGCGGCGAATACCAATCAGGCATTACCCTATGCAAGGGGAGAATATATCGGCCTGCTGGATCATGATGATGTATTGACACCGGATGCTCTGTATGAGATGGCAGATGCTATTACCAAAGCAAATGACAGAGGTGTCAGAGTTGCATTCGCTTATTCGGATGAAGACAAATGCAACGGGGATGAGACAGAATATTACGATCCCAACCATAAAGAAGACTTTAATTACGATTTAATCCTGAGTAATAACTATATCTGCCATTTTCTGGTGATGGATGCAGATCTGATGAAGAAACTGGCATTCCGGCCAGAATGCGACGGTGCCCAGGACTATGATCTGATGCTGCGGGCAGTGTCAGAGGTGCTGGCTGCAGATGGCCGCTCCGGGGAGGAGAGAATTCTTCATATTCCCAGAGTGCTGTATCACTGGAGATGCCATGAAGCATCTACAGCAGCCAATCCCCACAGCAAGAAATATGCTTACGAAGCGGGGCTGCGTGCACTGCAGGATCATGCGGCAGAACGTGGGATCCCGGCAAAGGCAGAGGAGACCAGACATGTAGGATTTTATCGGTTACAATATGCAGAGGTATTACAGGAGAGACCGGATGTGGCTGCCGTAGGTGGCAGAGTGCTGTCTGGGAAAAACCGCGGCAGGATCGCCGGCGGCAGAATGACTGCGGACGGAAAGGTGTTCTACGAGGGACTGCCGAAGGACTTTGGCGGTTATCTTCACCGGGCGGAGCTGTCCCAGGATGCAGAAGCGTTAGACCTTCGCTGCATCAGGATCCGGTCAGCTGACAGGGAATTGTTTGAAAAAATCGTGGGAGTGCCTTATACGGAAGTAGTAAGAGGTCCGGAACAACAGCCGGTATTTGACAGCTCCACACTGCCTGCCGGGGCAGATATCCGGCTTTTAAGTCTGCAATTATCGGAAGCATTACGAAAACGGGGAAGACTGCTGTATCTGCCGGAGTATCCGGAGAAATGGGAGAGACTATGAAGGAAGTAACCGTCGTTATACCCAATTACAACGGAATGAAATATTTACCGGAATGCATGGCTTCCCTGTGTCAGGGACAGGAAAATGCACCGGAATATGAAGTGCTGATCATAGACAATGGTTCTGCTGACGGGAGCGTGGAATATCTGGACAGCGAATGGTGTCACAAAAAAGAGGCACCGGCAGAAGAGGGGGGGAAACCGCAGGTGCGTCTGATCGCCCTGCCGGAGAACACCGGCTTCTGTCATGCGGTGAATCTGGGAATCCGGGAGGCACGAAGCCCCTATGTGATCCTGTTGAACAACGATACCAGAGTAGAAGCTGGATTTGTGAAAGGATTGTATGATGCCATTCGGAAGGATGAAAAGATCTTTTCCGTCAGCGCCAAAATGCTTATGTGGGATAAGCCAGAGCTGCTGGATGATGCGGGAGACCGCTACTGCGTTCTGGGATGGGCATATTCCCGGGGAAAAGGCCGGCCTGCTGTGGATTATGACAAGAATGTCAGCATATTCTCAGCCTGTGGCGGAGCGGCAATTTACAGACGTCAGGTATTTGAGGAGATCGGCTATTTTGACGAGGCGCATTTTGCTTATCTGGAAGATCTGGATATCGGTTACCGTGCCCGGATCTACGGCTATGAGAACCGGTACGAGCCGACGGCATCCGTTCTGCATTACGGCAGTGCTTCTACGGGATCCCGCTACAATTCCCGGAAAACGGAACTTTCTTCTTCCAATAATATCTATGTCATCGGCAAAAATATGCCGCTACTACAGTGGATCCTGAATCTGCCGTTCTTTTTGCTTGGATTTGGCATAAAATTTCTGTTTTTTTGTAAGAAGAGAATGGGAAAACTATATTTAAAGGGATTGGCCGAAGGGTGGAAACGTACCGTGGGTCCTGTGGGAAAGCAGGCAAAGGTGCACTTTCAATGGAGCCATCTATGGAATTATGTGAAGATTCAGTGGCAATTATACCTGAATGTTTTTCGAATTCTTATGAAATCTTAAGAAATTGCTTCATAAATTCTTAAGTTGAGAAAAAACCACCGTTATTGTAGAATGAAATCGTTGAAAAGAAGCTTTTCGGACTTAAAGATTGGGTGACCCGTATGATAAAAGACAACCAGAAAGTCTTTAACAGGCTTCTTGTGATAATAGATGCGCTGATCACGGCAGTATCTTTTGTCCTTGCCTATTATATCAAATTTTATATCTTAAATGACGGTCCGGGGATCGGTGTCCTGCCGGTGCAGGATTATTATATGCTGCTTCCCTTTATTGTACCCGGTTATATGTTCCTGTATTACCGGTGCAGTGTGTATTCCCCGAAGCGTACGGTTCGCCGCAGACATGAGATCTACAGTATCCTGCAGGCGAATACCATTGGCCTGGCGGCTTTGATCATTATTTTGTATATGATCATCCGTGAGATCAATTTTTCACGATCCGTCATGGCAATTTTTTATGTCCTGAATGTTTTTCTGACTTCCGTATTCCGTATCATCATGCGCAAGGCATTGCGTTCCATACGGAAAAAAGGATACAATCTGAAGCATATTTTGCTGGTAGGTTATTCCCGGGCGGCGGAGGAATATATTGACAGAATCCTCAGCAATCCCCAATGGGGATATGTAGTGTGTGGTATTCTGGATGAGCACATCCCGGGCGGCACGACCTATAAGGGAGTGAAAGTACTGGGAACGCTTGGTAATCTGGAATACATCCTTCCGGAGAACAAGCTGGATGAAATCGCGATCACACTTTCCCTGAAGGATTATGATTATCTGGAAGGTGTGGTGGATATCTGTGAGAAATCCGGGGTGCACACCAAATTCATTCCGGATTACAGCAGTCTGATCCCCAGCAGACCCTATACGGAGGATCTGATGGGATTACCGGTGATCAATATCCGGTATGTACCGCTGACGAACACAGGCAATATGGTGATCAAGCGGGCAATGGATATCGTTGGTTCCATTTTCGGTATCATTATTACCTCACCGATCATGCTCATATCAGCAATTCTGGTAAAGCTGTCCAGCCCGGGACCGGTGATCTTTAAGCAGGAACGGGTAGGACTTCATAATAAGCCGTTTTATATGTACAAATTCCGCAGCATGGCAATGCAGACGGCGGCGGAAGAGAAAAAGGGCTGGACGGTACGCAATGACCCCAGAGTCACCGGTATCGGTAAGATTCTCAGACGTACCAGTATCGATGAACTTCCCCAGCTGTTCAATATCTTAAAAGGAGATATGAGTCTGGTCGGTCCCAGACCGGAAAGACCGCAGTTTGTGGAAAAGTTCAAGGAAGAGATTCCCCGTTACATGGTAAAACATCAGGTACGGCCGGGACTGACCGGATGGGCACAGGTGAATGGCTTGCGCGGTGATTCCTCCATCAAGAAGAGAATCGAATATGATATTTACTATATTGAGAACTGGACCATTGGATTTGATATCAAAATCATTCTTATGACGTTCTTTACAGGATTTATCAATAAAAATGCTTATTAGTACAAGGAGAAGACAAGATGGCAACAAATTCTAACAACAATGGCGGCAATGGTCAGAGACCTTCCGGAAGCGGAAGAAAACCTTCCGGAAGCGCACAGAGACCTACAGGACAGAGACCCGCCGGAAGCGGACAGAGACCTGCCGGCAGTGGACAGAGAACCGGAGCTGCGAACGGACAGAAGAGAATGTCTGCCAAACAGCGTGCAGCCAAGAAGAGAAAAAAGGTTATCATCTTTGGCATAGAGATCGTAGTGATCCTGTTCATGGTAGCATTATTGTATCTGGTAATGACTCATACCAGCAATGAGGGCCCCAAGGTAACCGTTCTGGAGACAGAAGAACTTCAGATTCCCGAAGAGGTGCAGCAGGATGAAACTATGAAGGACTATATGAACATTGCCCTGTTCGGTGTGGATGCCACCAAGGAAAGCCTGTTGTACAAGGGCAGCCGAAGCGATAGTATCATGATCGCCAGCATCAACATGGATACCGGTGATATCAAACTGGTCAGCGTATATCGTGATACGTACCTGAATACCGGTACGGATTCCTACCAGAAATGCAATGCCGCTTATTCCTATGGCGGAGCAGAGCAGGCGGTTAAGATGCTGAACATGAATCTGGATATGGATATTACGAACTTTGTGACCGTAGGCTATAAAGGACTGAGCGAAGTGATCGACGGTCTGGGCGGTGTCTATATTGATGTGGACTCTGAGGAGATCAAGCATATCAACAACTATCAGATCGGTATTGCAGAAGTTTTGAAATGCGATTATACACCGGTAACTGAGACCGGTATGCAGCTGTTGAATGGTCTGCAGGCTACTGCTTACTGCCGTATCCGTTATACCGCTGGTAACGACTTTAAGCGTGCTGCCCGTCAGCGTGAAGTCATTCAGGCAATCGAAGATCAGGCAAAGAAAGCAGATTATGCAACATTGTCCAAGGTATTCAACAGTGCCATCGACGACATTTACACCAGTCTGGATTCCAAGGACATCCTGGATCTGCTGGGCAATATTTCAAATTATCGCATAGTGGACGAAGGAGGTTTCCCCGAAGAGACCATGCGTGACACCGGCAATATCGGTGCAAAGGGAAGCTGTGTTATTCCGGTAAATCTCGAAAGCAATGTAGTATGGCTGCATCAGTTCCTGTTTGATGATGCCAACTATTCCGTAACCAGCAACGTGAAGGAATACAGCAATAAGATTGAATCTGATACATCACCTTATATGAATAAGTAAGAAACAGTGTATAGAGTAAAGCAACAGGAATACAAGGGAGTCTTCCGGAATCTGCCGGGGCTCCCTTGTGCATTACCCAGAAGGTTATAATCCTCTTGGACAGTAGGAAAAGGCTTGTGCCGCAATAAGAGTTAAAGTATAATGAACCAGAGATTGGAAAAGTGAGGAGCGCTTTGACATGGAGATAGATGTGATCATTCCCCTGTATAAGCCGGGAAAAGAATTATTTACATTATTGGATAAACTGGGCAGTCAGAGCGTACCGGTACATCAGGTGATTCTTCTGAATACGGAAGAAAAATATTTTGAACAGCTGATCTACGGAATCAGATTTCTGGAAACCTATCAGAATGTCAAGGTATACCATGTATCCAAAAGAGAGTTCGATCATGGCGGTACGAGACGGATGGGAGTAAAAAAGTCTTCTGCGGATGTCTTCGTGATGATGACACAGGATGCCATGCCGAAAGATGACAGGCTGATCGAAAAACTGGTGGAACCCCTGCAGGGGGAAGTGGCGGTGGCCTATGCGAGACAGCTGCCCAGAGAGGATTCGACACCGGTGGAGAGCTATACCAGAGAATTTAACTATCCGGCAAAGTCCCGGATCAAATCGGCAGCAGACCTGGACAGCCTGGGGATCAAGACCTTTTTCTGCTCCAATGTCTGTGCGGCCTATCGCCGGGAAATCTATGAGGAATTGGGCGGGTTCGTCAGACATACGATATTTAATGAAGATATGATCTATGCGGCAAAGGCGGTGGAAGCAGGATACTCTGTGGCTTATGCGGCGGATGCGCAGGTGGTGCATTCTCATAATTATACCAACGGGCAGCAGTTCCACAGAAACTTTGACCTGGGAGTATCGCAGGCAGAGCATCCCGAGATTTTTGCAGCATATCCTTCGGAGTCCGAGGGAAAACGAATGGTGAAAGATGTGACGGTATATTTGCGCAGCAACCATATGTCTGCCGGATTGCCCCATTTTTATATGCAATGCGCCTGTAAATATGCAGGTTATTTACTGGGAAAGAACTATCGCAGGCTCCCCAAAAAATGGGTACTTGCTTTTACTTCCAACAAGGAATACTGGAAACAGAACAGAAAGGATGTATGACTATGTGTGGTATTGTAGGTTATATTGGAACAGAACAGGCAGCGCCGATCATTCTGGACGGTCTGTCCAAGCTGGAATATCGTGGATATGATTCCGCAGGTATGGCGATTTTTGACGGTGAGAAGATCAACACCAGAAAAGCAGTGGGAAGACTTAAGGTTCTGGAGAACCTGACCCACGGCGGAGAGAATATGAAAGGAACCTCCGGTATCGGACATACCCGTTGGGCAACTCACGGAGCTCCCAGCGATATCAATTCCCATCCGCATATGAACAATGCGGGAACCATTGCCGTGGTACACAACGGCATTATCGAGAACTATATTCCCCTGAAGAAAAAGATGCAGGATAAGGGGTATCAGTTCGTATCCGAGACTGATACCGAGGTATTGGCACATCTGTTAGACTATTATTACAAGGGAAATCCTCTGGAAGCCATCACGAAGGTGCTTCATCGTGTGGAAGGATCTTATGCGCTGGGAATCATGTTTGCAGATCAGCCGGATAAGATTTTTGCAGCCCGCAAGGACAGCCCGCTGATCGTAGGAAAGAGCGACAACGGCAGCTTTATCGCTTCCGATGTTCCTGCGATATTGAAATATACCAGAACCGTATATTATGTAGACAATCAGGAAGTTGTGGAATTACAGCAGGGTAGTCTGCGTTTCTTCTCCGTGGATGAGGAAGAGATCGAGAAGCAGCCGGTGACCATTGACTGGGATGCCAATGCGGCAGAAAAGGCTGGATATGAGCACTTCATGCTGAAAGAGATCTATGAGCAGCCGAAGACCATCAACGATACCATCTCTCCGAGAATCAAGGATAATGATATTGTGATCGAAGAGCTGAACATGAGTGATGAAGAGATCAAAGAGATCACGAAGATCCATATTGTGGCCTGCGGCTCCGCATATCATACCGGAGTTACCGCAAAATATGTGATCGAGGGTCTGGCAAGAATTCCGGTAGAAGTGGATGTGGCCAGTGAATTCCGTTATCGTGATCCGATTCTTCAGAAGGGTAATATGGTCATTGTCATCAGCCAGTCCGGTGAGACGGCAGATACTCTGGCAGCACTGAGAGAGTCCAGGGAAAGGGGCTTCAAGGTACTGGGCATTGTCAATGTGGTGGGAAGCTCCATTGCCAGAGAGGCAGACAGTGTTATGTATACCTGGGCAGGTCCCGAGATCGCAGTGGCTACCACCAAGGCTTACAGTGCACAGCTAACTGCACTTTACATGCTGGCTATGAAATTCGCCAGGGTACGTGGTACTATTGATCAGGAGAAGTTCGCCGGTATGCTGACAGATTTAAGATGCCTGCCGGATCAGATCGAACTGCTTCTGGGACAGAAGGAGAAGATCCAGCATTTTGCCAACCGTTACGTGGGAGCAAGAGATATCTTCTTCATCGGACGCGGTATTGATTACGCGATTTCACTGGAAGGATCCTTGAAACTGAAGGAGATCTCCTATATTCATTCCGAGGCTTATGCAGCTGGAGAACTGAAGCATGGTACGATTTCTCTGATCGAAGATGGTACGCTGGTAGTGGCTTTGGCAACCCAGCCGGATCTGTTCCAGAAGACCATCAGTAATATGGTAGAAGTAAAAGCAAGAGGAGCCTTTGTTATGGCAGTCACCATTGAAGGCAACAAGGCCATTGAGAAAGCGGCGGATTATGTAATATACATCCCCGAGACCAATCCGTACTTTACCAATTCTCTGGCAATCATTCCTTTGCAGTTGTTCTCCTATTATGTGGCAGTGGGACGCGGCTGTGACGTGGATAAACCCAGAAACCTGGCAAAATCCGTTACTGTTGAGTAGAGTGTAATAACTTACCCATAGAGAGACTGAGGACTGCTTGCAGGCAGAACAGACTCTCTGTTTTTTCAGGATTCATAATTGCTTCAGAAAGTTATCACAATTCGGACACAATTGACGGATATACTGTGTTCATAAGGTGAGAGGAAGAAATGAAACAGGTAATGGTAAAAAGAGTTTCTCACTTGCAACAGGATAGGAGGAAGCAATATGTACGAGAATGATAATTTTTCCGGTTACGGAACCGGCAATGAAAATACAACCGGTACATTCAGTGGAGCAGATCTGAATGAAACAAGAACAGAAAACAGTTATGGCTATGAAAATCATAGTACTACCCAGAGTGCAGCAGGAAGCACCAATGGTTACACCACTTATCAGATGGGCGGAACCACAGGCAGCAACAATACGGAGCCTAAGAAAACCCAAAAACATGGCGGTTACTTCCGGAAGGCAATGGTAAGTGTCAGCCTGGGATTGTTCTTTGGACTGTTCGCAGGAATCGGTTTCTATGCAGTACAGCAGGGAACCGGGATGTTTACGACCAGCACAGATACCGCAGTGGTAGATGAGAGCGCTTCTGAGGCAACGACAGAAAGTACCCAGAGTGCACAGCTGGCTACCAATGTTACTTATGTAGAGTCCGATGTATCCAATGTGGTAGAAAAAGTAATGCCTGCCATGGTATCCATCGTAAATAACTTTACCGAGACAGCCAATGTCTTCGGACAGCAGTATACACAGGAAGAAGCAGCCAGCGGTTCCGGTATCATTGTAGGTAAGACCGATGATGAACTGCTGATCGTATCCAATAATCATGTAGTAGAGAGTGCAGATACTCTGACCGTTACTTTTATCGATGGCAGTGAAGCACAGGCACAGGTCAAAGGACTGGATTCCGATATGGATCTGGCAGTGATCGCAGTATCTTTAAATGATCTGAGTGATGATACCAAGAATGCTATTACAGTAGCAACACTTGGCAGCAGTGATGATCTGAAGCTTGGTGAGCCGGTCATCGCTATCGGTAATGCCCTTGGCTATGGTCAGTCTGTTACCAACGGTATTGTAAGTGCCCTGAATCGTGAGATCACTCTGGAGAACGGCTCTACCGGTACTTTCATCCAGACCAACGCAGCCATCAACCCCGGTAACTCCGGCGGTGCACTGCTGAACATGAATGGTGAGGTTATCGGTATCAACTCCAACAAGATCGGTGGTACTGCCGTAGAAGGTATGGGATATGCTATCCCGATTACTTCGGCAAGTCCTATCATTGCAGATCTGATGGAGCGTCAGACCAGAACCAAGGTAGCTGAGGATGAAGTCGGTTACATCGGCATCTCCCTGCAGGAAGTAACTTCCCAGATCTCCCAGATGTACAACATGCCGGAAGGTATCTATGTAGTATCTGTAGAGGAAGGCAGCGCTGCAGCCAATGCCGGTATCATGAAAGGTGATATCATTACCAAATTTGACGGCAGCAGTATCTCTTCCTACTCTGATCTGCAGAAAACGTTACAGTATTATGCGGCCGGTGATTCCGTAACCGTAACGGTACAGAGACCTCAGAACGGTGAATATGTATCCATCGAACTGAATCTGACACTGGGCAGCAGACCTGCAAGCCAGAAATAAAGAAATAACAGGTAAATAAAAGGAAATGGAAAGAGACCCGGGCGAGACATATGGTTTTGCCCGGGTCTTGTAATATTTACCAAAATATGAATAGTTATAAATGGTTTAGAAAAACTTAACTTGTGCCCCGCTACTTCATTGAGTATAATAAGCGTAGGCAATGAGAAGTGTCAGACACGGGTATTATGCAATATGACTGCTTGCAGGCATTATTGCGTAATGGCCGGGGATGATAGGGCGAAGCCCGGATATCGAGGGAACACGAAGTGTTGCCGAGATACACTGCGAAGATGCTTTGGAGCCGGGGATGATAGGGCGAAGCCCGGATATCGAGGGAACACGAAGTGTTACCGAGATACACTGCGGAATAGTGGTAGGAAACAAAGAGGAGAATAACATGACAGATAATTATAATGATGATTATAGAGAAG
>PPYE01778201.1_pt1 | contig 10420 bp, 10 predicted proteins | sample 1559881 | NCBI WGS metagenome assembly PPYE01 (sample SAMN08240022, study PRJNA423297) | Human gut metagenome, whole genome shotgun sequencing project.
AGAGACGATGGACAAAAGAAACAAATTGTGGAGACGCCAACAAATGGCTCGTGTGTTTAAGGCTCGTATGATTCTGTATGCCGCTTATGGGCATTGCATCATTCGTGAGGATGGAAGCTATTATGAACATCCTCATTGGTTTGAGTTGGCAAAAGACAAATGGGCGCAAGTTTACAAAACTACAGGTACTCCCTGTAGTTGTTGGATGTGTAGAGGATTTGAATATGACCGCAAGGAGTATAAGAAAGAAACTTTGCGTATTATTCGGGAATCAATGAAGTAAATTAAAGGGATAGGAACTAAATCTGTGCATTATGTGTATAGGCTTAGTTCCTTGCTTTTTGTGTAGGATTAAGAACCACTACCGATATTCAGAATAAATATCTTGCAATGTATCATAAAATCCCCAGCCACAATCCGATACGTTATCAATAAGCTTTTCAATCCGTTCGTAATAATTGGCTAACAATCCGTTGAGAAAGATAAAGCGCATAGCCTTGTCGAAATTTCCCTCCAGTGTTGTATAGAACTGTTCCCACATATCGCCAAATTCAAGTGTGTATTCGCATCCTTGTTCGATATAGAACAACATTAAATCGGCAACAAAGGTCGGCTCCGGTTTTAGCTTTTGAAAATCGGAAATGACTTTTCTACATTTGGCAAATGACGGCTTTTCGGAAAATCCACGAGTTGGGAAGAACTCGTTTCGGATAGCTTTTTTGCTCTTTTCCAATTCAGCATTGCAATCTGGGGCAAGATAAAACTCCAGATAATCTTTTGCCTCTTCACGTGCATCATATAGTTCAAGAACAATGTCGGTTATCTGTTCTTTTGTAAGTGACAACAAGTGTTTTTTTAGCTTTGCTTTTGACATAAATTGATTTTCAGTTGATTGTGTATTTACATTTCTGCTAATTACCAAACAATCCTCTTTCTTTCCATACCTTGATTTCTTTATCAAAATCTGAAAGAAACTCCTTGTCTTGTATAAAGCGAAATTTATCATATTCAGCGTATGCCTTTTCTTTCGCTTGTTCGGCAGAAATGGTGCCAGCCTCATTGTATTTGTCATACTCATATAGAGTCAGGAAATCATCCAATTGCTTTTTCCAATCTGCCATTGTGGAGATGATTTGCCGTTCGGCACGAAGTTCGGCCAAATCAAGGAATGCGGTTGATAGACGATTGAAAGCTGAGACTTCTTTGTCGGACAAGTAATTCTGGGCGATAATTGTATCCGACTTTTGGACTCTGCCGTCAGGAGCGTTTTTCCACGTGGTAAGTCCCATGTGGGGCTTTTGGGCATCTGCTCTTGAATAGATGATTTCGGTTGCCGTTTGATGGGAAGTAGCCCAATACATCATATCTTGCACCCTCTTGAAGAATTGTAGGGTGGTCTCAGCCTTAGGATCATAATCGGCACTACATTCGGCATAGACATCGGTGATTTTCTGATAATACCGACGTTCTGAAGCTCGTATTTCTCGGATACGTTCTAATAGGTCGTCAAAATAATCTTTGCCAAAATGTTTGCCCTGTTTCAAGCGTTCATCATCCAATACAAATCCTTTTATGATCATTTCTTTTAGAACCGATGTAGCCCACATCCGGAATTGGCCCGCTTGATAACTGCCCACACGAAACCCAACAGCAATAACCGCATCCAAATTGTAGAACAATGTATCATCGTTCTTGCCATCAAGTTCAGTTGTTCGAATTTTTCGAATAACTGAACTCTCCTCCAATTCTCCGCTTTTGAATATCTCTTTCAGATGGTTATTGATCGTATTCGTTTCAACACCAAACAAATCGGCCATTCGCTTTTGCGACATCCAAAATGTTTCATTATTGAAGATGACCTCTATACGGCTTTCTCCTTGTTTCGTCTTGTATAGCAATATGTTGGAAGATAGACTGTTGTCTATTAATTCAGGAGTTGATATTTCTTGTTTGAAATATTCTTTTGCTATCTGTACTTGTGGCTTCTTACTATCGGCATTTTCAGCAATCATCAAACAAGCGATTCGTGATAGATGTATATTCTCCACCTTACGAAAGGAGTCGGAATTTAGTTTGACCATCTCAAACGTAGGATTAAAATGCTTGGTAGTGTTACAACCTTTCTTATTGGCTATGGCGATAGCTTTGTTTAGAGTACGATTGAATTTTTGGTATGTGCCATAGCCTAATGCGGTGCACAACTCACGAGAAGTCCAATACTCTAAACCTTTATTATCTTGCTTTTTAATCCGTTCAAAGTCGGGTTGAATAGAGGGTATATTGTTCTCGTCTATCATTATTTCATATTATTGGAGTTATACACCGCCAATCCTTTAATCGTCAACATGTATTTCTGACGAGGATGACGGGGCTTGTCTGGGTAGAGCATAGAAACAAATCCCTCTTTTATGGCTGGATTGAGAGAGTATTCCATGAAATTTTCACGGTTCTTTAAACCTACGGCTGCCATCATCTCTTTGACTGATAATCTATTGTTTGCAAGTACCTCTATTAAACGGTTGATATTTTCATTATCTATCTGTAATGGATTATCTAAGCTTGTCGGGGTACTTGTCGGGGTACTTGTCGGGGTGGAGATACCCATGTCTTCGGGGGCATTAACCACCATGAAACGATTCCTCAATTCATTGTTTTCTCCTATCAATAGATTTCGGAAGAATCGTTCTAAATACACAGGCTCTCTTTTGATGCCTTTTTGTATGTTTTGATAATTGGCTCTAACCAAAGCATTACGGAAATACCAAGAATGATTGGCAAAAAGGTCGTTCTCGACATTGAATCCCATCGAGCGTAAATACTGGATGGTGAACACTGCTGTTGTTCGGGTATTGCCTTCTCCAAACGGATGAATCTGCCACAACCCGGATACGAATTGGGTAATATGAGTGACAATTTGGTCTATATCTAATCCTGTATAATCAAACGCCTTTTCTTGTTCAAGATCATACTCTATGGCTCTGCGAATGTCGGGAGCAGATACATAAAATACCGTATCGCCACGAAGCACCCATTCTTTTTTGGTGATATTGTAATCTCTGATTTGTCCGGCAAACTTGAATACTCCATCAAATATCCGCCGATGAATGGCGGTCAATCCGGCTACGGTAAAAGCAAATGAACGCTCATTCAATAGTTTGGTTATATTGGCAGAAACTTTATCCGCTTCTTCTGTTTCGTTATCCTTTTCAGTACGAATGTCTTTTGAATCGTAGTAACTCTTGATAAGTTGTTGTACTTCATCAATGGTTATGTCTCCCTCAATATGCTTGCGAGCAGTTTCAATAAGATAATCCGAGGGCTTCAAGCCATCTACCGCTTGAAGTCCTATTGCCGTTTGCCAAGCATAGCCTCTTTCACGCTTTTGCGGTTCGCCTTGCTGGATGTATTCATCGAAATTGACCATCGTAATATCATTTCGCATGTTTTCGTATAGCAGATACTATGCTTTCTGTATTCCAATGAACAATTTCGTCGGCTCTATCATTTACAATAGCAGAAATTCGCTCTTGTCCTCTTGGGATTACCCCAATAATTGGAACTCCTTTTTCTATAGCTTTGTCAAGCTCCCATTTCATCCAATCACTATATGAAGCATAGATTCCAGCGATACCTAAAACAATATCCGAAGCCGCTATTCTTTCTGAGATTCGCTGTCTTATGTAATATGTATTCATTGAATTTATAGAATCTGTTGGTGGAAATTCTGTAAATTCAACATTAAAGTACCCTCTTGATTCGAGAAGGTTTCTTAACGATTTTAAGTCATTTACATGTGACCAAGAATGACTAATGAAAATTTTATATGTTTTAGCCATGTTTTTATTTCTTTAAAATTGATTTTGTTTTCTCGAAACTATCTATTTGCCATTGTAAGGGTTGCTGGTCGTGAAATAGTCTCTCATACTTTTCAGCTTCAGCATGGTTGCCTAATGCAAGATAGGCATTAGATAAAGAAGCATATTTCCAAAGCAACTCTTCGGCTTCTGGGTCTTCAAGAGATTTCAGAATTATATCAATAATCTCAGCATATGTGAGTTTGGCTTCAACTATAGAATGTGTCTTTAGTTCTTCTGATATCTCATGCAATGATTTTATATACATACAAGTTGCATAGTTTTCACCTGTATAATAATCTTTATATTGATTCCATCCTTTTTTATATGAATCTATGGCTGAGTTAAGATAACTTTTATCGGATGTTATTTCCCATAATCTTTTATTTATTGCTCCTAAAATTCCAAGAGTTTCTGTATCTGTTTGGTTTCCTATTTTCGCCATTATTAGCATAGCATCGGTCAACGCTCTTTGTGTAGATGGTACTTCACTTTTGTAACGGCACAACGCTCGTTGTTGAATATAGTATTTTTCATTTTCTGTTTTAGAACACAATTTCTCCCACAATTGTTCTGCTTTGACAAAATCACCTTTTGCCATATTATCTTTCGCCATCTCAGTCAAAGCATAAATAGAATCTTCATTATTTTTCAATTCACCAATGATACTGGAGATTTCTTCTTCTGAAATTTCCGGTTTTTTTATTTGATGAATGTAAGAATAAAGTGGGCTATCCGTTTTAGGCTCATTGATGACACTTTGAATTAAAGTTCGAAGCTGCGGAATACATTTCTTTGCTTCTGCTTCTGAAATTTCATTTCCTAAATGTTTGTAACTTATTATTCTATCGTGTCCAATATCAAACGGTATTTTCCCTTCATCTTCTTTAATGATTATCGTAGAATATGGACGTAATGCATGACGTACTCCTAATTCGTATATTGCATTAGGGTTAAAAGTTGATATGTCTGCAATAACAATGTCAGCGTAATATAAGAGTGCATACATACTTCTATCAATTATTCCAGATTCTACAATCTCGTCAGCGCGTATGCATTTGCATCCAGCGGATTCTACGGCAGGACGGATTATTTTTTTATACGTAGCATCTAAATCAATAGTACGGTTAGTATCTGGATCCTTTTTCTTGCCGAATCCCATTACTATAAAACATAAATTCCTTTCCATTATTTATAAATTCATTTAGGTCTAACAATTACTTCACTTGCTATAGGATGATTGCGCTTATTGAATGCTTGTTCAATATAAGCGTTAGGATTACATTTGAAGTCATCCCATTTAACTAAGATGCAAAATCGATCATCTTCATCATATGCACATTTTCCGTGATTATTTAAGTAATAATTTTTACTAAATTCTTTAATAGTAGTCGCATCGTTAATAGCTACAGTATTATGACTTTTACCACAGATAGAGCATATATGTTGTCCTTTGTATATTGAATCATACATTGAAGGTAATACAACTCCTAAAATTCCGTTTCGAGTATTACCTTCGCTATTATACAATGACGCTTGTAGCTCTCTCTTTATAAATTTCTGTTCTTTCCACCCCAAAGTCTCTGCACTCTGTGCCCCAATCAAGAAGATTGTAACCGTTGAATCAGACAAATAATCTTCTCTGATTTTTCGCATAATATAGTCTTCGTCTTCAGAATTAATAGGGGTATTTAGCGACTTGTCTATCATGTCAACTTTTTCATTGGCACTCCATTTTTGTATTTCTCGTTTATACCAACTATCTTCTGTTTTAAAAGAAATATAACATTTATGTCCCATATGCTTATGTTTTTGCGTACAAAAATACAAAAAAGACCCGAATTATCGAATATAATTCGCTACATTTGCACTATAAAATCATATTAAAGAATGAAACTGAATAGAATAAAGACTGTTTTATCCGAAAAAGGTATTTCTCAAACGTGGTTAGCTAAACAGCTCGATAAGAGTTTTAGCATGGTCAATGCCTATGCCTGTAATCGAATTCAGCCTAATTTGGAGACCTTGCAACAGATTGCGGAGATATTACAAGTCGATTTGAAAGATTTGATAACCGATAAAAAGGAAAGGTTACAATAGTATTTAATTAGCTTGGAAGGTTCTGGATCCTTTTGCAACTTATTGCAGATGTGTCTATGAACTTCCGATAATATACAATATCAAGAACATGACTCCTGAAGAAAAAGCAAGAAAAAAGATAGACCAGTGGTTTGCTGATGCAGGTTGGGAAGTAGTCAATAGGGATGATTATGAACCTACTTGTACGGCTGTAGCCATAAGAGAAGGTTTATTGAAAGGAAATCTTGAAGCAGATTATTTCCTTTTTATTAATGGGAAAGCAGTGGGTGTGCTTGAAGCTAAACGTGAAGAAACGGATGCTTTTGCTTCAAAAGTATGCGAGCAAGCCGCCTTATACGCAAGAAGTGTTCCGAATATCTATCAGACATACCAAAAGCCATTGCCTTTTATCTTTACCTCGAATGGTAAGGAACTATATTTCTGTGATTTCCGTGAACCAGATTCTTATTTCAAGCCAATAATGGCTATCCCTACGCCACATGAATTGGTCAAGAAATTGGGGATTGAGGATACATTTGCCGGACTTCCGACATTGAAAAGGAAGGGGCTTCGTGATTGCCAGTATGAAGCAGTGACAGAACTTGAAAAGAGTTTCCGTGCTGGGCAAAATCGAGCGTTGATGGTTCTTGCCACTGGTGCGGGTAAAACATATACGGCTTGTCTTGCTGCCTATCGGATGCTTTCTTATACACCCATGCGTAGAGTGTTGTTTCTTGTTGACCGAAATAATCTTGGAAAACAAGCCGAGGGAGAATTTGGAACTTTCCGTCTGACAGAGAACGGGGATGCTTTTAATACTATCTTTACGGTCAATCGCCTTCGCTCGTCTTCTATTCCTTCTGATAGCAATGTCGTTATTTCTACAATACAACACCTATTCCCGAAACAATGGCATTTTTCAATAACAATCGCATTGTCAACTATACATTAGAAAAAAGTATCGTTGATGGTGTGAATGTAGATTGCAGGGTGTACAGAATAAAAACCCAAGTTACAGAAACCGGAGGAGCTATATTAGAGGGTGAGAAAGTAAAGGAAGAAACAAGATATACGGGTGAGGTCAAGACTGTGAGCAGCAAGGAGACCAAGACCTACACCAATAAAGAACTTAATCGGAGTGTTATCAATCCGGCACAGATAAAGTTGATTCTTTCGACTTATCGGGATGTGGTTTATACCGAACTCTTCAATGACCCTCAGCGTGAGCCAAATATGGATTATTTGCCTAAAACCTTGATATTTGCTCTTAATGAAGCACACGCTACCAATATTGTACAAATAGCCAAGGAGGTGTTCGGAAGAACGGATGACCGATTTGTTCAGAAAATCACCTATTCGGCAGGTGATAGCAACGAACTAATACGCCAATTCCGTAACGACAAGGATTTCCGTATAGCAGTAACTTGCACGTTGGTTGCTACTGGAACAGATGTAAAGCCATTGGAAGTAGTAATGTTTATGCGTGATGTAGAATCCCTTCCGCTTTATATTCAGATGAAGGGGCGTGGAGTGCGTACTATCGGTGATGAACAATTGCGCAACGTCACTCCAAACGCATTTAGCAAGGATTGTTTCTATTTAGTTGATGCAGTAGGTGTGACGGAACATGAAAAGGCAATTCCAACTGCAACAGATGAACCGACTACTAAAACTATTACGCTGAAGGAGTTGTTGGAACGTATCAGTCATGGCTATATTCCTGATGAATACCTCAAACGACTTGCAGCTACGCTTGCACGAATATACAATAAAGCGGATGATTCGCAACGGGCAGAGTTCGCTCGTTTATCTCATGATGATATGAAAGAACTCTCTGCCAGAATATATGATGCGCTTGAAAAAGGCATTCTCCCACTGTTTGTTAGTACGAATGAATCTAATAATGAACGTAAGGGGCTGGTGTCTCCGCTTGCCAATCATGCAGATGCTCGGAAATACTTCCTTATACTTGCAGCAGGATTCGTCAATACGTTGATGCCAGGCGAAGATACACTTATCTCAAAAGGGTTCTCTATTGAAGACGCAAAAAACACAACGGAGGCATTTGAGGAATTTTGTAAAGATAATGCGGATGAAATAGAAGCTCTACGCATTATCTATAACAATGAAGGTGAACCGATAACTTATTCAATGTTGAAAGATTTGGAGAATAAACTGAAAATGGCAAACAATCATTTTACCCCAAAACAAATATGGAACTCGTATGCCATTCTTTCTCCTAACAAAGTAAAGTGTTCTACTACTAAAGAAGAAAGCGATGCCCTAACAAACATCATACAACTGGTACGCTTTGCTTTCCGTCAAATAGAGAGATTGGATAGTGTAGTCACTACATCCAAGCAATATTTCAACTTGTGGTTGGGACAAACCCAGCGTGAAATAACTGACAAACAACGTGAAGTTATCAGTCATATTGTGGATTACATTGCTTCTAATGGAGCTTGTACGGTCAGGGATATTCGTGAAGATGATGCGACCCATGCAGCCCAAATGATTAGGGCGTTTGGCGGTATGCAGAAAGCAGACGAAGCGCTTCATTCACTTTACACATTTGTAGTATTAAGAAAAGCAGCATAAGAAAATGGCAACAAATAATGCAACAGAGCAATCGCTCACCAAAAAAGTATGGAATTTGGCAACCACACTTGCCGGACAAGGTATCGGTTTCACCGATTATATCACCCAACTGACCTATCTTCTATTTTTGAAGATGGATGCTGAGAATGTAGAAATGTTTGGAGAGGATTCGGCAATCCCGACAGGGTATCAATGGAACGATTTGACTTCCTTTGATGGGTTAGATTTGGTCAAACAATACGAAGAAACTCTTAAGCTGCTTAGTGAGCAGGATAATCTGATAGGTACGATTTATACGAAGGCTCAGAATAAGATAGATAAGCCTGTTTATCTGAAAAAGGTTATCACCATGATTAATGAAGAGCAATGGCTCATCATGGACGGTGATGTGAAAGGTGCTATTTATGAAAGTATTCTTGAAAAGAACGGGCAAGACAAGAAAAGTGGTGCAGGACAGTATTTTACGCCTCGTCCGCTTATTCAGGCAATGGTAGATTGTATCAATCCGCAAATGGGGGAAACGGTTTGTGATCCTGCTTGTGGTACTGGTGGATTTTTGCTTACGGCTTATGACTACATGAAAGAGCAGTCAGCAAGTAAAGAAAAACGTGATTTCTTGCGTGATAAGGCTTTGCATGGTGTGGATAATACACCTTTGGTGGTAACGCTTGCTTCCATGAATCTATATTTGCATGGTATAGGAACAGACCGTAGTCCGATTGTGTGTGAAGATTCTTTGGAAAAAGAGCCTTCAACACTTGTTGATGTGATACTTGCTAATCCTCCCTTCGGTACTCGTCCGGCAGGCTCTGTGGATATCAATCGTCCGGATTTCTATGTGGAGACCAAGAATAACCAGTTAAATTTCCTCCAGCATATGATGCTTATGCTCAAAACAGGAGGACGTGCAGCGGTGGTGCTTCCTGATAATGTCCTCTTTGAGGCCGGAGCAGGTGAGACCATTCGCAAACGTTTATTACAGGATTTCAATCTGCATACTATCTTGCGCTTGCCTACAGGCATCTTCTATGCCCAAGGCGTAAAAGCAAACGTGTTGTTTTTTAGCAAAGGGCAACCGACCAAAGAAATATGGTTTTATGACTACCGTACAGATATAAAGCATACGCTTGCCACCAATAAACTGGAACGGCATCATTTAGATGATTTTGTTTCTTGCTACAATAATCGAGTAGAGACATACGATGCAGAAAATAATCCGCAAGGTCGTTGGCGTAAATACTCGGTGGATGAGATTACAGCCCGAGATAAAACCAGTCTTGATATTACTTGGATAAAGCAAGGTGGTGAAGTGGACGACCGTTCATTGGCAGAACTGATGGCTGACATCAAGGATAAGAGCCAGACCATCAGTAGGGCGGTGACTGAACTTGAAAAACTGCTTGCAAATATTGAAGAAAATTGAGCTATGCGAAAAGATATTAGCACAAATGATAAAGATATAAACGACCTGTTCCTTAAGGTTGTTGACCTTGTCACTCAGGCAAGGGAACGTGTGGCAACAGCCGTCAATATTGCTGAGGTCTATACTAAGTTCCATATCGGACAATATATAGTAGAATATGAGCAAAAGGGAGAGATAAGAGCCGAATATGGAAAGGCGGTACTGAAAGAACTTTCCCAGCGCCTGACTGATAGGCTGGGTGATGGATGGTCGTATTCAACGCTTAAAAATATACGGCAGTTTTATATTGTCTTTTCTAAAGGGCTAACCAGTGGTTGTCCAAAGTCGAACCAAAAGGCTAACCAGTGGTTAGCCGATTATCCAAAGGCGGAGGAACATATCTCTGAACCGACATTCGCTCTCTCATGGTCTCATTATCTTATACTGATGAGGGTGGAAAATCCGGATGCCCGCAGTTTCTATGAAA
>PPYE01311971.1_pt1 | contig 10419 bp, 10 predicted proteins | sample 1559881 | NCBI WGS metagenome assembly PPYE01 (sample SAMN08240022, study PRJNA423297) | Human gut metagenome, whole genome shotgun sequencing project.
AGGTTTCTTACTTAGACTAAAGTATTTTTACCTACCCCCAGTTGAACTGGGGGTTTTGTCATGCCTATTCGGCGTACAACAAAAAAGAGAGTTCTGGTCATTCAGAACTCTCTTAAATCTTTTTTCTCATCTATATCATGGAAAGCTTTTTCCTGTTCGCAGTCAAAGACAAACACCTGCTCCGGTGATGCCAGCAGTATTTTTTTGCCGCCCTGATCTCCTTCCAGTGAAAGGAGCCGCTGTACATACTCCCCGGAAAAAATAGCAGGATTTCCCCACACACCCTGGTGTGCCATACAGCCCATGGCTTTGCCGGAAAGGAGAAAGCCTTCGATAAACGCCCCCAGATCTTCCTGTCTTAAAAATGGCTGATCTGCCACGGAAAACAGATAAGCAGCATCCTCTGATATGCCCAAATGCCTGATGGCACAATGGATTGAGGAGGCAATGCCTGTTTCCGCCTTCGGATTCCAAATCACTTCCACCTTCTCTCCAGCCAATTCCTGTCGAATGGCTTCATGGGAAGTGACCACCACCAGACGCTCCTGCCGCTTCTCTGCCAACGCAGCCATGCGTTCCAGACTGTAACGGTAGAGCTTTTTCCCATTGACGGGATAGAGCAGCTTATTTTCCCCGAATCGTCTGCTCAATCCCGCCGCCAGTAATATCCAGTGGATTTTCATTTATCAATCATGCCCATAGCGATTTTTTCCGGTGTAATAGGCAGTTCTGTAAAGCGCAGGCCTGTTGCGTTATAAATAGCCTGTGCGATGGCAGGTGCCGGTGTATTGATAACGATTTCCCCGATGGATTTCGCACCAAAAGGCCCTGTGGGTTCATAACTGCTGTCAAATTCCACACGCAGTTTGCCCATATCCATACGAGTAGGGATTTTGTACTGCATCAAAGAATTTTCAGCCAATTCGCCTTTTTCGTTATATGTGATATTTTCATGAAGAGCCATACCGATGCCCTGCACCAGACCGCCTTCTACCTGTACTCTTGCCAGGTTAGGGTTCACAACGGTACCGCAGTCTACCACTGCCGCATAGTCGATAAGTTTCACGCTGCCTGTTTCCGGATCAACTTCCACTTCCACGGCACCAGCCATGAAAGGCGGAGGAGAAACAGGTGAAGAATGGGCTTCTGTGGCAAAGAGGGCATTTTCCCCTGCGCACATGATGGCATTGCCGATGTCTTTCCGGCTGATGCTGCTGCCATCTTTCAGGCTGTATACTTTTTTCCCGTCAAATTCCACATCATCCACAGAGCAGCCCAGTTTTTCCGCACCATAGGCTTTCATTTTGTCCACCAGTGTCTGGCAGGCTTTCACTGTTGCCATACCTGTTACATAAGTGGTGCTGGATGCATAAGAACCACTGTCATAAGGAGAAACGTCTGTATCAACGCCATACACGATGATATCATCCACAGAGCAGTCCAGACAATCCGCTGCCATCTGGGACAGAATGGTGTCACAGCCAGTACCCATATCGGATGCACCGATGGTCAGAGCATAGAAACCATCGTCATTGATCTTGATGGAAACAGAACCAGTATCCACGCTGGAAATACCAGAGCCCTGCATCGCCATAGCGATACCTACGCCACGGATTTTACCGTCAGGCATAACACGGCAAGGATATTTTTCTTTCCAGCCAATCATTTCCGCTGTTCTTTCCAGACAACGATCCAGTGTACAGCTGTTTGCTGTTTCGCCGTAGTAAGCGTGCATCACGTCGCCTTCTCTGGTCAGGTTCATTTCACGCAGCGCCACAGGGTCCATGTTCAGTTTCACTGCCAGTTCATTGATGGCAGATTCCACAGCGAAAATACCCTGTGTGGCACCGTAACCACGGTACGCACCTGCGGACATTTTGTTTGTATAAACAACGTCATACTGGAAACGGAATGCTTCCGCCTTGCTGTACAAAGGAATGGATTTATGGCCGGACAGACCAACGGTTGTAGGGCCATGTTCCCCGAATGCACCTGTATTGGACAATGTTTTCACTTCGATGCCGCGGATATGACCATCTTTGTTGGCACCAATGCGCACTTTGATTTCCATTTCATGTCTGGGAGAAGAAGCGATGAGACTTTCTTCTCTGGTATAAATGATTTTCGCAGGTCTGCCTGTTTTCAGAGTCACAATGGCAGGATATACTTCCGCTACAACCGTCTGTTTTGCGCCGAAACCGCCGCCGATTCTGGGTTTGATGACACGAATCTTTGACTTGGGAATATCCAGCGCGTTAGACAGGATACGGCGTACGTGGAAAGGCACCTGTGTGGAGCTGATGATATTCAGTCTGCCATAGGTATCCATCTGTGTATAAGTACGGAAAGTTTCCATCATGGTCTGCTGTACGGCTTTTGTGTGGTAAGTGTTTTCCACAACCACGTCACTTTCCGCAATGACTTTATCCACATCGCCATGTTCTTCCAGACCACTTGCGCACAGATTCCGCTTGTTATCCGCGCCTACGGGGCAAAGTGCCTGCCAGTTATCTTCGGGATGCACCAGAATGGGATTATCCTTTGCTTCGTGGAAATCCAGCACAGGTTCCAGCACATCGTATTTTACTTTAATGACTTTCATTGCCTGATCTACGGCTTTTTCTGTTTCCCCTGCCACAACGGCAACAGCGTCCCCAACGAAACGGACACGCTTGTCCAGAATCAATCTGTCATAGGGGCTGGGTTCGGGATATGTCTGTCCTGCCATGGTGAAACGCTTCTGAGGCACGTCTTCATAAGTCAGGACACAAACGATACCGGGCAGTTTTTCCGCAATATCTTTTTTGATTTCCAGAATTTCCGCATGGGCATGAGGGCTGCGCAGTACCTTTACCACCAGACAATCCTTGGGCGCAATATCATCGGTGTAAACAGGTTTACCTGTTACCAATGCCATGGCGTCTTTTTTCCGAATGGGCTGATTTACATATTTCATTCTTATTTCGCCCCTTTCTTGTAATCCATATAGGCATGAATGGCACGGAGCTGGCCTTCATAGCCGGAACAACGGCAAAGGTTGCCGGAAAGGTATTCCCGGATTTCATCGTCTGTGGGATTTTCCATTTCCTTGCACATTGCCAGTACATTCATAATAAAGCCGGGGCTGCAATAACCGCACTGTTCTGCCCCCTGATCTGCCAGAAAAGCGCCGAATTCTTCCGCTTCTGCCTGACAACCTTCTATGGTCACCACTTCATGACCATCCGCACGGACTGCCAGTGTGGAGCAGGACAAAACGGGCTTGCCATCCATCAGTACGGTACACAGACCACAGTTGGATGTTTCACAGCCTCTTTTGACGCTGTAACAGCCCTGGTCTCTGACAAAATCCAGCAGAGCCATATCCGGTGCCACTTCAGCAGTCACATTTTTTCCATTGAGTTTTAAAGTAATCTGCATTATTTGTCCCCTCCCATGAGCTGTTTCAATCCTCTTTTCACCAGAACGCCTGCCACATGTCTGCGGTATGCGCCGCTGGCTCTGGTATTATCGGCAAAGTCCATGCCGTTCTGCACTTTGGACGCAAAAGCCGCCAGATCTTCCGCTGTCACTTCCGCTTTCGCCAAAATGCCTTCGCTGTCACGGACTACAACAGGCTGACAGGGTCTTGCGCCGATAACAGCATAATAACCTTCTGCGTCTTTTGTCACTGCGCAGGAAACCACAGGAAAGTCTGTTTCTGTATTTCTCTGGGACAGGTATACGGTTTCCAGAGGTGTCTTTTTGATGATGACACGCACCAGAATATCGTTGTCTTTTTTCATCTTCGCGAAATCTGCCAAAGGCATTCTGCCCTGTTTATACAGTTCCACATCGCAGTCCAGACCCAGCAGACAGCAGAGAATATCGGAAAAACCGAATCTGCCGTAAATGCTGCCGCCGACCGTTGCGCAGTTACGCATCTGCACCCCTACAATATGGCGCAGGCTTTCTTTTACCGCACCTTTTGTGTAAGCGTCAATGCCTTTGTGGGTTTCCAGCTGACGCAGGGAAACCATACATCCGATGGAAAATTCCTTTTCATCCTCTGTGATTTCGTCCAGACCCAAACCGGACAGATCAATGGCTGTCTGGATGTTCTTTTTGCCCAGACGCAGCCATACGCCGCCGCCAAATACCACGTTTGCCTTTTTCTGATTCAATTCGTATGCTTCTTCCAGACTGGAAACTTTCACATACTCCCGAATGGTAAACATGTTGTTCCTCCTTCCACATTCCTTCATGTATCTTTTCCGGCAAAACACCCTGTTTTTGCTGTTTTTTTCCTCTTTTTCGCTTTTCTCGTAAAAAAGCACTATTGCTTAGTATATCATCCAAAAGTACCCGCCGCAATGCTTTTTTCAGAAAATCTTTTTCTTTGATGATACCATATTCTCCGCAAAAAAACAGACTTTGTTTGCATTTCCATACAAAAAGGAGTGTGCTTTCGAGGCATCTTCATCAGATAATAAAGAAAGCTGAAATCCTTATGATAATACAGAGGATTCCAGCTTTCTTATTTTTACTGAAATTTTATTGGGTGTGTTTTCTTTTGAAGACAGCCATCGCAATTCCCCTTAAGAAATCGAAGAAAAGAAAAATCAATGTCTTCTTAAGGGGAAATTGCTTTTCAAACACACTCCTTTTGACTTATTCCAGTTCAAAGGCGCCTGTATAGAGCTGATAATACTTGCCTTTTTCCGCAATCAAATCTTCGTGGGTACCACGTTCGATGATGCGTCCCTGTTCCAGAACCATGATAACATTGGAGTTCTGAACCGTAGACAGACGGTGGGCAATGACAAATACAGTTCTGCCTTTCATGAGGGCATCCATACCTCTCTGTACAATGGCTTCTGTACGGGTATCGATGGAAGATGTTGCTTCGTCCAGAATCATAACAGGAGGGTCTGCCACTGCCGCACGGGCAATGGAGATGAGCTGCCGCTGCCCCTGAGACAAACCGGAACCGTCCCCGGAAAGGATGGTGTTATATCCGTTGGGCAGCATCCGAATGAAGCTGTCGGCGTTAGCAAGTTTTGCCGCTGCGATACATTCCTCATCGGTAGCATCCAGTTTCCCGTAACGGATATTATCCATAACGGTACCTGTAAACAGGTTGACATCCTGCAATACAATTCCTAAGGAATGACGCAGGTCTTCCTTTTTGATCTTATTGATGTTGATGCCGTCGTAACGGATTTTACCGTCGGCAATATCATAAAAACGGTTAATCAGGTTGGTAATAGTAGTCTTACCGGCACCAGTTGCACCAACGAAAGCCACTTTCTGACCGGGTTTCGCATACAGGCTGATGTTGTGGAGGACGATTTTTTCTTCTGTGTAACCAAAGTCCACATCAAAGAATCGTACATCCCCTGTCAGCTGGGTATAAGTGATGGTACCGTCTTCGTGAGGATGTTTCCATGCCCACAGACCTGTATGTTCGGGGCATTCCACCAGTTCGCCGTTATCATCATATTTTGCGTTGACCAGTGTTACATAACCGTCATCGGCTTCTTCTTCCTCATCCAGCAGTTCAAAAATACGTTTCGCACCTGCCAGCGCCATAACAACAGAGTTGATCTGCTGAGAAACCTGGCTGATGGGAGTGGAAAAGCTCTTGGACAGCTGCAAGAAAGAAGCGATGGCGCCCAGTGTCAGACCGCCGATACCGTTTACCGCCAAAGCACCGCCTACGATGGCAATGAGGATATACTGCAAGTTCCCCAAGTTCATCATAATAGGCATAAGGATATTGGCATACTGGTTGGCTTTTGTAGCGTTTTCGCACAGAGCCGCGTTCTTTTCACGAAAGACTTCTTTTGCTTTTTCTTCATGACAGAAAACTTTAACAACTTTCTGCCCGTTGATCATTTCTTCAATATAACCATTCACATCGCCCAGTGTTTCCTGCTGTTTGATGAAGTACTTCCCACTGTGGCTGGCAATGAATTTGAATACCTTCATAATAAAGAATACTACCACTGCCACCAGAATGGTCAGATACACGCTGGTATACAGCATAGCGCAGATAACTGCCACGATGGTTACGATAGAAGAAAACATCTGCGGTACGCTCATGGAAAGCATCTGACGCAGGGTATCTGTATCGTTGGTGTAACGGCTCATGATATCCCCATGGGTATGGGTATCAAAATACCGAATGGGCAGCCGCTGCATGTGTGAGAACATCTGGTCACGGATTTTCTTCAAAATCCCCTGGGAGATGGAAACCATGGTACGGTTGTAAAAGAGGGTTGCCAGAATACCGATGAGATAAATGGCTGCCATGGTCAGCACTGCCTGGAACAGTCCCGCAAAGTCAGGAGAAGCTGTTTTCAGCAGTGGTGTGATATAATCGTCGATAACTACCTGCAGGAACAGGGAGCCTGCTACACCTGCTACGGCGCTGACCAGAATACAGAACAAAACAACGGTAAAGCGCAGTTTATACTCTTTCAGATAGCTGAGCAAACGGTTCATGGTGACTTTGTCCATTTTTGCCCGTCCAATGGGTACGCCACGGCCGGGGCCTCTCATATGTCCACTCATTCTTCCAGTCCCCCTTTCTGCTGAGATTCATATACTTCACGATAGATTTCGTTATTGGCAAGGAGTTCCTGATGGGTGCCCATGCCGTTGATCTTACCGTCATCCAATACCAAAATCAGGTCTGCGTCTTCTACGGAAGAAATACGCTGGGCAATGATGATCTTTGTGGTATTGGGGATTTCTTCCCGGAATGCCATACGGATGAGGGCATCTGTTTTGGTATCCACGGCACTGGTGGAGTCATCCAGAATCAGGATTTTCGGTTTTTTCAGCAGCGCTCTGGCAATGCACAGACGCTGTTTCTGACCGCCGGAAACATTGGTACCGCCCTGTTCAATATAAGTATCATAGCCATCAGGGAAGGTCTGGATGAATTCATCGGCCTGTGCCAGCTGGCAGACGTGACGCATTTCCTCGTCGGTAGCGTCCTCTTTCCCCCAACGCAAGTTGTCTTTGATGGTGCCGGAGAACAGCACGTTTTTCTGCAATACCATGGCAACTTCTTCTCTCAGAGATTCGATATCGTATTCTCTGACATCTCTGCCGCCGACTTTGACAGCACCTTCTGTGGCGTCATACAGACGGGGAATCAGCTGTACCAATGTACTCTTGGAACTGCCGGTACCGCCGATAATACCTACTGTCACACCGGAAGGGATTTTCAGATTTACATTATCCAGACAAAGTTTGTCAGCGTTTTTGCCATATGCGAAATTTACATGGTCAAATTCGATGCTGCCGTCTTTCACTTCATAAACGGGGTTTTCCGGATTATGCAGGTCGCTTTTTTCGTCCAGAATTTCTTCCGCTCTTTCCATAGACGCGTAAGAAATGGTAATCATAACGAATACCATGGAGAACATCATCAGACTCATAAGGATCTGCATTGTGTAAGAGAACATACTGGTCAAGTCCCCTGTGGTCATGCCCACAGCGGGGTTGTTACCGGAAGCCACAATGAGTTTTGCACCCAGCCAGGAGATCAGCAGCATACATCCATATGCGCAGAACTGCATCAAAGGCGCGTTGAACGCCAGAATTTTTTCCGCCTTGGAGAAGTCCTGATAAATTTCTTTGGAAACGGAACAGAATTTTTCTGTTTCATAGTCTTCACGGACAAAAGATTTGACTACACGAATGCCGTGGAGGTTTTCCTGTACCACATTGTTCAGTTTATCGTATGTGCGGAATACCCGTTCAAAAATCCGTTTCGCATTGGAAATGATGATTACCAGACCAACTGCCAAAATAGGGATAGCAATGACGAATATGGGTGCCAGATGGGAATTGATCTGGAAAGCCATAAACAACGCAAAAATCAACATGATAGGACAACGCACCGCCACACGGATGGACATCATATACGCGTTCTGGATGTTGGTAATATCCGTTGTCAGACGCGTTACGATACTTGCGGTGGAGAACTTATCAATGTTGGAGAAAGAATATTCCTGTACTTTGTTGTACATATCTTCCCGCAGGTTTTTTGCAAAGCCCGCAGAAGCCACTGCCGCATATTTCCCAGACAATGCCCCAAAGGTAAGGGAAACAATACAGCAGATGATCAATGCCAGCCCCATTTTCAGGATGTACTGCATGTTACCTGCCTCAATCCCAAAGTCGATGAGGTTTGCCATCAACATGGGAATGATCACTTCCAAAATGACCTCACAGGTCACGAACAGCGGCGCCAGTAAGGAACTGGTTTTATATTCCCTGACGCTGCGAAGCAACTTTCTAACCATTCCAAAACCTCCTTTTTGTTCGAAAGCATATTCAGTTCTTAACATAAAGTTTCTTTTTCTGTTTCTTCCATATTATGCTCCAGTTTTTTCAAAAGAAGCAGCAGTGTATCCATTTCTTCTTCTGTGAAATTGCGATACAGCTTTCCTTCCAGCATTTGCGCGTGACGTACCGCTTCTCCATGAATCCTGCGTCCATAATCTGTCAGCACGATCTGCTTCAGGCGCGCATCGTCATGGACAGAAAGGCGCTGGATCATGCCTTTTTCCTCCATCAGACGCAGCACCTTTGAAATGGTGGAACGCCGCACCAGAAAATGATTCTCCAAATCTCTTTGATAGACAGGTTCTTCATGCCTCATCAAATATTCAATAACAATCATATTATGACCTGAAATGGGTTCTTGCAGCTTCTCTGAATTCATAGCATCCAGTTCACGAAAAAACAGATTGATTACTTTTTTCATCAATAATACCGGCTTATCCTGCATTATTTTTTCCCCCTTTAAATTTGTTAGCCGTCGAACTGTTTTACATGAAACATTATACTGTTTTTCTGTTAAATGTCAACGACCTTTCCTGCTTCTAATGAAATTCTCATTTTTCTCAAAAATGCCTCTTTCAGAAAACAATTCTCATGAAAATACAATAGCTGGAATCCTTTTTGTTTCAAGAATTCCAGCTATATTTGTTTTTCCGCCATATAAAATTTTAAGGTTCTCGTTCTTCTTGGCTCTGTTCTGTTTCCGCTTCTTTCGGAATCAGGCGCCAAATGCCAAACAGAAAATAAAGTCTTGCACACAACATCATGATCCCCGCAAGGATGAACATTGGTCTTACATTCAGTGTCATACCGCAGGCAACAATGGAAATGGCATACAACATCAATAATATTTTCCGCCGAATCCACAGACCCTCTTTTTCCTGAAGCCGTAAAATACCCGTAGCCAAGCCATAAAACAGCAACATTTCCATGATCCAGAAAATACCGCTAAACAGCCAGCTGAACAAGGCATTATCCGTTTCAAAAAAGAAATATACGATCTGCAAAACAGCAGAGATGATGCCAATAGCTGCCGTCAGGCCGCCTTTGTCCTCCATGATTTTTTTTGCGCAATAGGCCAAAATGAGATAGCTCAGCCAGTTGGGCAAAAGATTGATAATACCGATATGCACATCAAAGAAGAGAAGCACCATAGCAAAAAGCATCCAATTTCTGATGTTTTTCATTTATATATCCCCTTTCATGTGCATAATGCGGTAAATCTCTATGATATTCATAACAGGCGTATAGTGCATACTGCTGTACAGATAAGCACAGACTTCCTCTCCTTCTGCCGTTTCCATTTCCAGCACAGGCACCACATGAATGACCATGTGGGCGCGGTTATCCTTTTCTGTCAGAAAAACATCTGTTTTCACAGAAAGAGTATCGCCTTTCTGATAGGTTTTTGGAAAAGTCAAAGGCTGCCCTTCCCCATCCTCCACAGTGAGCAAATCGGAAAAACGATTTTCCATGGGCATACGAATCCCTTTACTGTCAAATCCTCCGGCACCTCCATAGAATAAGAAGCCCCTGAATCGCCTGCACCCATCTGTGTCCACAACAATGTCCGTTTTTCCTCTTTTCCTAAAAAACGCACCTCACCAATGTCCACCATCGTTTCTGTGCCATCAGACCATTTGACCTGCATCTGTGTCAGGATCACATTGCTCAAATCTCCTACACGATCCTGCACATTAAAATCAACACGCATTTTGTTCCAAGTATATAGACCATGTTCCATCCATTGCTGCGTGCCTGTCACTTCGAAAACTTCATCTTCTCCCAGTTCCGGGCATGTGATTTCCAAGGGCTGCCGCTTTTCATCAGAATTGGTGATGTAATAAAATCCCACATCAGAGGATTCTTCCGCCGCAAAGGTGTAAGCATGTGTCAAGAAACGTGGTTCCTTTAAATATGCCAGGCGAAATACAAAAAAGTTCAATACAAAAACCAATACAATGACTCCCAGAATCATTGTCAGATCTTTTTGTTTCTTCATGTACTTTTTCGCCCCTTTCCTGTTTATTTCTATCTTTTTTTCAGAATATCAGAAAACAGATGAAAAAAATACTGATT
>PPYE01321332.1_pt1 | contig 10418 bp, 8 predicted proteins | sample 1559881 | NCBI WGS metagenome assembly PPYE01 (sample SAMN08240022, study PRJNA423297) | Human gut metagenome, whole genome shotgun sequencing project.
CTGTTAAATCTTCCCGTGAAACGGGGGTGTCTGTAAAGGGGCCGCGAAAGCTTTTTCTTTTGCGGATTGCGTTCATAGTATCCATTGATTTATTCTCCTTTCCTGGTGGCATGTGGTTGATTTGGATCTGAAGACCAGTCATTCACTGCGGCGTCCGCGCGGTAGGTTCTTCTTTCTCCGTTTGATTTATGCAGATACATATGCTCGTCCGGATAGTAACAGGTATCTTCCGGATCTACGGTTCCGAGGTCGAGTATGTATAAGTTCTCTCTGCCGGAATTGTAGAAGGTGTGGGCGATGTTTTTGCCTGCAGGTTTTGCGAGAAAGTCTTCTGGTCCGACCGGATACGTCTCATCATTGAGGCGAAGAGTCCCGGTACCGGACAGGATATAGAAGAATTCTTCCTGACAGGAATGACTGTGGTACGTTGCGCTGAAGGCGCCTGGAGGAATGATGTCCAGATTGACGTAAAGACGTTCACTTCCAACGGATTTTCCCAGTTCTTTTGTGATAAGCCCGGCCGCATCTTTCCAGATGTAAGACTGATCTAAGGATCGGGAATTTCCAGTTCTGCTGTTTTCTGCTTTGTTTTTCATGAAGCTCCTTTTTTTTATGTATGATTGATCTGCCGCGGAGGTCCGTATCCTGATATTAATCATAATGCTTTTTGGAGGAAAATACAACCGGAAACGCTCTTTCGCGAATTTAATGGTTATGGTATACTGAGACTATCATTTTACAGAAACGAGGGATTGATTATGAGACGACCGGAAACGGATTTACACCTGCATCTCGATGGTTCACTGTCTATAGAGGTGGTAAAGACACTGGCGGATAGAATTGGATACGATTTTTGCGGGAAGGATATAAAGGGACTGCTGTCGGTAGGCGAGAACTGCGAAAGTCTGCCGGATTATTTAAAATGTTTTGATCTGCCGGGAATGCTGCTTCAGACGGAAGAAGCACTGGAATTGGCTTCCTGCGATCTGGTGAAACGGCTGGCAGGACAGGGGCTGGTCTACGCGGAGCTTCGATTTGCACCGCAGCTTCATAAGCAGAAGGGGCTTACGCAGGGACAGGCGGTGGAAGCCGTCGTGAAAGGCGTGAAGAAAGGCTGTCTGGAGACCGGAATTTACGCGGGAGTATTGCTGTGCGCCATGGTAAACGGCAGCGACGCGGAGAACGAGGAGACGATGGAGCTGGCGAAGGCGTATCTGGGAAGAGGCGTCGTTGGCGCGGATATCGCCGGACCGGAGGGCTTCGTTCCGATGGAGCATTTTGAAGGAATGTTTAAACGGGTGTATCAGGCCGGGGTACCGTTTACGATTCATGCCGGGGAATGCGGAGATTATGAGAATGTGGCGAGAGCCGTGGCGTTTGGCGCGAAGAGAATCGGGCATGGCTGTGCGGCCATTCAGTCAGAAGATTGCATGAGGCTGCTGGAACGGGAGAAGATCACCCTGGAGATGTGCGTGGTGAGCAATCTGCAGACAAAGGCTGTGGCCGGAATCAAGGAGCATCCTCTGAAGAAGTTTTTCGACAGGGGCATAAGAGTCACATATAATACCGATAATATGACGGTATCCGACACTTCCCTGGAGCGGGAGGCGGAATTGATTATGAGTGAATTGGGATTCCGGGAAGAGGAACTTAAGAAGATGAATGAGTATGCGGTTGATGGGGCGTTTGTGGAGGAAGAGGTGAAATGCAGGCTGCGAAAGCTGGTTTTAGGTGAGTAGGGAAGATGAGATTCGATAAGCTGGCTTACCGAATCTCATCTTCCGTTTTTGGCATCTGGCACATGGGGATAAAAAACCATTTGCATTTTTCGTCAAAAAATTTTATAATGAATGTTAACTATGTTTATAATAACCGATAAGTTGCGAAAAGGTGACAGTATATGGCAGATGAATCAACCATGGAAAAACTGAATAAGACTCCATTGGGAGTTGGAAGGGTTGACGGTGCGGTGGAGATCAAGTCGCCTAATGATGAGGAACTGGAGGCTCCGGCTGATTTTACCAGTCCGGAGGTGCTGTATCAGGAATTGATCGCCAGTATCCGCAGATACCATCCTTCCGATGATATCAGCATGATCGAAAAGGCTTACCATGTTGCTGATGATTTTCATAAGGAGCAGAAGAGGAAGTCGGGTGAACCGTATATCATTCACCCTCTTTGTGTTGCCATTATTCTGGCCGATTTAGAGATGGATAAGGAGACGATCGCGGCAGGAATCCTTCACGATGTGGTGGAAGATACTGTTATGACGCTCGATGAACTGGGAAAAGAGTTTGGGGAAGAGGTGGCGCTTCTTGTCGACGGCGTTACGAAACTGACTCAGCTGTCCTGGTCCATGGATAAGATGGAGCTGCAAGCCGAGAATCTGAGGAAGATGTTCCTGGCCATGGCGAAGGATATCCGTGTCATCATCATCAAGCTGGCGGACCGGCTCCATAACATGAGAACGCTCCAGTACATGAAACCGGAGAAACAAAAGGAAAAAGCCCGCGAGACCATGGAGATCTATGCCCCCATTGCTCACCGCCTGGGTATTTCCAAAATTAAGATAGAGCTGGACGATCTGTCCTTAAAATATTTGCAGCCGGATGTGTATTACGATCTGGCAGAGAAGATTTCCTTAAAGAAAGACGCCAGAGAGTCGTTTGTAAAGAGCATCGTGGATGAAGTGCAGGAACACTTAAACGAGGCGGTCATCGTAGCCAAGGTGGACGGAAGAGTGAAGCATTTCTTCAGTATCTACAAGAAGATGGTGAACCAGAACAAGACTCTCGACCAGATTTACGACCTGTTTGCTGTGAGAATCATCGTGGACAGTGTCAAGGACTGCTATGCGGCGCTGGGCGTCATCCATGAACTGTATAAGCCGATTCCGGGCAGGTTCAAGGACTATATCGCCATGCCGAAGCCCAATATGTACCAGTCACTCCATACGACACTGATCGGGAGCAACGGACAGCCGTTCGAGATTCAGATCCGTACGTACGAGATGCACCGGACCGCGGAATACGGTATCGCCGCCCACTGGAAGTATAAGGAGAGCGGAAGCGGACAGGTGGCGGCAGGCAAGGAAGAGGAGAAGTTAAGCTGGCTGCGCCAGATCCTGGAATGGCAGAAAGACATGTCAGACAACAAGGAATTCTTGAACATGGTCAAGGGCGATCTGGACCTGTTTTCCGACAGTGTCTACTGTTTCACCCCATCCGGCGATGTCAAGAATCTTCCAAGCGGCTCCACACCCATTGACTTTGCGTATTCCATCCACAGTGCGGTTGGCAACAAGATGGTCGGCGCGCGGGTGAACGGCAAGCTGGTCAATATCGATTATGTGATCCAGAACGGCGACCAGGTGGAGGTCATCACCTCCCAGAACTGCAAGGGGCCGAGCCGCGACTGGCTGAATATCGTAAAGAGCACACAGGCCAAGAATAAGATCAACCAGTGGTTCAAGACAGAGCTTAAGGAGGACAATATTCTCCGGGGCAAAGAGATGGTGGATCGCTACTGCAAGGCGAAGGGTATCGTCTATTCCGATATTAACAAGCCGGAGTATCAGGATAAGGTCATGAAGCGCTATGCGTTCCGTGACTGGGAGTCCGTGCTGGCGTCGATCGGACACGGCGGACTGAAAGAGGGCCAGGTCATCAACAAGATGGTGGAAGAGCGGGCCAAGAAGATGAAGAAGGAAGTCACCGATACCACGATTTTAAATGATATCGAGGACATGAGCAATAAACTGCCTGTCAACAAACACAGCAAGAGCGGCATCGTGGTCAAGGGAATCCAAGATCTGGCGGTCCGTTTTTCCAAATGCTGCAGCCCGGTACCGGGCGACGAGATCGTAGGCTTCGTCACGCGCGGCCGTGGAATTTCCATCCACAGGACCGACTGCGTAAATGTCATCAACCTTCCGGAAGATGAGAGAAGCCGTCTGATCGATGCGGAGTGGCAGACACCGGAGGGCGATGATACGAAGGAACGCTACTCGACGGAGATCAAGATCTATGCAAACAACCGGATTGGTATGTTCGTAGATATTTCCAAGGTCTTCACGGAGCGCCAGATCGATATCACCTCCATGAATTCCAGAACGAACAAACAGGGAAAGGCTACCATCACGATGACTTTCGATATTCACGGCGTGGAGGAGCTGAACCGGCTGACCGATAAACTGAGACAAATTGAAGGCGTAATTGATATAGAGAGGACTGCGGGATAACGCAGTTCTCTTGTTTCATAGGAACGTGTGTGTGGTTACCGTTCCCAGCCCTCGCCGGCCCCTGCTTCCCGGTCCGTCCCGGCTGGCTCATACGGCCTTTCCAGTTCCGGTTTCGGGGATAAGCACTTCTAAACGTGCAGAATTTTTCTAAAAGCCAGGGAAAATACCCAAACTCGCTGCGCTCAGACAGGTGGGTATTTCCCCTGAACGAAAAATCCTGCGCGTTAAGAATTGCTAATCCCCTGCAAAGTCACAGGAAAGGCCGTATGAGCCAGCCGGGACGGACCGGGAAGCAGGGGCCGGCGGGGGCTGGGAACGGTAACTCTGTGAGTCTGCAGGCCAGATTTTGCCATGCAGTACTGCTCACGTAAAAGGAAAAGGAAGAGAGAGGATGAGCGTATGAGTAATTTCAGAATCAGAACGTGTACCGTTGGAATGGTCGGAACCAACTGCTACCTGGTTTACCGGGAAGATTTGAAGAAGGCGGTTATCGTGGACCCGGGAGACAACGGAGCCTTTATTTTGAATAAATGCAGGGAGTATGGAATCATTCCAGAGGCGATTGTGCTGACCCACGGCCATTTCGATCACATTTTAGCGGTGGAGGATATCCGCCGTGCATTTCCGGAGATTACCGTCTATGCGGCGGAAAAGGAAGCGAAGCTTCTGGGAGATCCCAGGCTTAATATGACAGGCTCCTACGGAACCGGCTTTTCGCTGAGCCCGGACCGTCTGGTTAAGGACGGAGATGTCCTGGAGCTTGCCGGTTTTAAATGGAAGGTTATAGAGACTCCCGGCCACACCGCGGGCTCCATGTGCCTGTGGATAGAAGAGGAGGACGTTCTGATATCCGGAGATACCTTATTTGCGGAATCCCTGGGACGGACCGATTTCCCGACAGGAAGCTCTGCGGATATCATTCGCTCCATCAAAGAACGGCTGTTTGTTCTTCCGGAGGACACGATGGTTTATCCGGGACACGGGGAGCCGACCACCATCAGACACGAGAAGGCCCATAATCCGGTCGCATTTTACAACAGATAGGAACGAAAATACCATGATAGGAATTATATTAGACGACAACGCATTTGAGCAGGATATCCGGGAACTGCTCATGGCATTTTACCCGGGAGAAACGTATATTCATGAAGAAGTGGACGGGGAAGAGATGCCCCGTCTGTCTGTGTATGGGAAGACGGGAGAGAACCGCTATTTCCTGACAGTCAGAGAGTATGTGGAAGACGGGGAAATCCTGGAGAGCGAAGCGGCGGTGGATGCGGACTATTCCAACCGTTTTGAGACAAAGAACCGGATTAAGTGCATGCTGTACGGCATGCTCTCAGAAAAGACGAAGAAAGAGCTGCCCTGGGGGACGCTTACGGGAATCCGTCCGACGAAGATTGCCATGACGAAGCTGACAGAGGGAAAAGGGGAGGACGAGATCCGCTCCTATATGAAGGAGACTTACTTAACCAGTGACGCAAAGATCGACTTAAGCATCGAGATCGCTGAGCGTGAGCGGGAACTTCTCTCCGCGATCGATTATGAGAACGGCTACAGCCTGTATGTGGGAATTCCGTTCTGCCCGACTACGTGTCTCTACTGTTCCTTTACCTCCTTCCCTATCAAGAGCTGGGAGAAGCGGATGGAGGAATATCTGGCCGCGCTTTTTAAGGAGATGGAGTACGCAGCCCGGACTATGGCCGGCCGTACCCTGGATACGGTATACTTTGGCGGAGGAACTCCTACCTCGCTGTCTGCGGAACATCTGGAGATGGTCATGAGGAAGCTGAAAGCCACATTCGACTTTTCCTCAGTCAAGGAATTTACCGTAGAGGCAGGGCGCCCGGACAGTATCACGGAGGAAAAATTAAAGGTTCTGCTGGATTACGGAGTCACCCGTATTTCCATCAATCCTCAGACCATGAAACAGGCGACGCTGGACTTGATCGGCCGCCGCCACACCGTGGACATGGTAAAAGAGAAGTACCGGCTTGCGCGGGAGATGGGATTTGACAATATCAACATGGATTTGATTATTGGGCTTCCGGAGGAAGATTTGGAAGATGTCCGCCACACCATGGAGGAGATCAGGGCACTTGATCCGGACAGCATCACCGTTCACTCTCTGGCGATCAAGCGTGCGGCCCGGCTTAACATGTTTAAGGAAAAATATGGGGATTTAAAGATTACAAACACCCAGGATATGATCGATTTAACCGCTTCCTGTGCCCGTGAAATGGGGCAGGAACCGTATTATTTATACCGTCAGAAAAACATGGCCGGCAATTTTGAAAACGTAGGCTATTCCAGGCCGGGAAAAGCGTGTATCTATAATATTCTGATTATGGAAGAAAAACAGACGATAGTGGCCTGCGGGGCAGGGACTACCACAAAGGTGGTATATCCGGCGGAAAACCGGCTGGAGCGGGTGGAGAACGTGAAGGATGTGGAGCAGTATATTTCCAGAATTGATGAGATGCTGGAGCGGAAGGAAAAACTGTTACAGTTCATAGCCCCGTTGTAAAACTCGGTTCTATGAACTGTAACACGCTTCGCGAGGCACAGAAACGGCAAAAAACGCCGTTTCGCGCTGCTTTCCTCGGGTTTTCTGTGACTTCCGCTCCGCTCCATTCACAAAAAACACCTCGCGGGATAATGGCAGTGAACAGTAGCGAAAAACTGCTTAACAGAAATTAATACAGGGGGAAGAGATTGAAAAAGCAGCGGTCAATTGTAACCCAGACAGTTATGAGAGTTTCCGGTGTGTTTATTACGGCGATTATTCTGTTGACCATTGTATTTACCATCTTTATTGGCAGATACATGAGGGACAACATCCTTCGGAGTAAGGAGGAGCAGCTGGTCACTGTGGCAGACACGCTGGACAGCAGGCTGAATAGTCTGGAGGAGCCCTTTGTTACGCTGGCGGGCTACACACCTGCGGTCAGACTGCTGCGGGGCCATTATAAGCTGTACTCCGCCGAGTGGATGCAGGCCATACGCAGTGTTGACACATTTCTGACCAATATAAATCTATTCAGTGATTACATAACCGATGTACTATTCATACAGCCGGACTCCACCGTTGTGTACAGCATGAACGATATACTGCGCAGCGGCTATGATTATGTAAATGCAGACTGGTTTCAGGAGGCCTTTGCGAATAAAACATTTGTAAGATATGCGTCGCCCCATGGAAGAGAGCACATGTACGAAAATAAAGGGCCATACAGGACCGTTACGGCTTTTTTTCCGGTTTATCAGTCGGATCTTCTGATCGGCTATATTTTGATGGAATGCGATCTGTCGAAGCTGACGGATTTCTTTTCCGCACAGCAGATGTCGGATTCAGGGTTCCTCATTCTGGATGAAGATAACCGCATGATTCTGGACTATAAAAATGACCGGTCCTGGTCAGATCAGGTGGAGGAAGAATTTTTAGACAGCCTGAAGGAAGGGGACTGCGGAGCAACGCAGAACGATCAGTCGGTCTACATTGCGAAAAAGCTGTCAAACAGATGGACGATGGTATCGGAGAACAGTCTGGGAATCATCATCCAGCCGATCGTGCAGCTGCTTACCGTCGCAGCGCTTCTCATGGCGGTGGTTCTGATCTTTCTGGTTCTGATCTCTGCCTATAACAGCCATTTGATCAAACGGCCTTTCAATGCCCTGATTCAGAGAATTATTTCCTACGACGGAAGCCGTTCCACGGATATCAGCGGCTTTGAACATGCGCCGCAGGAGCTGGCTGTCATACGTTCCCGCTTCGAGGAGATGGCAGACCATATGAATGATCTGATTAATGACGTCTATGTGGCGAAGCTGAAACAGAAAGAGGCGGAGCTGGAAGCGCTGACGAATCAGATCAATCCGCATTTCCTTTACAACGTGTTTCAGCTGATCCAGGCAAAGGCTGTTCTGTCTGATAACCTGGAGATTGAAGAAATGATTCAGGCGCTCAGCCGGATGATGCGCTACACGATGGAGCGGAAGCGGGAGAGCGTCTCTCTGAAAGAGGAACTGGAGTATACCGATGACTATCTGATGTTTTATAAGAAAAGGTTTACCCAAATGTTCACTTATGAAATCAGCTGTGATCCGGAACTCTACGGCTGCCGGACCTGCAAGTTTGTGCTGCAGCCGGTCGTGGAAAACTGCTTTAAGCACGCGCTTAAGAACCGGACTGGCGGTGTCATTGCCATTCGTGTGTGGAAAGAAGAGAAAGACATCCTGATACTGGTAAGAGATAATGGATGTGGGATGGGTAAAGAGGCTCTGGAGGCTCTGCGGTGCAGGCTGAATGGCCAGGCGGAAGCTGGAGGAATCGGGATTATCAATACGAATTCCAGGCTGCGTCTGACCTACGGGGAAGAGTATGGCATCACCATTGACAGCAGAGAATCAGAGTATACGGAGGTTACCCTGCGTATCCCGTACGAGACCGTATAATTGGGGGAAATTATGTATAAGGTTTGTTTTGTGGATGACGAGACCATTAATTACCAGCTCTTTGAAAAAATGGTTCCCTGGGAAGAAAAGGGATTTCAAATTGTGGGAACAGCGGCTGACGGCCAGGAAGCTCTTCAAATGTACGAACGCCTCCAGCCGGATCTGATCTTTATGGACATCCAGCTGCCGCTTCTGGACGGCCTTGAGTGCGTCCGGTGCATTAGAGAAGAAAATCAGGATGTCCAGATCGTAATTGTCAGTGCATACAGTGATTTTTCTTATGCACAGAAGGCCATCCGCTATGGCGTACAGGATTTCCTCCTAAAACCGGTGAGCCGCATGATGCTGAACCAGCAGGTGGATAAAATCAAAAAAACACTGGATTCCAGATACCGGCAGGAGAAAACCCGGGATCTGTATTCCAATCCGTATACAGACGAATTGAATCAGATATTCGCCTGTATTTCCCAGAATGCGGACGGAAAAATGCCGCCGTATAAGTACCTTTCAGAAATGAAGGCCCTGTACCGCCTGATTCTGCGTCCGCTTGCCGGTGACGAGGCGCCGGCGGCGAGGATGAAAGAACTTACAGCAGGGCTGGCGTCACGGCCGGTTGTCTCTGAGGGGCTGGATCTGATCTTCATTCTGTCGGGGACCTCCCTTTACCTCGGTTACGGCGATGCAGTTCCCGATGAGTCTGCAGCACAGGCCATAATAGAGTTTTTTCGGGAAAATGATTACGCCGCAGAGCTTTACTTATGGAAAAGCGGGGAGAGTACATGGCCGCTCTGCGATTTCCTTTCGCGGTCCTATTCACAGGAAAATTACGGTTTCTATGAGAAATACGGCAGCGTATACAAGCTGGAGGATTATCCGTTTCAGGATACGGAGCTGAAGGCGCCGCTGGACGGATTGATCGTGGCGGCGCTGGCAGAGAATACACCGGAGAGTCTGATAAGTCTAATAGACGGGCAGTTTAAAAAGGCCAGTCTGGAGCAGATCTCGCCCCGGCTTTTGAAAAATTTTGCTCTGGATGTTCTGGTAAAAATAAAGTTCTGTTTAAAAAAGTTTGCCCCTGAGGAGTCCTTTCACCTGATGAGAAACCTTCGCATGGAGAAAATCTACGATACGGTCAGCTGCGATGTGCTGAAGCGCTTCTTATGCCGCAGGATAGAAGAGGCCTTCGATGAGCTTGACCATACGATGCGAAAGGCGGGAAAAGGAGAACACGCCGTATTCCGGGCAAATTCCTTTGCGGAGCTTAAGTTCTCGGATCCCGGCTTTTCTGTCCAGATGGCGGCGGACTTTATCGGAATCAGCAAAAACTATTTTACCAGTCTGTACAAAGAAAAAGCAGGGATTGGGTACTGGGATTACGTTACACAGCTGCGGATGCAGAAGGCAAAAGAGCTTCTCACAACGACGGACGATACCATCGGGACTGTTGCAAGGCAGATCGGTTATGAAAGTGAGTACCATTTTTCACGAAAGTTCAAAGAGTATACGGGACAGTCTCCCAACCGGTACCGCAGGCATTCGTAGTTTTGAGCAACAGAAGCGTAGTATTTAGCAGGACTAACGGCAGACTCCCTTGATAAGAAGCAAAAATCCCCGAGTTTTAAACATTTAGAAATGGATCCCGGACGGATATAATGGACTTATCAAAGAAAGGGAGGGTTCCTGAGATGAAAAAAGGAGCAGCATTATTAGCAGGCGTATTAGC
>PPYE01560786.1_pt1 | contig 10418 bp, 6 predicted proteins | sample 1559881 | NCBI WGS metagenome assembly PPYE01 (sample SAMN08240022, study PRJNA423297) | Human gut metagenome, whole genome shotgun sequencing project.
CCATCAGCCGCAAGCATGCTCACGCCGGTGGCGGAATCATTCAGCGCACTTTCCAAGGCCTCGTAAGCCCCCGTCCACACGCCCCTGCCGGTGGCGCGGTCGTACCGGCTCGTGTCCTCCTTGCCCTGCATGATCGCGGCGATCGCCTCACGAGTCGAAGCAAGCCCAAGCAAAGCCTTCCACGAAGCAATCACGTCAGGTGCGAAGACGAAGCTGTCCGACCCGTTTATGGGCGGATTACAGCGGATAATGCAAAGCCCACTGTTATCATCCATTTCGAAAGTCGCTGACAACATTCCCTCCAATCATTTGACCAAATAAGCCAGGAATTCCGCGTAAACATCCACCGGGCAAGGCTGGTCGGCGTTATACAGCTTCAATTGGAAGCCGCTCTGTCCGCCCGTGTTGCATGGGTGCGCGATGATGCCCGCCCATTGCGAATCCGCGTTCGCGACGACGTAATAGTGGCCGTATTTCGTCGGGCTGAACGTGCAGTTGACTTGCATTGCCGCGCCGGCCGCAATCTTCGAGCCGGAATTCGGATACCACGCCTTCCACGCAGCCTGGGCCTGGAACGTAAAACGGTTCGTGATGCCGCCAAGATAGCCGCCAAGATACACGTATCCGGTGCCGATGTTCGCGCCGACTCCGACACTGCCGTTCCCGTCTTCGGCTTCGAGCCACACGCTTGACCCCGCATTGGCATCACCAGTCAAATTCAGGAGTGCCCGGCTTTTTTTGCCAATGTCTGGCTCGTCGTAATCCGTGTCGGCAACGGCGGACACATGGGAGGTGACACCGCCACTGCCGGTGCCGCCCCTCTGCCGTGGCATCGACCGGAGCCGCAGGTAAGAACCCGGATCGTGCTGCGCGATACGTCCGCTCCATAATGCCATTCCGCCCATCTCACCGACCTGGTTGGAACTGATCTGCGATGCGATCGTGGGGGAAACGAAATATGCAGTCGAACCTTTGTACGCTGGGAATTCCAATCCGTCACCATCAAACGTTTCCGCGCCGCCGATGGTATGCGTTCTGAAATCGGGGCTGATGCGCACCCTGTGCCCGCTGATGCGGGTTTGGAAAGTGCCGGTCAGCAGATTCGACTTGCCCTCACCGTCCAAATAGACGGTCTGGTTATGAGCCGAATCCCACATTTGCAATGCGGTCGAGTTGAGCTTCATGCCGGTGTTCTCGGCCTCGGAGCTTTGGAAGACGGCGCCGGTGAACACGTAGCCTCGGAACTGGCCCGCCGCGATTCTGTCGGACGTGATGGTGCCAGCCGCGATCTTGACGGCCGTCACGGAATTCGCCGCGAGCTTGTCGGCGGTAATCGCACCAGTCACAATCTTGGACGCATTGACCGAATTCGTAGCCAGCTTGTCGGCGTTTACCGCGCCAGCAGCCAAAGCGGCAGTGGTCACGGCATTGGCGGCGATGTCGCCCGCTTGAATCTTGTGGACGTTGAGCAGCGCCACGGTCATGTCTTCCGTGACCTTGAGCTTGCCCGTGGTCACGGAATTGGCTGCAATCTTGTCGGACGTGATGGCCAGTGCGACGATATTGCGCGCCTGCACCGAGTTGGCGGCGAGTTTCGCGGCGGTCACCGCATCAGTCACCAGCTTTTCAGTCGTGACCGAATTGGCAGCCAGCTTGTCCACCGTGATGGCATTGGCCTTGACCTTCTCGGCGGTCACTGAGTCGGCGGCGAGATGCTTCGCGGCCACGGTTCCAGACGCGAGGATGTTGTTCGCCACGAGGTCAAAAGGCTCGAAGCGCGTACCATCCCACGTAAGGACTTCCACCACACGATCGGACAAGGGCACGAGCACGGAAGGGCTGGCGTTTGGCGCACCAGTCCAGTAGGTGTAGAAGTCGGCAAGCATGGACGGCGAATTATTCTTCTCGCCCTTCCAGCGAGTCCAATACTTCTGCGTCCTCCACCACATGTCCCCCGGCTTCAAGCCATCATGATTCGGCTCGTCGGGGCCACGGTAGATCAGATTCTTGCCATCCGCGGTGGTCTGCGCCTTTTTCGCGGCGGCCTGAGCCTGATTCGCCTGAGACGCGGCATTAGCGGCAGCAATATTGGCCTTGTCTGCCGTATCCTGCGCGGTCTTCGCAGCCGTATTGGCCTTGACGGCGGCGTTCGCGGCGTCGGTCGCGGCCTTATCGGTCACAGCCACCCAAGCACTACCATTCCACCTTTTCGGCGTGTTCGCACCATTCGTGGTGTCAATCCACAAGGTCGAAGCCTTGCGCATCGACGTGGCCGGTGCCGTGCTCTGGATGAGCACGTCGGCCTTGCCGTTAGCCACGCCAGCGGCGGCAGCTGCTGCGGTATTGGCCTTCTGGGCGGCCTTGGCCGCATCGGTGGCGGATTGTGCCGCACTGTCAGCCGTGGCCTTGGCTTGTGTCGCCACACTGGACGCATTCGCGGCGGTGGTCTTGGCGTTGGCCGCATCGGTCTTCGCGGTGGAAGCGTCCGATTTGGCGGAAGCCGCGTCGGACTTGGCCGCATTGGCCGAAGCATTGGCCGTGTTCGCCAAAGTGTCCGCATTGCCGGCGGTCTTCTTGGCGCTTTCGGCGGCGGTCTGCGCGGCATTGGCCGCATCCTTGGCCTGACCTGCCGTTGTCGTGGCACTCTTCGCGGCAGCGGTAGCCGCATTGGCGGTATCCTGCGCTGTCTTCGCCGCACCATTGGCCGTATCAGCCGCGCCCTGCGCGTTTTTCGCTGCGGCAGCGGCATTCTCGGCAGCTTTGCGGGCATCCGTGGTCTTAGCCGCATTGTCCGCGATATCCGACTTCGCCTGCGCGATCTCCTCCGCGTTCTTCTCCACGTCGGCATAGCCCAAGTGGTTCCACGCGGAGCCATCCCACACCAGCGTGTCAATAACGCGGTCGGAGAGAGGCACGAGCACGGAGGGGCTGTTGTTGGGTGTTCCCTGCCAGTAGGTGTAGAAGTCGGCCAGCATGGACGGCGAATTATTCTTCTCGCCCTTCCAGCGAGTCCAATATTTTTGGGTCTTGAGCCACAAGTCACCGACAATCAGATTGTCCTTCGGCATGTCAGGCCCACGGAAAGTGTGATTCTTCGAGTGGGCTTCGGCATACGCCTGAGCCGCCGACTCCTTCGCCTTCGAGATCTCGCCATTCGCCGTGGTCAGGTCAGTCTTGGTCTGGGCAATATCCTTCTGCGCCTGCGACAAATCGGTCTTGGCCTGCGCCAGCGTCTTGGACGCCGTGTCAAGGCCAGTCTTGTTGGCTTGGATATCCTTCTGCGCCTGAGCCAGCTTGTCGGTGTTGTCCTTCAACGCCGTCTGATTGTCAGCCAAATCCTTTTGAATCTGCTTAACCTCATCAGGCGAGACGGCGGAAGCCACGGTCACAGTGGCAATCGCAGACCAGTCAGACTTATTGCCCGCATGGTCCACGGACCGCAACGCATAAGAGTGCTGTGAGCCAGCCGTCAGGCCGGTGATGACGTAATCGCCCTGCCCTGACTGGGTGGCGCTGATGACCTGCATTCCAGCCGCATTGATGCCCTCGCCCACCTCGATATGGTCGAAGTCAGGCTCCATCTGCGCGCCGGCAGCGGTCTTGCCGTCCCAGTGGATGGTGACCACGCCAAGCTCAGAGGAAAGCAACGGCTTGGATGGTACGGCGCATGGCGTCGTATCCGATTCGACGGTGGCCACGAAAACGCTCGACCATTCACCGAGCTTGTCCGAATACGTCGGCACAGCCCTGACGCGCACCTCGATTTGAGTGCCGCAATCCAAACCGCCGAAGCCAAGCTGCGTCTTATCAGTCGTGCCAGCGGAATGCCAGGGCGCGCCATCCACGTGCTTGCGCCACTCGACGGCGTAATTGCTGATTTCGATGGCGGTGTTATTCGTCGCTTCGGTCACTGCAGACCACGAAGCCGTGGCCAGACCATGCGCGAAACCGTCGCTGCCGCTATAGGCATCAGTCTGCACCACAAGGCCGAGTGGTGCCTTCGGCACGCGATGGTCACGGTCCGAAGAGGTGGTCGTACCGCCCTCGCTTCCAGCCAATGACGCGCCACCGGTAATGCCCTTGATTTTCTTCGCCTGACGCACCGAAGCGTCATATTTGATATCATTCAAAGCGATTGAGCAGGATAAGCCCTCACCCTGGCGCATCGACAGGTCGATCTCCTGCACGCGCACCTTCTCGCCGTGACTGACGGTGGGTGCGGTGATCCAGTCGCCGGCATGATAGTCGACGAGCGGCAGACTGTCCACGTCGGAAACGATGAGATCGCGCGTGTACTGGCCTCTCACCCTCGCCGCATCATCAAGCGTGGACTGCATGAATGCCTGCGCGGTATCCTTATCGGACACGCCACCCTGCGAGCTATAGGATTCCCACTTGCCCCAAGGCGTCGGAGCAGCCGGATTATCCATGCGGAAAAGCAGGTTATTGTCACCCTCGACGAGGATGGTGGACGCGAGGTCAGCGATGGACTCCTCGAAGGGTGCTTCGCTGATGTCACGCGCAAGCTGCAGCACAATACTCTTGCTCAGGTCGCGGCTCAAGGCGGTGCTGTCGGCATTCCACAGCTTGAGCGTCCTGCCGGACGTGCGCCAGTCGCAGCCGCCCCCATTGACCAGGGCGTCCAGGATGGTCTGCAAATCGGTGCCGAGCGAATAGTACAGAGTGTACTTTTTTGCCCAATTACTGCCAGCAGAGTCCTTGGCCGTGTCGAAGCCCAAGGTCAGGCCGGTGGCCACGCCACCACGCTGACGATTTTCGTCCAGCAGCGTCTTGAGAATCGTGCCCGGATTGGAGCTGTAGAATGGCCGCTTACCCTTGTTATCGCCATCGGCGATGAGGTGCGACGAATCATTGTTTTCAGCCTTGGACAGCAGCCAGCCAATCGACTGACCGGAATAAGTGATGGTCTTGGTGCGGTCATCCGTCTTGCCGGAGCGTCCGGTGATGACGAAACGCGCATTGTCCGGCTCACGATAGCCGCTGCCGTCCGACACCTCCACTGCCACTTCGAGGCCGTCCGTCAGCTCACGGTCGAAAGCCTGAGCGTCACCGGACAGCAGCGAGTATTCGATGCTGATTGCGCCGTCATCATTGTGGAGCATGGACGCGCTGAAGCTCACCGGCTCCGCCAATACGCCGATACGCGCACCGAAAGGACGATAGGCCACGAGACGAGCATGAAGGGACTTTGCCATGAATCACTCCCAAGATTGCAAAAACCGGCATGTCACCTTGTCGGTGCCGCCGGTCTGTTTGATTGCGAGGCGATAATCGCCGGAATCGATTGCTGGCCACACCTGCAACGGTTCGGTGGTCCAGTCGACGCCATTCGACGCATCCGTGCCGCCAGACCATGCGTCGGCATTGGCCGCCGTCCACGCCTTGCGATTGGCTACATCGACGAAAAGATAAGGCCGTGAGGCATCGCGTTTGCCGCCCCACATTAGATTCGTGCCACTTACCGGGTCACTGATGGTCACACCAGTGACGGCACCGAAACGCAAGACCAGCGTGCCGATTGGCGCGTTGGAAAGCCAGCCCTCCGGCACGGTGTCGAAAAGCTCGGACGGACTGGCGTTAGGCAATCCCTGCCAGCGCGTCCAATACCCCTTGCCGCTCGGCTTGGAAACCCCGCCCGGCAGCAGCCTGCCGCCCGACGCGGCCAACGTCACCTCCTGCCACTGCACGCCACGCCAAAACACGTCCGGCAGTTGGAACACGGCGGTCATGACGCGCAGGTCACTGAAAGGGCGTTCGTCATCGTCCGGCTCGCAGGACGTGCACACGACGCGAGTGACCATGCTGCGCGAAGAGCCGCCCTCCGTTGTCTCCGTTCTGCCGAGCGTGAGTTTCGCGGCAGACAGGCACATGGCGCGGAAACGCGCGATCAGCGAATCGGAATCCGCGCCCCACGCCGCGACCTTGACTGTCAGCTCCGGCGCGTCCAGCACCGGAATCGAGGAGCCTACGATGACGCCGTTGCGTCCGCTCACCTGCACCGTGTCAACGATCGGCGACAGCGCCGTGTAATGTGTAGTGCCGACGATGACGCGCATCCGCTCGGAGTCGAGCGGCTGGCCGTTGAGCGAATAGCTGACTTTCATCCGGATCCCTTCCGATTACCATTGCGGCATGGCCGCCGTCTGCAATTTCTGCTGCGTGCTTATCGACGTCGGCGCGATGGCCGGATAGTTGAACGTCTGCGTGATGTTCGTCACGCTCCCACCATTGCCGTAGGAGGCAGCGTTAACGCCACGCGAGGCGTTGGCGACGCCGACGGAATACGAGGCGTCCTGCGAAGGCAGGATGCCGGTCAGCCTACCGGCCGCCTTCCTCACCTTCGAAGCGCTCTCGTCGATGCCGACCGCCATGCCCTCGCCAATCATCTCGCCGACCTGATCGCGGAACACTCGCGACGGAGAATGGATGCCAAGCCTGCGTTTCACCCAATTCAACGCATTGTCCGCAGCGTTGACGGCGGCAGACACGAGCCTACCTGCCGCGCCTGCGATGCCGGTCGCGATTCCGGCGATGATATTCAGGCCGACACTCCCCCAGTTGACCGAGGTGAAACCGTGCATGATCTGGCCGACCATGCCGGGAATGGCTCCGATAAGCCTTGGCACCGACGCTATGAAGCCGTTGGCCAGTGCGACGAGCAGCTGCACGCCAGCCTGCAGGATCTGCGGAAGACGACTGATGATGCCACCGACAAGCTGGCAGATAAGGATCGGAGCCTTGCCTACCAAGTCGGGCATGGCGTTGATGAGACCCTGCGCCAGCCCGAGGATGAGCTTCAGACCACTGTCGATGATCTGCGGCAGGTTGTCAAGGATGCCTTGCACGAGGTTGAGGACGGCGTTGATGCCGATGGGGATGAGCTGCGGCAATTGGGCGGACAATCCGTCCAGCAGCGTCGTCAGCACCGTGACCGCCGTGGACGCGATCTGCGGCAATGCCTGCACGATGCCCTGCAGGAGGTTCGTGACCATCGTCAATCCGGTTTGCAGGAACGACGGCATGGTCGACGTGACCCACGATTGGAACTGGGCGAGCAGCTGGGGCAGGCTCGTCGAGATCCATGTCGTCGCGCTGGTCAGCAGCATCGTGCCGAGCTGTCCCAACGCTCCGAGCACCGGCGGAAGTATCTGCATGACCAATGCCGGCAGCGTGCTGCCCAATGAGGAAAACAGTTGTGGCAGTGCTGCGGTGATGCCGGTGATGATCTGCGCGATGCGCGGACCCACGTTCTCGATGACCGTGCCGACCGAATCTACCAACTGCTTGGTCAATCCGTTGATGTCGGCATTGTCCTTGCCGAGTTCCGCCAGCCAGTTCTGCCATGCGGCCTTCATCATGCCGACGGAACCCTCGATGGTCTTCGCGGCCTCATCGGCGGTGGTGCCGGTGATGCCCATCTGCTGCTGCATGATGTGGATGGCCTGCACCACGTCGGAAAACTTGTCGATGGACAGGTCGCCCATCTCCCCGTTCGCCTGCTTGACCTTGTTCGCGTCCTGGATCAGACGCTCCATCTCGGATTTGGTACCACCGTAGCCGAGCTTCAGATTGTCGAGCATGGCGTAATTGCCGCGCGCCAAACTCTGGTAGGTCTGTTGGATGGACTCGATGTCGGTGCCCATCTTGTTGGCGTTGTCCGACATGTCGACCATGGCGATATCGCCGAGTTCAGCGGCCTTCGCAGTGTCGCCGCCGAGCGAGCTGATCAGCGACGCACTGAAACTCGTGACCTGCTCCATATACTGGTTAGCGCTGATGCCTGCGGTCCTGTACGCGTCCGCCGCGTGTTTTTGCACGGTGCCGGACGCGTCCTTGAACAGCGTGTCCACGCCGCCGACGGCCTGCTGCCAGCTCGCATACGCGTCGAGGGAGCTTTTGCCGACGCCAGCCAAAGCCGCGACGGCGGTGCCAACGCCAGCCAGTCCGACAGTGGCGACGCCCTTCAACGCGCCGACGGCCTTGCCAGACATGGAGCTGATCGCATTCCATGCGGTGTCGGCTCCGCTTTTGAGCTTGGAGCCTATCGCCGACGCGGCGCTTCCGGCGGCCCCTGGAATCTGCGACAGCACGCCGCCGACCGCGCCGCCGACGTTGCCGAGATAACCGCCGATGGCATTGCTGACGTTTTTGAAAGGGGCTGGTATCCTTGCCGCGATGGCCGAGCTCATCGCGGAAAACTTCGCAGACAATGGCGCGGTAAGACGTGACGCGGTGGATTGCATGGCAGCGCCGGCAGCGCTCATTCCAGCCTTAGCCTTCACCTTGAACTCGGTGAACGCCTCCGTGGCCGCGCTTGTGACCCGTCCGAACGCATTGCCGACCGGCTGAATAATGGTCGCGCCAAGATTCTTGAACGCCGATCCAAGCGAACCACTGCTGGAAGCGAGATTGTCCTGCGCGTCCTTGAGCGCCTTCTGCGCGTCCTTCAACCGGTTCTCGGCCTGAGTCGCCCGGTCGGTCATGTTGGACAGCTTCAGCCGCGCCTGTTCGAGCCTGATGGTCGCGGCCTCGGCCTGCGTGCTGCCCTCACCATGCTTGGCAACGGCATTGGCGACGCTCTCCTCGGCGGCACGCACCTGATTCGCCGCCGCCTTCTGCTGGAGCATGGCCTGACGGTATGCGGCCGTGGATTTCGCCACGTCACGCTCGTAGGATTTCAGCACATCCGCGCTGAAATCGTTCGCCGACTGTTTGAAACCGTTTTTGAACGCGCGTCCGAACAGTCCGCCGCTTTTGCCGCCGTTCATGCTCGAATCGAAGGTCTTCGACGCGGCCTTGCCGCTCGCGCCGACCTCCTTGTTGACCGTGCTGCGGAAACCCTTCATCGAAGGGAAAACGCTGATGTGCGCGGAACCGAGTTCGCTGCCGAACGCCATGCGGCACCTCCACTATTCAGTTATTCAGTCTTCGTAAAGAGTCCGGAAAACCGGGCTCATGCCCTTGGTCTGTTCGCGCAGCCGCTTACGCTCGGCCTTCTCCCTGTCCGCCCGCAATCGTTCTGCGAGCGAATCGAAAGGTTTCGGATACTCGTCGCTGCCAAGCGCGTAGATGACCGGTATCTCACCCCACCGGGCCGGATAATCCAAGCCGTTGAGCTCCGCGCCCGTGTAGGATGACGGATCGCCGATAAGCTGTTCAAGGAGCGCTATCGCGTCGCCGTAGCGGAGCCTGCCGCCAAGATCGGCCTGCAGACTCCACCCACGTGCCGTGAAATCGGCTCGGATCACACTCCCATGTTCGGCGAGCTGGCGGGAGAACCATTGGATTTTCCCAGTGAGGCTCCCTGCGCGCGCACGACAGCGTCGCCATAGTCGGACAGGAGATTGAACACGACCTGCACCGGTTCGCCGTTCAGCGCTTTCGCCTGTTTGTCTCCGGCGAATGCGCTCAGAATGCGTTTGAGCTGTTCCACGCTCTCCGTGTCATCGGACGTGTTCGACAGTCTGGTGAAATCGTCGATGCTCATCGACAATGGGAGCTTGTATGTGCGTCCGCCGGGCACGAGCGCCCAATACACATCGCTCTTGATGATGTGGCGCACCTTGTAGTTTTGCGCGATGGAGGCGAACGCCTCCTCGTCGTTTTTTTCCGTCCACTGGTCGAAATCCTCGATGGTCGGTTTGAAGTCGGTGGAAGTGGAAGTCATTGTCTTGTCCTATCTGCTTTTCGCCTGCCTGCCGTGGAAAAAGAAGTCCCGGACCGCGCAGACAGGCGAGATGGGCGGTCCGGGAAGATTTTCGTCCGCCGGTCAGGCGGCGCGTGCGGTGACGGTGACCGTCAGATCGGGTGAGGTCACGCCGTCATAGGTGGCGTTGATTCTCGCGCTTCCGGCCTTGACGGCGGTGAGCGTGCCGCCATCGACGGTCGCCACGCCTGCATCCTTGGATGTGAACGTGGCCTGTCCGGTCACGTCCACGGTGGTCTTGTCCACATGGGTGGCGACGGCCTTGAGCGCGAGCTTCGCGCCTTGGACGACCGACGGCTTCGTGTTTCCGTCAGCCGAGGTCACGGCCACCGCCGTCACGCTTTTGGGTCGTACCAGCTTTCGATCCACCTGGTGTTCGGATGCTCCGCATCCACATACAGCGGGTCCTTCATCCATTCGACGGTGAGCGCGCGGCCGGTGACCGAGCCACGCTCCTGCTGGTCAGGTTCGTTGCCGGTGACCTGCATGACGCCGGCACGACGGTGGACGCGCCCGGTGTCGAACGTCTCCTCTTCGTACACCATCCATTTCGCGTCCTGGATGATGTCGGCCACGTGGTAGACGCCCTGCGCGTCCGGCTCGCCGATGGTGATTTTGCGGGTCAGCGCGTTGTTTTCGGCCGGACTGAAAGTCTGCGTGAGGCTGGTCGCCAGCGGCAGCTTTTTATAAC
>PPYE01003693.1_pt1 | contig 10417 bp, 8 predicted proteins | sample 1559881 | NCBI WGS metagenome assembly PPYE01 (sample SAMN08240022, study PRJNA423297) | Human gut metagenome, whole genome shotgun sequencing project.
GGCACCTGCAAGGTCCTCTGCCTTACACGCATAGCCATCTACCGGAGAGCGGTCAAAAGGAGGATTGTCAAACCCTGCCACCATATCCTGCGCAAGGATTCTTCCCCCTGCTTTATTCAGTTCTGTTTCTTCTGTCTCGTTTATTACAGGCGTATGCTGCAGAATCTGTTCCACTGCCTGTTCTACACTGATTCCCTCCACGCACTAATTCCTCCTCTTGTATATTACATTTTTTATAGTCTTTTCAATACCTTTATAACCACCGGGTCAATTGACGGATATATTAGTTTTACCTTTTGAACTCTATAGCAATTTCAGAGAATAATATCACTAAGATACTCCATTAGAGCCTTATTTTTTATAAACCAGATTGTCTTCAGTATTTTGGAAATTGCTATAACATCATAATATTCAGCCCACTGCTGAAGAATTACATATTTTTCATCTCTGTTGGAGAATGATTTCTCCTTCTCTCAGCCTTCTTCCGCCCATTCCATAATGCACATCTCCCACAAGTCCCTGCAGATCAGCTTCGCATTCATGAATGTTCTGCGAGCAGGTCTTGCGTTCCTTACTGATGCATACACATAATATCTTCGCCATTTTCTGTCTCATCCTTCCTGATGTGTTACTGTTCACTCCGTTCACAGCAACACGCTTCGCGATGCACAGAATTTATGCTAATCGCATAAATTCGCGCGGTATGTCTCGGGTTTTCTGTGACCTGTTCCACGTTACTCTTATTGACAGCACCACCGAAGTAGAAATTAATATCCGTTGCCTGCTCAAACAGCATCACACCAAGCAATGCTGCCGCATCTTTTTTTCGTTTCAGCCTGTTAAAGGACAGCCTGTCCTCCATCCATTCTTCACAATATTCAAGCAAATGCTCAATCGTAAGAAATCCCTCTGTCACCAGCTCTGTACCTTCCAGCTTATAATAGGCAGGAACGTCTCCGCAGGCAGTTTCACTAAGAGAGATCAGCTCTTTATCCAGATACCTGGCAGCACACTGTGCAGTAGTTCCGCCACAGATTACATGATATCCCTCTGAATCGAAAAAGGACTTCAGATATCGCTCATCATGTTCCTCCTTACTTGGCGGGCCGATCATAAGGTTTACCACCTGTTTATGCCGCATCCGCAGGACAATGGCTGTAATATCATCATCCGTTTCATTCAGATTCAGATCCAGGCTGGCCTCTGCCAGATAGCCTGCCATCTCCTGTGCGCTCATCCCTTTATGGTACTTTGCCCTGCAGAAAGCCATTACATCATCTCTTCCCCAGCCGCCGTTGGTAGTTTTTCCCATTCCTGCATTGGTGACACCGTCGGACATAACGATCAGCATATCCTCATCTTTCAGCTCAAAACAGCTTTTATGGATTTCCTTTTCTTCGATCATACTTGTCTCCACCGGATAATCAAAGAGTCTGCCATCCCGGATCAGAATTGCATCCGGATTATCAAACTGATAAAGACTTACCTGTTTCCCCTGAAAATTCAGCACTGTAAAAGTGGCATATGCCAGATTTCTCACACTGCACACAGGAAGCGTTTTTGCCACTGCACGCACTGCCTCATCCAGTTCCACCTGATTAATGATCATGGTACTGAGCATGGTTGCAGTCAGCGTGGAAAGGATATTCGCCTTTACTCCGCTCCCAAGTCCGTCAGAAAGCACCAGAACATGGTCTTTATCATTTTCTTCAATCTTATAGCAGTCCCCACAGAGAAATTCTTTCTTTTTATTCAGGCTCACATGACCAAAATCCATGCATAAGCCGTCAAATTCCACATTCAGTCCATGATGCTTATTTCTTTTCATTCTCTTCTTCACTCTCCAGAAGTATGGTATTTTTCAGTTTTTCTACTGCCACTTTGGTGTCTGCAGCAGTTTCTCCAAGAAGTCCGGCGATCTGCTGCACGATCTTCAGCTGTTCTTCTACCAGCTTATCTGCCATACGCGCAGCTTCAATCTGGGCATTATGAATCTGATCTTTATGCTTCCGCTCCTTTGTAATATCCTTCATAATGCAGAGAATCATTTTATTTTCTTTATCATTCGTCATTACGCGATCCAGATAACATTTCTGATCCTCCAGATAAATCTCATCCTGCATCAGATTCCGTTCAAAAGCCAGTATACTCGCCAGACTGTAATCATCCATGATCTCCGATACCGGTTTCCCGATCAGGCGCCGCTTTTTCGGCATATTGAACAATTTGGACGCCGCCTCATTCATCTGAATGATCTTCAGATTATAATCCACAGTTACCAGAAGTCCGGGCATGGCATTAAAGACTTTATTGGAGTAACTTTCCTGTTTTGCCCGCATATATGGAATACACATGGCAACCTCAGCCTTATTCTGGATAATGGCAATTGCCTTTTCCCTGCATGTGTTGTACCCGCAGGCACCGCAGTTTAATTCATCCTTTGGAGAAAATTTTCCCATTTCCGCCAGAGCATCCCTGATTTCTTCCTCTGAGACCTCTTCCTGTTCCTGTGCAGGACAGTAACCGAAATTCTTTCTCAATTCAAATCCCGGAAGTTCATAGTCTCCCTGCTCTCTGTGAAAATCTTTTCCAAAGGCTGCATTCTTCACTGCCAGAACATCTGCCAGATAATGTCCCTTCTTCATCTGGAAAGAAGGACCTGCCACACAGCCGCCGCTGCATGCATACATCTCAAGAAAGCAATTTTCAAAATCCTCCGGATGAAGTTCTTCCAGAACCTCCCTGCACTGCTCCATCCCACTTACAGAAAGCCTGCGGATTCCCTTTACAGCCCCAAGCAGGTCTGTTAAACCATCCGCAATGGCGATTTCTCTGGAACGGTAGGCAATCTGCTCAGGTTCTTTCTCAGTTATGGAAATCCCTTCTTTTTTCATCCATTGCACCAGCTCTTCCAATGTGATCACATAATCCACTTCATTTCCTGAGTCTCTCAACTCTGACATAGCTGAAATACAGGGACTTACATAGACAATCTCTGCCTTCGGATATTTTTTTTTCAGATAACTGGCATGAAACTGCATCATAGAGGCAGACTGTACCAGATTTCCCAGAAGATGCGGATAGTGTTTCTTGACAAGCTGTACGATTACAGGGCAGGCAGAAGAGATCATTATTCCCGGCTCTTTCTGTTCCGCAAAAAGTGCTCTGTACTGCGAAATCATCAGGCTTGCACCTTCTGCTGCATCCGCTGCATCTGCAAATCCCAGCTTCTTCATCGCTTCCCTTATTCCATTGATACCGGTTACCCCAAAACGTGCCAGATATGCTGGATGAAGAGAGGCTATAACCTGCGTCTTATTCTCCATTGCATTGCAGATTGCAGGAATCATATTCTGCTCTTCCTTGGCATCCTGCGGGCAGACAAGGATACACTTCTCACAGTAAATACACTGACTTTCTATGATCCTGGCCTGATGATCATGAACACGTATCGCCTTGACCGGGCAGTTCCGGACACATTTGTAACAATTTTTACAACTGACTTTTTTAAACTGAAGGATTGACTGAAATCTCTGCATGCCTCGTACTCCTTATTATGTAACACTATATTTTTCACAAAAAATTATCTGTAACCGTTCCGTATTTTCACAGAATGATGTACTGCCAAATGATTATTTTTGCCTTTCCATAAAGGAATATGGAGCTGCCGCAAGGACAGCAGATCCATGTGCGACAGCCCCATATAATATTTACGATATCAGATCCGGAACTTTGTCTCCGATATTGTTTTATGCTTTCTCAATCTTAATTGCGCATACCTTATATTCAGGAATTCTTGCGTATTTGTCAAGTGCGGCGTTGGTCAGCCAGTTTGCATTTCCATCCGGGAAGTGGAATGGCATCCAGCTCTCACCCGGTGAGGTCTTTGTACCTACACGAGCGGTAGATTCAATGGATCCTCGTCTGGAAGAAACTCTGACTTTATCACCGTTTTTGATACCCAGCTTATCGGCATCTACGATGTTCATTTCGATAAATGACTTACCTTCGATCTCCATAAGCTCAGGTGTCTTTCCTGTCATGGCTCTTGTTGTGTAATGATACAGAATACGTCCTGTCATGAGGATGATTGGATATTCCTCATCCGGAAGCTCTGCTGACGGTACATATTTTGCAGGATAGAACCAGCCAAGACCGCGGGAGAATTTACCAACATGCATGATCGGTGTTCCCGGATGATCCTTGGAGGTACATGGCCACTGAAGTCCCTGTCCATGAACTTCTTCACTGTCAAGACGTTCATGGCTGATACCTGCGAAACTCGGTGTCAGGGATGCGATCTCATCCATGATCTGAGCAGAAGTCAGATGTGGCTGCGGATATCCCATGCGGTTCATCAGATCAATAATAATATCTGTATCCAGTCTCATCTCTCCAGGTACTGTGACAGCCTTGCGGACTCTCTGTACGCGGCGCTCTGTATTGGTAAATGTACCCTCTTTCTCTGCATAGCTTACACCAGGAAGGATAACATCTGCATACTGAGCTGTCTCTGTCATGAAAAGTTCCTGAAGTACAAAGAAATCAAGACTCTTTAATGCTTTGATAACGTGTGTGGTATCCGGATCAGTAACTACCGGGTCCTCACCATAGATATACAGACCTTTGATCTCGCCTGTGATTGCTTTCGGGAATACATCAGTTGCATGAGTTCCTATATTCGGATCAAGTTTTACACCCCATGCTTTCTCAAATTTCTCACGAACTGCAGGATCAGTAACCTTCTGATATCCTGGATATACATTCGGCTGAGCGCCCATATCGCAGGCACCCTGTACGTTATTCTGTCCACGAAGCGGGTTAACACCACAGCCTTCACGTCCAAGCTTACCAACCATCATTGCCATATTGGACATGGACATAACGCCCTCTGTACCTGTGGAATGTTCGGTTACACCAAGACAATAGATGATTGGAGCGCGGTCAGCTTTTGCATACATGATCGCTGCTTTTCTCAGATCGTCTGCGTCAATGTGGCAGATTTCAGCTACCTTCTCAGGTGTGTAATCTTTTACGATTTCCTTTAATTCTTCAAAACCTTCGGTACGCTCTGCAATGAACTTGTCATCCTGAAGACCTTCAGAAAGGATCACATTCATGATGCCGTTTGCAAAAGCAACATTTGTACCAGGTTTCAGTTTCAGATGGATATCTGCTTTCTTAGCCAGACCGATATCACGAGGATCAACTACGATCAGCTTGCAGCCTCTCTTGATGGCCTGACGGATCTGCATGCCGACTACAGGATGTGCTTCCTCAGGGTTGGAACCAACCAGCATGATCAAGCTTCTGTATCTACGATCTTTCCGTCTTTTACAAGAAGATAATACTGGCAGCCTGTTGCACAGTGAGGACAGGTAGTCAGAACCTTCTTGTCAATCTGGTACGGACGGTATTTCTTTCTGCGCTTCATGGTCAGTGCACCTGTCGGACAGGCCTGTACACAGTTACCGCAGGATTCACAGATACCTTCGTTCCATTTATGTTTGTAATGTGCACCGATCACTGACTGGAAACCACGATTCATAGTGTCGATGGCACCTCTTCCCACAATCTCCTTACATGTATTCACGCAGCGATGGCAGAGAATACACAGGCTTGGATCATAGGTAAAGAATTTATTGGTATCATCTATCGGCATATCCTTCATTTCACCGGGATAGCTTGTTTCAGTCACACCATATTCAAAACAGTAGTCCTGTAATTTACAGTCACCGTTTGCCTCACAGGAGAAGCAGTGTACACGATGATCGGAAAGAAGGAGGTCAAGGGTATCTTTACGATATGCAACTACCTTCTCTGACATTGTCTGTACTTCATCCCCCTCTGAGCAGCGAAGTGTACATGCCGTATCAAATTTGGTTCTTCCATTGTTTGTTACTTCTACCACGCACAAACGACAGGAACCATCCGGCAATACATCTTCCAGATAGCAGAGTGTAGGAATCTCCACTCCGATCTGTCTGGCAGCCTGCAGAATGGTCGTACCTTTTTCCACTTCTACAGGAATTCCATCTATTGTCAAATGAATCATCTTTTCACCCTCCTTAATTCACAGAAATTGCGCCGAATACACAATTTTCCAGACATGTTCCGCACTTAATACACTTGGAGGTATCAATGCTGTGAGGCTCTTTCTTATTGCCTGTGATCGCACCAACCGGACAGTTTCTCGCACACTTGGTACATCCTTTACATTTCTCAGGATCGATCACATAAGAACGCATTGCCTTACATACATGAGCCGCGCACTTTTTATCAACAATATGCTCTACATATTCATCTCTGAAGTTTCTTAATGTGGAAAGTACAGGAAGCGGTGCACTCTTTCCAAGTCCGCAGAGCGAACGGTCCTTGATAAAGTTTCCAAGATGCTCCAGTTTATCCAGATCCTCTACTTCACCCTTTCCGTCTACGATCCTCTCAAGGATTTCAAGCATACGCTTGGTGCCGATACGGCAGGGACCACATTTACCGCAGGATTCTCTCTGGGTGAAGCCCATAAAGAAACGTGCAACCTCTACCATACAGGTATGTTCATCCATAACTACCAGACCACCGGAACCAACGATCGCACCATATTTCTTAACAGAGTCGAAATCAAGAGGTACATCCAAATGTTCTTCTGTCAGACATCCACCGGATGGTCCACCGATCTGAACAGCCTTAAACGCAGCACCGGATTTCAGTCCTCCAATAGCGTGTTTCAGTCGTGCTACAGACTGAGGATACTCCGCACGTACATAAATATAACCATGCTGTGCTCTTACTGCGTAAGCTGCAAGCATCATACCCTCGATCAGACGGTAAGGATCACCTTCCATTACAGAACCATCCATAAATGCTCCCGGGTCACCCTCATCACCGTTACAAACCACATAATGAACAGGATCAGCCTGGCGTGCTACCTGAATCCATTTCTTACCTGCCGGAAAGCCGCCGCCACCACGTCCGCGGATACCGGATTTATCAACCTGATCAATAACCAGATCCGGATCCATCTCAAACATTGCTTTCTCCAGAGCCTGGAAACCGCCACTTGCTATGTACTCATTCAGAGATTCTGCATCAAACTTACCACAGTTCTTCAAAACAATACGGGTCTGTTTCGCGATAAACGGAATATCTTCCGGTCCGCGGCTTACTTTACCGCCTTTCTGATAAAGCAGTCTCTCGATAGTTTCATTACCCTGAACACTCTTCTCAAAAATCTCATGGCAGTCTTCGATCTGAACCTTCGTATACTGGATCACATCGTCGCCTTTCTGGATACGAACAAGTGGTCCAAGCTCACAGACACCCTGACATCCTGTTTTCTTTACACCTACATGTGCATCTTTGTCATGAGGTCCAAACTCAATGGTAACTCCCGGAGCATCTTTGGCAATCTCCATGAATTTCTCATAGATTTTCTGAGAACCGGTTGCCACACATCCGGTACCTGAACAGACAAGAATACGACAGTCATAAGAATTAAGTTCTTTCACAGCTTCTTCTCTGATCTGCTCCAATACTTCCTTATTCTGGATCATCCCTGTTCGCCCCCTCTCAGTTTATCAATCAGCTCATCTGCCTTCTCCGGAGTCATTCTCGGATATACCTCTTCATTGACCATCATAGTCGGTGCAAGTCCGCAGGCACCAAGACAGGAAACTGTTTCCACAGTAAACATCATATCGTCTGTCGTCTTCTTTGTCTTTGACAGCCCCAGTTTCTTATAAAGTTCCTCCAGAACCGGTATTGATTTTCTTACATGACAGGCTGTTCCGTCACAGACCTTGATCACATATTTACCTTTCGCATCAAATGAGAAATTCTCATAAAATGTGGCAACACTGAACGCTTTCGCTTCTGTCACACCAATCTGCTCCGCAACATATGTAAGCAATTCTTCCGGGAGATATCTGTACACCCCCTGAATATCCTGCATGATCGGAATCAGTGATGCCGGCTTTTTACCATAGAAAGCAATGATCTCATCCGCTTTCTGATAAAATGACTGATCTAGCATTTCGCACCCTCCTTATACCTGTTTTTTCTCTTTTTATTGCACTCTTTACATATTGTAACGTTAATTATATGCCTTTTTCGTCATTTTCACAAGCGCATTTATAGAAATTTTCTAATTTTTTATCATTTTCCTCTATAGATGTTTGTTTTGTTTGTCTAATTTTTATCAGCTTTGACAATTTGGAATGAATTTTGGCTACGTTACTGAGAACGGAGTAAACAGTAATGTACGTGGTGTGTGTACAATGTCAGGAATATTATGATTGTGCTATGATTCTGCCTGTGCTACACTGTCCATATGATATCAGCGACAAAAGATAAGTGTTCCGTTCTCACTGAAAATATCCGGATAAAGGAGGAGGTAAGTATGTTTTCTTTGAAAGAAAAAGAAGTGAATACAGGACGGCAGAGGGAACTTGATCTGGTAAAGGGTTTCCTGTTGATCATGATAGTATTTATACATTCATTTCAGACAATAGGTGGTGTCGCAGCAGCCGAATCAAATGTACATAAGATTCTGTTTGCGCTCTTCATGCCGACAGGTGCCTGCCTGTATCTGTTTACCATGGGATTCGGAAGTGCTTTCACACGCCATTCCCAGCCCAAAGATATGGTTAAAAACGGCATAAAGCTGTTATTCTATCAGGGATTAAGCAATTTATGCTATGCAGCTGTAATGACAATCAGTTTTAATATAAGAAATTCCATTACAGTTGAAGCTGCAGGCAGCAGAGAATTATATGACGCAAATCTTTATTCCATGCTTACATTCGTAAATATATTCTTTATAGCCGGTATGTGCTATCTGGTGCTTGCGGTCTACAGGAAATTAAATGTAAGCTTAAGGGGATATGTCATAAGTGCTGTAATAGTCGGAATCATATCACCATTTACAAAGTTGCTGGTTTCTGATGATCCGGCAATTAACTGGATCCTGGATATGACTTTCGGTGGAAAAGGTGAAACCAGCTTCTGCTTCTTCCCATATTTGAGTTATGTATTTCTTGGATATGTTTTTGGAAAAGTGCTCAGAAGAATCCCTGAAGATGAAAAAGGAAACTTTTATAAAGAAAGCGGGATCATATGTGGGATTACTGCGGCGGTATGGTTTATATGCTGCATTGTACTACATCCGGGCATTGAGGGATTCTTTAATTATATGATCGAACAATACAGAATCCCGGGGCTTGCAAAGGTACTCGGAAGTTTCTGCAGTATCATATTTGTGTTTGCAGCTGCATTTCGTATCATGCCAATGATGGAAAAATGGAAATTCGGATATAATAAACTGTGTTATTACTCAAAACAGATTTCAAAGATGTATGCCGTACATATCGGAGTTTACTGGACACTTGCCGGTTTTGCTGCTTTTTACGAATTTGGGGTAAAAGAATGCCTGATATTGTCAGTGGCAGCACTGATCGTGACTGATCTTCTTGTACATGGATACATCATAATTACAGATAAAATAAAAAACAGAAAATAGCAGAATGCTTTTTATCTGCACAAAAAAACAGACCACATTTTATGATCTTTGTTTCATAAAATGTGGTCTGACTGTTTCATGCGTTCTTTTTATTGAGCCTGGAAATAATATCCAACGCCCCATTTGGTGTGTACATACTTCGGTTCACTTGGATTGGTTTCAATCTTCTCACGGAGACGGCGGATATGTACATCCACAGTACGTACATCACCCGGATACTCATATCCCCATACAATGTACGTCTGCCTTCACAGTCCATACGAAGATCGCCCACCTGAATGCTCTTTGCCTTTTCTTTCTCCTCGTGGTCGCTTCCCGCACGGCGCATGATCGCTTTGATACGTGCCTTAACTTCCAAGATATTGAACGGTTTGGTGATATAATCATCCGCACCATATTCAAGACCAAGGATCTTATCCATATCCTCGCCCTTAGCTGTCAGCATCACGATCGGCACATTGGAAAATTCACGGATCTGCTGGCATACTTCCAGCCCGTCCATCTTCGGCAGCATCAGATCCAGAAGGATAATATCATATTTTTTATCTTTTGCTTTCTCTACTGCCTCTTCTCCATCATAAGCGCAGTCTACCTCCATACCATCCTGTTCCAGACTAAAACGGATTCCTTTTACGATCAGTTTCTCATCATCTACTACCAAAACTTTCCTGCTCATTCGGTTCTCCTTATCCTACTACTATCTCATCTTTTATCTTTGCAAAAGTACCTTCTTTGATACCCTGTACATTCATAATATCCTCTATCGCAGCAAATGGCCCGTTCTCTTCTCTGTAGGCAATGATCGCCTGCGCACGTGTTGCACCGATCCCCGTCAGCGTAGTAAGCTGAGCTTCATCTGCTGTATTTATGTTGATCCTGTTATCCTGCTGAACCTGAGCG
>PPYE01074384.1_pt1 | contig 10417 bp, 7 predicted proteins | sample 1559881 | NCBI WGS metagenome assembly PPYE01 (sample SAMN08240022, study PRJNA423297) | Human gut metagenome, whole genome shotgun sequencing project.
CCAACGGAATGATTTGCATGAAGCAGGACTTGCCTGTAGAACAGCAATGTCCCACGCATCATCATCACCCGGGAAACGACTCATGTTGCAGCAGTGAATGTATGACTCGTTTCTACTCTCCCACTCCATCCATACATACGGATAGCGGACCGGATTACGTATTCATCGCTACCTTATTCACGGATGTAATCATCGAGCATTTATTACGACCGCAAGAGAAACGGATTAAAAACTATTACGTTTACCGAGACTCTCTGCATGGTACGGATACTCATCGTACCACTTCTCTTCGTGCCCCTCCCTACTCTGTTTTTGCGTAAAAGCGTAAATGCAAATTAGTTGCATCTGCGCTACCTTATCTTTGTAGCGTAAAAAGAAAACAGTAAAATTTAGTAGGAAAATATCATTATGAAAAAACTTATTTTCGTGGGAATCCTGGGCTTATTCGTGCTGGGATCCTGTAATAATAGTACCGTCACACACACACACGATGAACACGATCATGCCGCGGAAGGACATAATCACGAGGCAGAAGGACCCGATCATTCCCATGAAGGCGAATGTAGCGGAGAACACAATCATGAAGCAGCCGATGAATACAACGAAGCTGCCGAAGCCCACAGTGATGAAATCATTCTTCCGAAAGCGAAAGCTGAAGCAGCCGGTGTAAAGGTGAGCGTTATTGAACCTGCACCTTTCCAGCAAGTGATTAAAACCAGCGGACAGGTGCTGGCTGCTCAAGGGGATGAATCGGTTGCCGTAGCTACAGTAGCCGGCGTGGTATCTTTCCGTGGAAAAGTAACGGAAGGTATGAGCGTCGGCAGCGGCACTCCGCTAGTCACTATTTCTTCAAAGAATATCGCCGATGGTGATCCGGTGCAACGTGCCCGCATTGCCTACGAGGTATCCAAGAAGGAATACGAACGTATGAAGGAGCTTGTTAAAAACAAAATCGTATCCGACAAGGATTTTGCACAAGCGGAGCAAAGTTACGAAAACGCCCGTCTTAGTTACGAAGCTCTTTCCAAGAATCATTCGGCTATCGGCCAAAGCATTACGGCTCCTATTGCCGGATATGTGAAAAGTATTCTCGTGAAAGAAGGTGACTATGTGACAATCGGACAACCGCTGGTAAGCGTGACGCAGAACCGTCGTCTTTTCCTCCGTGCCGAAGTGTCGGAAAAGTATTACCCGTATCTCCGCACCATCAGTTCCGCCAATTTCCAGACTCCTTATAATAATCAGGTGTACGAGTTGAAAGCATTGAACGGTAAACTTCTCTCTTTCGGAAAAGCTGCCGGAGACAATTCTTTTTATGTGCCTGTCACTTTTGAGTTCGACAACAAAGGGGAAGTGATTCCCGGCTCATTTGTGGAGGTATTCCTGCTTTCTTCAGCAATGGAAAACGTGATTTCTCTTCCGCGCACCGCGCTGACAGAGGAACAAGGCATATTCTTCATATATCTGCAACTGGACGAAGAGGGTTATAAAAAACAGGAAGTAACGATAGGAGCCGACAACGGCAAAAGCGTTCAAATCCTAACTGGTGTAAAGGCTGGCGACCGTGTAGTGACCGAGGGTGCTTATCAGGTTCGACTGGCAAGCGCAAGCAATGCAATCCCGGCACACAGCCACGAACACTAAAGAGACTAGGCGTCGCAACCGTTTTTTTTGTGCGGCGCATCTATCAAGTTATTTATAACTCTCAATTAATGAAATATCATGCTTAATAAAATTATACATTACTCCCTACACAACCGGCTGGTGGTAGTTTGTGCGGCCATCCTCCTGCTTATTGCGGGAACGTATACCGCCATGCATACGGAAGTAGACGTATTCCCCGACCTAAATGCACCTACGGTAGTAATCATGACCGAAGCGAACGGTATGGCTGCGGAAGAAGTTGAACAACTCGTTACTTTTCCTGTTGAAACTGCCGTAAACGGAGCTACGGGTGTGCGCCGTGTCCGCTCTTCCTCTACTAACGGATTTTCCGTTGTTTGGGTAGAATTTGATTGGGGAACGGATATTTATCTCGCTCGTCAGATTGTTAGTGAGAAATTAGCGGTGGTCAGCGAATCGCTGCCGGTCAATGTCGGCAAACCGACTCTTGGACCACAGTCTTCTATCTTAGGCGAAATGCTCATCGTCGGTCTGACTGCCGACTCCACTTCCATGCTCGATCTTCGCACGATTGCGGACTGGACCATCCGTCCACGCCTGCTGTCTACCGGAGGAGTGGCACAAGTGGCTGTGCTCGGAGGAGATATCAAAGAATACCAGATTCAGCTAGATCCCGAACGGATGCGTCATTACGGCATCTCGATGGGAGAAGTGATGGCTGTAACACAGGATATGAACCTAAATGCCAATGGAGGTGTGCTCTATGAATTCGGAAATGAATATATTGTACGTGGTGTACTCTCCACTTCGAAAACAGAGCAACTTGGCAAAGCGGTAGTAAAGACAGTGAATAACTTCCCTGTCACGCTGGAAGATATTGCAAACGTAACCATCGGCCCGAAGGCTCCGAAACTGGGTACTGCTTCAGAACGCGGCAAATCTGCCGTCCTGATGACTGTTACCAAGCAACCGGCTACCAGCACACTGGAACTGACGGACAAACTGGAAGCATCTCTGAAAGACCTCCAGAAAAATCTGCCGCCGGACGTAAAAGTTTCAACGGACATATTCCGTCAAAGCCGCTTTATCGAAAGCTCCATCGGCAATGTGAAAAAATCACTCTTTGAAGGAGGTATTTTCGTTGTCATCGTGCTTTTCCTGTTCCTGGCAAATGTACGTACTACGCTGATCTCATTGGTGACACTGCCTCTTTCCCTGCTCGTTTCGATCCTGACTTTACACTACATGGGGCTGACAATCAACACCATGAGTCTTGGAGGTATGGCGATAGCTATCGGTTCATTGGTAGACGACGCCATTGTCGATGTGGAAAACGTATATAAACGACTGCGGGAGAACCGCCTGAAAGCGGAAGCAGAAAGACTAAGTACGCTCGAAGTGGTATTCAATGCGTCGAAAGAGGTGCGCATGCCTATCCTTAATTCAACGTTGATTATCGTAGTCAGTTTTGTTCCGTTATTTTTCTTGAGCGGCATGGAAGGCAGAATGTTGGTTCCACTAGGTGTTGCTTTTATCGTGGCCCTGTTTGCGTCTACGATAGTTGCCCTGACACTAACTCCGGTACTCTGCTCTTATCTATTAGGAAGCAATAAGACGAACAAGGAACTGAAAGAAGCTCCTGTTGCCCGCTGGATGAAAGGGATTTATGAAAAAGCACTGACTTGGGTACTGGCACATAAACGTGTGACTCTCGGAAGTACAATCGGACTTTTTGTAGTTGCCCTCGGAGTGTTTTTCACACTTGGACGCAGCTTCCTTCCTTCGTTCAATGAAGGATCGTTTACTATCAATATCAGTTCTCTGCCAGGTATTTCGCTGGAAGAAAGCAACAAAATGGGACATCGTGCCGAAGAGTTATTGATGACAATTCCCGAAATACAAACGGTAGCCCGGAAAACGGGACGTGCTGAATTGGATGAACATGCGTTAGGAGTCAATGTTTCTGAAATAGAAGCTCCGTTCGAATTGAAAGACCGCTCGCGCAGTGAACTGGTAGCTGATGTACGTGAAAAATTAGGTACGATCACCGGAGCAAACATAGAAATCGGACAACCGATCAGCCACCGTATCGACGCAATGCTATCGGGTACGAAAGCGAATATCGCTATCAAGTTATTCGGTGACGATCTGAATAAGATGTTTTCACTCGGTAATCAAATCAAAGGAGCGATCAGTGACATTCCCGGTGTTGCCGACCTGAACGTGGAACAACAGATTGAACGTCCGCAGCTGAAAATACAGCCTAAACGGGAAATGCTGGCTAAGTTCGGTATTACTCTGCTGGAATTTTCAGAATATGTGAATGTGGCTTTGGCTGGAAAAGTAATCTCACAAGTGTATGAACAGGGGAAGAGTTTTGACCTGATTGTAAAAGTGAAGGATGATGCCCGGGATGAGATGGAGAAAATCCGTAACCTGATGGTAGACACGAACGACGGCCGAAAAGTTCCTTTGAGCTATGTAGCGGAAGTGGTATCGGCCATGGGTCCGAATACGATCAACCGCGAGAATGTGAAACGTAAAATTGTCATTTCCGCCAATGTGGCCGATCGTGATTTGCGCAGTGTCGTGAATGATATTCAGAAACGCATCGACACATCGGTACAATTACCCGAAGGTTATCATATCGAGTATGGTGGACAGTTTGAAAGCGAGCAGGCTGCCAGCCGGACATTAGCGTTGACTTCATTTATCAGTATAGTGGTTATCTTCCTGTTGTTGTATAATGAGTTCCGCAGCGTGAAAGAATCCGGGGTTATCTTGCTGAATCTTCCGCTAGCATTGATCGGTGGTGTCTTTGCCTTGGTGATTACAACAGGGGAAGTCAGCATTCCGGCTATCATCGGTTTCATTTCCTTATTCGGTATTGCGACCCGTAACGGTATGTTGCTCATCAGCCACTACAATCATTTGCAAAAGGAAGAAGGTTTGAATGTATATGATAGTGTGATTCAAGGTTCTCTCGACCGCCTGAATCCGATTTTAATGACGGCATTGTCTTCTGCACTGGCACTGATTCCATTGGCACTTGCCGGCGACTTGCCCGGTAACGAAATTCAAAGTCCGATGGCAAAAGTGATTCTAGGAGGATTATTAACGTCTACTTTTTTGAACGGTTTTATCGTTCCGATTGTTTATCTGATGATGCATCGGAAAAAGGCCCAGAAAAGCCTGTAGAGAGGGATATTTTTCCTCGGTGAGAAAACCATCGTTCCCCAGTGAGGAAACAAGTGTTTCTCGGTGAGGAACGGGTCGTTCCCCGGTGTCAAACAAATAGATGCCTTATCATAAAGTATCTATCAACAATAGCTTGTAATAAATAAAGAAATTAGAAATGAAACAAATCATGACCATAAGCGCTGCACTTCTTTTCTTAACCATAGGTGAAGTGCAAGCCCAAAACGGAATTGAACAGGTATTGAAGAATATCGAAACGAACAATAAGGAGTTGCAGGCAAACGAGCAACTGATTACAGCCGGAACTCTTGACAGTCAGTCGGATGTTTTTCGTCAGGAGAAACTGTTACAGGCAAAAGAACTTTGCCTGGACATTATCATGCTTCGTCAGCAAAAGCATATTTTGGAGGAACGTCTCCGCAATGCGGAAGAACTTGCTAAAATGTACGCCAAACGTCTCCAAACAGGGGATGCAAATGCTCTCGAAACCAATAAAATCAACTTGGAACTGTTGAATGTCAAAACGGAAGCGTCTCTGAACGAAACGGCACTTCGCAATAAGCAGCAGGAACTGAATACGCTGAATGGTAATATTCCGGTGGTTTTCGAAGAAAACCAATATCCGGCTATACCGTTCCCAAGCGATTACCAAATGTTGAAATCGGAAGTCATGGCTACAGACCGTACCTTAATGGCACTAGGCAACGAGAGCCTCGTTGCCCGTAAACAGATTGCTGTCAATAAATCCCAGTGGCTGCCGAAACTGGAACTTGGCTACCGTCGGAATACAGAGACTGGTGTGCCTTTCAACGGTGTAGTGGTGGGCTTTTCCTTCCCGCTTTTCGAAAATCGGAATAAGGTGAAAATTGCTAAAGCGCAGGCACTCAACATCGACTTGCAAAAGGATAATGCTACACTGCAAGTGGAATCTGAATTGGCACAACTTTACCGGGAAGCGAAAACGCTGCATGCTTCAATGGAAGAATATAGCAAGACTTTCCAGTCTCAACAAGATTTGGCATTGCTGAAACAAGCTTTGACAGGTGGACAAATTAGTATGATCGAGTACTTCGTTGAAGTATCGGTGATCTATCAAAGTCATCAAAATTATCTGCAATTGGAAAATCAGTACCAAAAGGCAATGGCACGGATTTACAAAAGCAAGCTATAAATAGTACATAAAAACCCTTTAGGTATGGGTTACGCTGAACATACTAATTTCTATTTTTAAGTTATATAAGTATGTTTATATAATAAATTAGGCACGGATTACACAGAATTCACGGTCTTTAGTATTGCCATAACTATAAAGCAACAGTGTTAATCCGTGTAATTCGTGCCTAAATATATCTCCTCTCTTTTTCTTCAAATTCCGACTGGATATTTCAAAACAATACATTACATTTGCAACGAACATAAAATCTGAATTATGAGACCTAAACATTTCTATTTATTCATGTTATGCTGCATCCTTACGCTACTAAGTGGCTGTAAAGATGATGACGACAATCCACTGCGTTTTTACAACGGTGAATACGAAGTACCTATGGGTGGCAGACGTTACCTCGGCCTGGAAAGCGGAAATGGTGACTACTCACTTGCAGTGAAAGACACACGCATCGCAAGTGCCGGAACTGAAACTGGCTGGAGTGGAGTACCTGCCGGACGTATGATTTATGTAACCGGTATCCTCACCGGAACGACTTATCTGACAGTAACAGACAACGCCACACAAGAAACCTGCACTTTACCAATCAAGGTGGTCGATAATTACGAAAATATGGAGTTGCTACGCAGCTACTTGTCTAACTTACCCAACGGAGATGCGAATCTTCTACCCGGTATTTCCGACATTTTTCTGATTAACAACCACGCACGGGATGCTTATTTTTTCAAACAAGGAGAACAGACCGCCTTTTCATCCGGACTTGAATTAATAACCCAAGGAAGTTACAAACTGGAAAAAGAAGAAGGAGACGATAAGAAAATGACACTAACCCTCACTTTTTCGGAAGATATGGCAACACCTGTTTCCGATCATAAATTCATAATATGGGGAAACTCGTACTTATTTCATCGGTTGGATAAAAGCCTAAATCTGAACTGGAACACTCCGCCCATTGGAGAAACGCGGACATCACCTGCACCTCCTCCTTCCTACACGCTGGAAGAAATAGCTGAAGGCACAGAAATCGGAAAAGGCAGACAGCTTAGCTTTAGTCTTTCCCAACAGGAAATACCTGCGGGAATACTGCCTTAATCAGTAACGTATTCTGATAAGATGCGTATATTTTCCGGTAAGTATCCACTACGGATGCGCCATTCTTGCGGATAAAGATTATTGGCACGATTGCCGATGTTCTTCACAAATCCGAGAGGAATATGCCGATAAGTAAGCAAAACATATCCACGAGGGGCTGTTACCGGTAAGGTAATGGCCTCTTTTCGTAAATATGTGATGGCCTGTTCATAACTTATTTCTTCCGTAGCGAATGCTTCCCGGCATAAAAGTGAGGTACACATTGCCAACGCATGGTTAGGGATCAAATCCTTTCCTTTCACCTCGCCTATCTCAATCCCTGCCGACACGATTTTCAGGCTTTGCTTCATCATCGTCAATTCATTAGTGTAGTACTGCGAAAAAGCCCGGATATTTGTTCCTTCCGCCAATAAAAAATACTTGTCCGAATTTTCATCATTCAACCAGCTTTTAGCCATATTCAGATGTTCTTTCGATACAGGAGCAGATGCTGCTGCTCCTTTCTTATCCTTCTTCTTGAAAACTTTCTCTTTCGCGAAAGAAGATACCGGAATCTCTTCTTCCGTCTCCGGCTTACGAAAAGCCACCAGAAAAAAGCCTTCACCTTTCGTCTTATGAGGGAAAAAATGATAAACGGGAATAGAAGATTTAGAATGATCCCCTTTATCTGACAAAAGATCTCCTGTTATATTCCAATTCTCCTGCACCTGCACAGTTAATGGTTCGCCCCCATACTCTTGTTGAATCCAACGTGCATTCTCTTCATCCTCTTTTGTATTAAATGTACACGTACTATATATAAGAATACCTCCGGGCTTCAACGCATCCCAGATATCTGCAATAATCCGTCGCTGGCGCTGCCAACAGATTTCCACATTCTCGGGGCTCCACTCTTCCACAGCTACCGGGTCTTTACGGAACATACCTTCACCGGAACAGGGAACATCTGTAAGAATCACATCAAAGAAAGAGAGTAAAGCCGAAAAATCTGCCGGATCATTATTGGTCACTACCACATCCGGATGTCCCCACTTCGTCAGGTTTTCAGCAAGAATCTGCGAACGATTCCGGATTACCTCATTGGCTACCAACAGGCTCCCTTCGGGAAGTACACTACGGGCATGAGTCGATTTTCCACCGGGAGCCGCACAAAGATCCAACATCTTCACCGGTCCCGTGATATATTGCCGGAGTACCTGCTCCACAAACATGGAAGAAGCTTCCTGAACATAATAACAGCCTGCATGGAATAAGGGATCGAACGTGAAAGTGAGACGCTCCTCTAAATAGAATCCTTCGGAAGACCAAGGTACTTTATCCGATAAAGAATGATTGATTTTCAATTGATTCAACCGGATGCTAACCGGTGGTTCCTGTTGGAGGGCAACAGCCAGTTTGTCGTATTCTTCATCGCCCAATAGAGCGCGGGTGTAGTCTATAAAAGAAGCAGGTAATTCCATCTTTCGTTTATTAATTTCCGCAAATATCAAAAATATTTCGTCTCTTTGCAACTTTCTATGATATTAACTACGTCTAACAGATAAAGAAATAAATTAAAAAACTATTGATATGAAAAATTTTCTATTAGCATTGATGGTTGTACTGACCACTTGCACACTGGCTGTTGCCCAGACCACCGTTGTTCGTGATTCCATCGGGAAAGTAAAAGTAACTGTGACCAAAGACAATAAAGCAAATACGAACAATACTGCTGTCACAGTGATTGGTGTAGACACAGCAGATGCTGATTCTGCAGACGTAAATGCAAACTCAAGTAATGTTAGCACCACTCATGGCAAAGCCAGCTTCACATTCGATTCGGATGACAGCGATTTCCCCTTCCACAATGTTAGTGCCGGCGGAGGTATTCTGGTAGCAATCATTGCAATCATTGCTGTATTCGGATTTCCGGTATTCATTCTATTTGTAATCTTCTTCTTCCGTTATAAAAACCGGAAAGCACGTTATCGCCTTGCCGAACAGGCACTTGCTGCCGGCCAACCGCTTCCGGCAGAGTTTATCCGCGAAAACAAAACAGTCGATTCGCGTTCACAAGGCATCAAGAACACCTTTACGGGTATCGGTCTTTTCATCTTCCTCTGGGCAATCACCGGCGAATTCGGAATTGGAGCTATCGGCTTACTCGTTACATTCATGGGTATCGGACAATGGATTATCGGTAGTAAACAACAGACTCAAGACGCAAATGCTACCCGGATGTATACGGGTAATAAGGATGAAAAAAAGAACCCGAATAACGTTAGAACCGATAGTTTCGAAATCATCCCTTCCGAATCCGAAGAGAAAGACAAAGGAGTAAACGAAGAAAAGAACGACGAGAATAAATGAGCCAACTCAATGATATATCGTTAGTCGCACAGGTCGTGGTGTTCAAGAACACCAGGGCCTTTGACCAGTTGGTGAAGGAGTATCAGTCGCCCATCCGGCGATTCTTCCTGAACCTGACTTGCGGCGACAGCGAATTGAGTGACGACCTTGCGCAAGATACATTTATCAAAGCGTATACGAACATTGCCTCTTTCCGGAACTTGTCAAGTTTCTCTACGTGGCTGTATCGTATTGCTTATAATGTTTTTTATGATTATATTCGCAGCCGGAAAGAGACAGCCGACTTGGATACAAGAGAAATAGACGCCATCAACAGCACCGAACAGGAGAATATCGGGCAAAAAATGGATGTCTACCAGTCACTCAAAATGCTTAAAGAAGTGGAAAGAACCTGCATCACGTTGTTCTACATGGAGGACATTAGTATCGACAAAATTGCAGGGATTGTAGGAGTACCGTCAGGGACAGTGAAAAGCCATCTGTCACGCGGGAAAGAAAAATTAGCAACGTATTTAAAACAAAACGGTTATGACAGAAATAGACAATGATAAGCTCTTGCGCGATTTCTTCAATAAGAGAAGTATTTATCGGTATGATTAATCATGGCACTACCAGCCTTGATCCAAAGTCTATTATTATCGCAGCTGCTGTACTATTATTTATGGCTACACGAAAGGTAGCTTCTATGGCATAAACAAAATAGATACAGATTAAAAGTCCGAAGTATAAGTTCCCCGGACTTTTATATTCTTGAGTTAAATAATTCTTTATCCCTCTTTTTGTGTTAAACAATAATAAATCTACCCTTCACTCCAAGTAAGCCCAAACATAGATGTTGTATATTTGTTGCTCTGTAAACTAAAATAGAGAGAAGAGTTTTGAAGTTACGTATATTTATTTTATTTCTGTTCCTGCCTTTATTACATGTTCAGGCAGATGTCATCGACAGTCTGATGACGCAGCCCAGAGACTCAATCGGACTAACAA
>PPYE01322496.1_pt1 | contig 10414 bp, 9 predicted proteins | sample 1559881 | NCBI WGS metagenome assembly PPYE01 (sample SAMN08240022, study PRJNA423297) | Human gut metagenome, whole genome shotgun sequencing project.
ACCTATATGATCAAATCCATTCTGGAGGGAGTCGGACATAAAGTAGGGCTGATCGGAACCATTGAGGCCATTATCGGAGAGGAAGTGATCCCGGCAGCGAATACGACGCCGGAATCTTATACCATTCATCAGTATTTTGCAAAAATGGTGGAAGCCGGCTGTGACAGCGTGGTCATGGAGGTGTCATCCCAGGGGCTGATGCTGCACCGGACAGCAGGGATTCCGTTTGAAATCGGGATTTTCACAAATCTTGGAAAAGATCATATCGGACCGAATGAACACAAGGATTTTGAAGATTATAAAAGATGCAAAGGATTATTGTTCCAGCAGTGCAGGCTTGGAATTGCCAATGCAGATGACCGGTATTTTAAGGATGTATTTAAAAATGCTACATGTAAAGTGGAGACATTTGGTTTCTGCAAAGAGGCGGATCTGCGGGCTGAAGATGTAAATCTGGTGTCCAGACCGGGATATCTCGGTGTGGCATATCATGTGGCAGGAGTCATGGATTTTGATGTGGAGATTGATGTACCGGGAACATTCAGTGTTTACAATTCACTGACAGCGATTGCAGTGTGCAGACACTTTGATGTGCCGAAAGAGCACATTCAGGCGGCTTTGAAAAAGGCGAAGGTTAAGGGCAGAATCGAGATGGTGAAAGTGTCTGATGAATTCACTCTGATGATCGACTATGCACACAATGCCATGAGTCTGGAGAGTCTTTTGACCACGTTAAAAGAATATCATCCAAAACGTCTGGTATGTCTGTTCGGATGCGGTGGAAACCGTTCCAGAGACCGACGCTTTGAGATGGGAGAAGTGTCCGGCCGTCTGGCAGATCTGACGATCATCACTTCCGATAATCCGAGATTTGAAGAGCCGCAGGCGATCATCGATGACATCAAAGTGGGAATCGAAAAGACGGACGGAGCGTATGTGGAAATCATAGACAGGAAAGAAGCCATCCGTTATGCGATCACACACGGGCAGACCGGGGATGTGATCGTGCTTGCAGGAAAAGGGCATGAAGATTACCAGGAGATCGAAGGTGTGAAGCATCCGATGGATGAGCGGGTTCTGATTGCGGAGATCTTAACAGAACTGGAAGAGGAACAGAAAAAATAAGCAGGGGAAATGGATTGTTTGCAGATATTATTGTAGATATAAAACATGAAAAACTGGATCGGATCTTTCAATATCGAATTCCGGAGTGGTTAAAAGAAGAGCTGAATGTGGGAATGGAGGTTGTGATTCCGTTTGGGAAAGGCAACCGGCAGACGAAAGGCTATGTGGTAGGAATTTCAGAGACTTGCGACTATGATCTTTCCAAAGTCAAGGAGATCGAAGATATTTCCAGAAACAGTGTAGAGATCGAGGCGAAGCTGATCGCGCTGGCGGCATGGATGAAAGAACATTATGGCGGAACGATGATCCAGGCACTCAAGACGGTATTGCCGATCAAGCAAAAAGAGAATGCCAAGATCAAAAAGTATGTCCGTCTGCTGCTTGGCAAAGAACGGGCAGAAGCGCAGCTGCATTATTATCAGCAGAAGAATCAGAAGGCGAGAGCAAGACTTCTGGAAGCACTTCTGGAGGATCCGGTCATTGAATACGAACTGATTACGAAAAAACTGAATATTACGCGTAGTGTCGTCAATGCATTGGAAGAACAGCAGGTGGCAGTTCTGGAATCAGAGCAGGTGTTTCGAAATCCGGTGAAAGAAAAAGAGCAGAGAGCAAGAGCTCTTGTGTTTACGGCAGAGCAGGAGCATGCGATCGAGTGCTTCTGGCAGGAGTACAGCAGAGATGTGCGGGCAGCTTATTTGTTGTACGGTGTGACCGGCAGTGGAAAAACGGAAGTTTATATTGAGATGATCCGCCGGGTGGTCTGTGAGGGAAAACAGGCGATTGTACTGATTCCTGAGATTGCACTGACGTATCAGACAGTGATGCGGTTTTACCGGTGTTTTGGAAATCGGGTATCCATCTTAAATTCCAGAATGTCTGCCGGAGAGCGTTATGATCAGTTGATGCGGGCAAAAGCGGGAGAGATCGACGTGATGATCGGCCCGCGGTCCGCTTTGTTTACACCATTTCCGGAGCTGGGGCTGATCGTTATTGATGAGGAACATGAAACAACTTATAAAAGTGAACAGATACCAAGATATCATGCCAGAGAGACTGCCATAGAGCGGGCAAATCTGGAACATGCCAGTGTAGTACTTGGCTCGGCAACCCCGTCTCTGGAAGCAATGTATCGCGCAAAAAACGGGGAGTACCGTCTGCTGGAATTGAAGAACCGTTCGGGAATGCAAAAGATGGCGAGCGTCTATGTAGCGGATCTCAGGCAGGAGTTAAAAGAAGGCAACCGTTCGATCTTAAGCCGGCATCTGCAGGAGTTGATGGAAGACCGGCTGGAAAAACAAGAACAGATCATGTTGTTTTTAAACAGGAGAGGGTATGCAGGGTTTCTTTCCTGCAGAGAGTGCGGCCATGTGGTAAAGTGTCCGCACTGCGATGTTTCGCTGTCATATCACAGAAACGGAAAGATGGTCTGTCATTACTGCGGATATGAAGAACCAAGGACACCCGTCTGTCCGGAGTGCGGTTCCAGACATATCGGAGAATTTCGGGCAGGAACACAGCAGATCGAAGACATTGTAAAAGCACAGTTTCCGCAGGCAAGAGTTCTTCGTATGGACATGGACACAACAAGACAGAAAGACGGCCATGAAAAAATCTTGTCTGCATTTGCGAATGGAGAAGCAGATGTACTGGTCGGAACGCAGATGATCGTAAAAGGACACGATTTTCCGAATGTTACGTTAGTTGGTGTGCTGGCGGCAGATATGTCGTTGTATTCAGATGATTATCGTTCCGGGGAGCGCACCTTCCAGCTTTTGACACAGGCGGCAGGGCGAGCCGGACGGGGGCAGAAAGAAGGAGAAGCTGTGATCCAGACCTACACTCCCACGCATTACAGTATCGTAACCGCCGCAGCACAGGATTATGAGGCGTTTTATGAGGAGGAGATCCGGTATCGGCAGATCATGGGATATCCCCCGGTAGAAAATCTGCTTGCAGTTCTGGTAAGCTGTGAGGATGAGGCGCTGTTAGAGACAGGGTGTAAGTATTTAAAAGAGTTTTCGATCCGGATTGCTCCGAAAGAAACTGCGAAGATCATCGGACCTGCAAGTCCGGGAATCGGAAAGATTAATGATGTGTATCGCAAAGTAATCTACATAAAAGATGAAAATTATGATACACTTGTGAGGATAAAGAACGGATTGGAACAATATATTGAAGTAAATCCGGGATATCGCAAGATGCGGATTCAGTTTGATTTCAATCCGATGCATGTTTTTTAAAAGATAACAAAGAATAAATAGAAGGGAACAGTGAAATTATGGCAATCAGAGAAGTCAGGATCATGGGAGATGACATTTTGGGAAAACAGTGCAAACCAGTCACAAAGATGACGATGCGCACAAAAATTTTGATCGAGGATATGCTGGATACGATGTATGAAAAATACGGTGTGGGACTGGCAGCCCCCCAGGTGGGAGTCTTGAAGCAGATCGTTGTGATCGATGTGGGAGAAGGTCCGATCGTGCTGATCAACCCGGAGATCATTGAGACATCCGGGGAGCAGACAGGCGAAGAGGGATGTTTAAGCCTGCCGGGTAAATGGGGGATCGTGACAAGACCAAATTATGTGAAGGTACGTGCACTCAATGAAGAAATGGAAGAAGTGGAACTGGAAGGCGAAGGTCTTCTTGCAAGAGCATTCTGTCATGAGATCGATCATCTTGCAGGACATATGTATGTAGAACGTGTGGAGGACGGACTGCATGATGTAGAACCACCGGAAGAGGAGGTAGAATAGATGCGTGTGATTTTTATGGGAACACCGGATTTTTCGGTGGGAACACTGGAAGCGCTGATTGAAGCCGGACACGAGGTGTGTCTGGCAGTGACGCAGCCGGATAAGCCAAAAGGAAGAGGTAAGGAGATGCAGTTTCCGCCGGTGAAAGAGGCGGCACTTTCTCATGGAATCCCGGTATTTCAGCCGGTCAAGGTAAGAGAAGCGGCCTGTGTGGAAGAACTGGCAGGATATAAGGCGGATGTGATCGTAGTGGTCGCTTTCGGCCAGATTCTTCCGAAAGCAATTCTGGAACTGACACCATATGGATGTGTCAATGTACATGCGTCTCTGCTTCCCAAATATAGAGGAGCGGCACCGATCCAGTGGGTGATCATTGACGGAGAAGATGTGACAGGTGTGACCACCATGCAGATGGATGAAGGTCTGGATACTGGTGACATGCTGCTTAAGACCGAAGTGCCGATCACGGCAGAAGAGACGGGAGAGAGTCTTCATGATAAATTGTCAAAAGCCGGAGCAGCACTTTGCGTGGAGACATTAAAAGCACTGGAAGAAGGCACCATCGTTCCTCAAAAACAGGGAGAGACACCTACACATTATGCAAGTATGTTGAACAAAAAAATGGGAAACATCGATTGGAATGCTTCCGCAGAAGCAATCGAGAGACTGATCCGGGGATTAAATTCCTGGCCGAGTGCGTATACACACTGGGAGAATAAAGTGGTGAAGATCTGGAGTGCAAAAGTCTCGAAAGAGCAGACGAAGGCACAGCCGGGGACTGTTACGGATGTGACAAAAGACAGTTTTTCTGTGCAGACAGGAGATGGAACTTTAATCGTACAGGAATTGCAGATTCCGGGAAAGAAGAGAATGCAGACAGATGCATTTTTAAGAGGATATCATCTCGAAGAAGGAACGTTGTTTCATTCATAAATAAAAGGATTGGAGGAAGAGCATGTTTTTTTACTATGATCCTACTTATATATTAGTGATTATCGGAGCCGTAATATGCATGGCAGCTTCGGCACATGTCAACAGTACCTATCGAAGATATGCACAGGTGCGGAGCCGGTCCGGTATGACAGGGAAGGATGCAGCAGAGCGAATCCTGCATGCAAACGGGGTTTATGATGTAACAGTACATCACATTCCGGGCAATCTGACAGATCATTATAATCCGGCAAATAAGACGCTGGGGCTTTCTGATGCAACCTATAACTCAGCATCGGTGGCCGCCATCGGTGTGGCTGCGCATGAATGCGGGCATGCAATCCAGCATGCGAAAGGGTATGCGCCTCTTCAGATCAGAGGGGCTCTGGTACCTGTTGCGAATTTCGGTTCTATGGCAGCCTGGCCGCTGATCATTATCGGATTATTCATGAATGGAAATACAGCAAGTCTGCTGATCAATCTCGGAATTTTGCTGTTTTCGGCTGCAGTGCTGTTTCAGATCGTGACATTGCCGGTAGAATTTAATGCCTCCAGCCGTGCGATCCGTATTTTGGAAACATCCGGAATGTTATATCCGGAAGAATTAAGTCAGACAAAGGCAGTGCTGCGGGCGGCAGCGATGACGTATGTGGCAAGTGCCGCATCTATGATTCTGCAGCTGCTTCGTCTGTTGATCATAAGCGGAGGAAGAAGAGATGACTAAACAGGTGACAGAGAGAGAACTGGTGCTGGCGATCCTGATGGAGGTGACACAGCAAAATGTCTACAGCCATCTTGCATTGAATGCCGTCCTGGAAAAATATCAGTATCTGGAGAAAAAGGAACGCGCATTTATCACGAGAGTGACTGAAGGAACACTGGAGCACATGATCGAACTGGATTATATTTTGAATCAGTTTTCCAAAGTGAAGGTCAACAAGATGAAGCCGGTTATCCGCAATATTTTGAGAAGTGCTGTATATCAGCTGAAGTATATGGACAGCGTGCCGGATTCGGCAGTGTGCAACGAGGCAGTAAAGCTGGCAGTGAAAAAAGGATTCGGCACCCTGCGTGGATTTGTAAACGGAGTGCTCCGCAATGTGGCGCGAGGTCTGGATCAGGTAGAGTATCCCGCAGAGGGGATCGAACGGCTGTCTGTTGTGTATTCCATGCCGGAGTGGATTTTAAAATTGTGGAAGAAGACTTATGATCTGGATGTGTGATCGATGTCTGTGCGGCACCGGGCGGAAAAGCACTTCATGTTGCAGAAAAACTGCGGGGAACAGGAAGTGTAGAAGCCAGAGATCTAAGCCTGTATAAAGTAGGATTGATCACGGAAAATATCGAGAGAAGCGGTCTTACGAATATTCACGCAGTACAAAAAGATGCGACTGTCTGTGATGCGGATGTAAAAGATGCGGCGGATCTTGTGATTGCAGATCTGCCCTGTTCCGGATTAGGGGTTCTTGCAAAAAAGACAGATTTAAAATATAAAGCAACCGAACAGAGCACCAAAGAGCTGGCAGGACTGCAGAGGGAGATTCTGAAAAATGCTGCGTCCTATGTCCGGCCGGGAGGAACGCTGATCTACAGCACCTGTACGATCAATCCGGCAGAAAATATAGAAAATGTACACTGGTTTTTAAAAGAATTTCCGGAATTTGTACTGGATCCGATCGCGGACAGACTGTGTAGCACTCTTCAGAATAGTGTGGAAGAAGCAGGATGTCTGCAGCTGCTTCCGGGAATTCATAAAAGTGACGGCTTTTTTATTGCCAGATTCGGAAAGAAATAAAAGGATAGAAAAAGGATGAAGAAAGATATTCGCGCATATACATATGAACAATTGGCCGCAGAGATGGAACAGATCGGGGAAAAGAAATTTCGTGCAAAGCAGATTTATGAATGGCTGCATGTAAAGCTTGCTGACAGTTTTGAAGAGATGACGAATCTCTCCAAAGCGCTCCGGGAAAAACTGGAGGCGGAATATGAGATCCTTCCGGTAAAAATGCTGGAGCGTCAGATTTCGAAGATTGACGCAACGAATAAGTTTTTATTTCAGCTTTCTGACGGAAATGTGGTGGAAAGTGTGCTGATGCGCTACAAGCACGGAAATTCCGTCTGCATTTCTTCTCAGGTGGGTTGCCGGATGGGATGCAGATTCTGTGCTTCTACCATCGGTGGGCTGGAGAGAAATCTGTCGCCGTCTGAGATGCTGGGGCAGATTTATCAAATCCAGAAGATCACAGGAGAAAGAGTCTCCAATGTTGTTGTGATGGGAACCGGAGAACCCATGGATAATTATGAGAATTTCCTGACATTTGTCCGTATGCTTACAGATGAACACGGACTGCATATCAGCCAGAGAAATCTCACGGTTTCCACCTGTGGGATCGTGCCGAAGATCCGCGAGCTTGCCATGGAGCATCTGCAGATCACACTGGCACTTTCTCTGCACGGCTCTACTCAGGAAAAGAGAAAGCAGCTCATGCCGGTAGCAAATAAATATGACTTGCAGGAAGTGCTCAAAGCATGTGATTTTTATTTTCAGGAGACAGGAAGAAGGGTGACTTTTGAATACAGCCTTGTTCACGGAGTGAATGACACACAGGAAGATGCAGAGGAACTGATCGGAATCTTAAAATCCCGCAACTGTCATTTGAATCTGATTCCGGTCAATCCGATCAAAGAGCGTGATTTTCAGCAGCCTTCCCGCAAAAATGCGTTGAATTTCAAAAATAAACTTGAAAAAAGCGGAATAAATGTTACTATAAGAAGAGAAATGGGCGCAGATATTGACGGTGCCTGTGGTCAGCTCAGAAGACGCTATGTAAAAACAGAGAATGAGTAAAGGAGAGAGCGTATGAAGACATTTTCCATTACAGATGTTGGGATGGTAAGACAAGTGAATCAAGACTATGTCTATATGACAGACAATCCTCTGGGACCTCTTCCGAATCTGTTTGTTGTAGCAGACGGAATGGGCGGTCATCAGGCAGGTGATTATGCTTCCAAGTATACAGTGGAAGTTTTAAAACGCGAGCTGGAGAATACCAGCGAGCAGGACGTAGAGAGAGCGCTTGTTTCGGCGATCAAGACAGCCAACAGAGAGATCATCAAAAAAGCTTCCGAGGATCCTCATTTAAAGGGGATGGGGACTACGGTAGTGCTGGCAACGATCGTCAACCAGATGATGTATTTTGCAAACGTGGGAGACAGCAGGCTGTATCTGATCAATCAGGGAATCGTACAGCTTACAAAAGATCATTCTCTGGTGGAAGAGATGGTACGCCTTGGCGGGATCAAGCCGGAGGAAGCAAAGCATCATCCGGATAAAAATATCATTACGAGAGCAATCGGTGCAAAAGACAGCGTAGAGGTTGATTTTTATGAGCACCGTCTGAAAAAGGGAGACATCATTCTGATGTGTACAGACGGACTCAGCAATATGGTGGAGGATGAAGAGCTGTTCCATATTGTACAGGGGGGCAGAGATATTGTGGAATCCGCACAGTCTCTGGTAGAAACGGCAAAAGAGAACGGCGGTACGGATAATATCGGGATCGTACTGGTAGAGCCGTTCGCAGATGAGGTGAGTATATGTTAAAAGAAGGTATCTTTTTAGGAAAGCGCTATGAGATCCTGGATCGTATCGGTTCCGGCGGTATGGCGGATGTGTATAAGGGCAAAGATCATAAGCTGAACCGGTATGTGGCGATCAAGGTGCTGAAGAGCGATTTTCGCTCAGATGAGACTTTTATCAAAAAGTTCTTAAGCGAAGCCCAGGCAGCAGCAGGTCTGATGCATCCGAACGTAGTTAACGTATATGATGTGGGGCAGGACCGCGGAGTTTATTATATGGTGATGGAGCTTGTGGAAGGCATCACATTAAAAGAATATATCGAGAAAAAAGGCAGACTCTCTGCAAAAGAGACGATCAGCATTTCCATTCAGATGGTGACGGGAATTCAGGCAGCCCACAACCAGCATATCATACATCGGGATATCAAACCGCAGAATATCATTATTTCAAAAGACGGAAAAGTAAAGGTTACAGATTTTGGAATTGCAAGAGCAACGACTTCGTCCAATACGATCAGCACCAGCGTGATGGGATCGGTTCATTACACATCGCCGGAGCAGGCAAGGGGCGGCGTGGTAGATGAAAAAAGTGATATTTATTCTGCCGGTATCAGTATGTATGAAATGGTGACAGGGCATGTTCCGTTTGATGGCGAGTCTACGGTCACTGTGGCGATCAAGCACTTGCAGGAGGAAATTATTTCTCCAATTGTGGAAGTGCCGGATACGCCAAAGAGCCTGGAGAAGATTATTTTAAAATGTACACAGAAGAGTCCTATGTATCGGTATCAGAACTGTGAAGAGCTTTTGCTTGATCTGAAACGGGCACTGGTAGATCCGCAGGGAGGATTTATTTCAAACGGATCCAAAGTGAACAATGTGGATGAGACTGTGGTCATGGATACGCAGGAGATCGCAAGAGTTCAGAATCGGGATTATGACGGTGAGGAGTCGGCGGATTCATGCCTGACAAGGTAGTGACCGAAGAGAAGGAAAAGAAGGTTTCTGTACCGGATATTCGGGGAATGACGGAAGAAGAGGCAAGAAAAGCACTCACAAAGAAGAACATCGGATATCAGTCAGCAGGTCAGGTCGCTTCAGACAAATATGAAAAAGGCGAGATTGCGGAACAGGATCCAAAACCAGGAGAAAAAGTAAAAGAGAATTCGACGGTCACTGTGAAGATCAGCAGCGGACCGGCAGAAAAAACTGCCAAGGTACCGGATGTAACAGGAAAATCTGAGGCGGATGCACAAAAGCAGCTGGAAGACAAAGGATTTGTTGTGGCATCTGAGACAGATTACAGCGACAGTGTACCGCAGGGCTATGTGATTTCCACAAATCCGACAGCCGGAACAGAGTGGGCAGAGGGCAATACAGTGACAATGGTTGTCAGCATGGGTAAAGAGAAGATCAGTGTACCGAATGTATCCGGTGTGGATCCGGACAGTGCCCAGACTACGCTGCAGGGAGTGGGACTGACACTTGGAAGTGAAAGCTCCAGTGAGTATAGTGATGAGTATGAGGAAGGCACCATTATCCGGACAGTGCCGGCAGCCGGTGAACAGGTGGAAAAAGGAACGACTGTCAATTATGTTCTGAGCAAAGGCAAGAAGACAGAGACTGTAGAAGTACCGACTCTCTCCGGTCTGACAAGAAGTCAGGCAGAAGCAAAGCTTTCCGGATTAGGTCTGACAGCGAATGTGACAGAATCTTATGATTCTACTGTTACAAAAGGATATGTAATCAGTCAGTCTGTGACACCTGGAAGTCAGATCGAAAAAGGGGCAACAGTTGATATTGTGGTCAGTCTCGGACCGGAAAATGTGACACCGGATCCGCCGACAGACGGAGATAACAATAATGGAAATGACAGCGGATCAAACGGTGGTTCATCGTCAGGAGCGAACCACTGACAGCAGAGGAAATTATGCAAGGAAAAATAATCAAGGGAATTGCCGGATTCTACTACGTAAACGTAGTAGAATCCGGTGTTTATGAGTGTAAGGCAAAAGG
>PPYE01321335.1_pt1 | contig 10413 bp, 9 predicted proteins | sample 1559881 | NCBI WGS metagenome assembly PPYE01 (sample SAMN08240022, study PRJNA423297) | Human gut metagenome, whole genome shotgun sequencing project.
TATATACCAACTCACCCACCTCGTATATACCAACCCGGCACCACGTTATATACCAGGTCGGTGGGTTCGTTATATGTAATTATATATGTTCGTATTAGGGAACTAAAAACGCCCCTCCCATCCTTATTACATAAAAATATACGATTCCCCCAAAAATACTTTTAACAGAAAGAAAGTCATCAACTTGTAACAAGGAAAAACTAAATATTAATATATTTGCAGGTAAGCTCATTAAGTATTAATACTCTAACTTCTATGATTAAAACATATTTTAAAATGGGAACTAAAAAGCTAATTCTGGTCATTGGATTATCTATTTACTCTTCGATAATGTTTGCCCAGAAGTTTAATGACGGCAAATATTCTTCTTTGTCTTTCCATGCGGGATATGGTAATATGGTGAAAGGAACTAACGGATTGTCCAAGTCGACAAAAGAATACGAAGATAAATTATGTTCAGGCATCTCGTGGGATATCCAGTATGATTTTCATCCGATAAAGGTATTAGGTGTAGGGGTTATTTATTCAGGTTATTTTGCAAATGCTTCTCACGAGGAAGGAGCAGACAGGGTACACACCCACTACATAGCGCCCCAAATAAGACTTTATTTGTTTGAAAATAATTACTGGGAGATACGTATGGCAGGAGGTGCAGGATGTATGCTGCATCGAAACAACAGCACTGTATTTTCCAAAAAAAGAAAAACGAAAGGATCAGATGTAGGCATGAATGTGGGACTGGATATTGGTTATAAATTAAACCAACACTGGGGAATCTCCCTGAGTGCTAATTATATCGAATCTGATTTAAATAAAATGAAGGTACACTATCACGGTGAAGAATTTATTGTAAGATATAAAAGTGGTAATAGATTTGAGATGTCGAGAATTAATATTTCCGGAGGATTATCTTTCCGTTTTTAAAAAGAAAGAAAATAAGGTATGAAAAAGCTTTTATTACTTATTCTATTTATCCCGTTATTAATAAGTTGTAACGAAGACCAGACAATAGACCCGACCGTCATGCCGGAGGCTACCACCACAGGAGCCAATACATTCGGATGCCTGGTCGACGGCTGGATATACGTAGGTGGCAGATATTCCTACCTGCTGCAATCACCCGGTTCTGCTCTCACATTTAGATATAATAAAGAGAGAGAAACAATGGAGGCTGAAGCAATGGTAAGAAATGGTGTTCTTATTAAATTCTCCATCGTCAACCCAAGGGATAATATGGAGACTGTTTACGTAAATGCCACATTTGATGAGGGAGCCTTGCCGAACGGGAAAGTATTCATTACCCGCTTTGACCGGGAAGCCAAAATCATTAGCGGAAGATTTGAAGGAGAAAGAATGACCCACGGCAGGTTTGACATGGTATACAAAGAATAAATTTCCGTATCTTTGTGCCAAAATCAATAGAATGGATATCAGCCCCGAAACTTTAGCATTCATAACTCAACATAAAGATGAGAAACCTGCTGATCTAGCGTTGAAATCGAAGAAATATCCTTTGGTAGATATCCAATATGCTATTACACAAATAGCCGGCAGACAAGTTATAAAAGATAAAGTTCCTGCCTTTTATACTACGGAAGGAATCATATATCCCAAACATCTTTCACTGGAGCAATGCTCCTCGGAGTTGACTGCCGGATACAAAGCAGGCTTATTAAAAGGAGATTCGTTGATCGATCTTACCGGAGGATTCGGCATAGACTGTACTTTTCTTGCCAAAAATTTTAAAGAAGTTACTTATATAGAAAGACAAACAGAGCTGTGTGATATAGCAACAAACAATTTCCGCACGCTTGGTTTAAGCCATATTACCATAAAAAACGGCGATGGAATCGAGTATTTGAAAGAGACAGAAAAAGTAGATTGCATATTTATCGATCCGGCACGCCGGGACAAACACGGAGGAAAGACTATCTCCATATCTGATTGTGAACCGGATATAAAAGAAATAGCTTCTTTACTGACAGATAAAGCCGATACGATAATGGTAAAATTATCGCCCATGCTTGACTTGGCCCGTGCATTAAATGAACTACCCACTACAAGTGAAGTACACGTCATATCCGTAGATAATGAATGCAAAGAATTACTGCTGATCTTGAGAAAAGATAGCGTCGTTGAAAAAAATATCTATTGCATCAATCTCCATAAAAACGGTGAAATGGACAGATTCGATTTTTCCCGGGAGGATGAACAAAATATGGTTTGTTATTATACTCCCGATGCAGAACAATATTTATATGAGCCTAACGCATCCATTATCAAAGCCGGAGCTTATAAAACGATCTCCTCTTATTATAAGATAAAAAAACTGCACCCCAACAGCCATTTGTACACTTCACCGGAAAGAGTTGAAAACTTTCCCGGGAGAGTATTTAAAGTGATATCCTGCTTTTCTCTAAACAAGAAAGAGATGAAAGAAAAATTAGGTGGTATCTTAAAAGCTAATATTACCATACGCAACTTCCCATCTACAGTAGAAGAGCTACGCAAAAGGATGAAACTAAAGGATGGTGGAGAAGATTATCTTTTTGCAACTACGTTGGCTAATGAGAAGAAAATAATTATTCATTGTAAGAAAGCATAATACTCATAACTATGGGATATTGTAACTTTAATCATACACAAACGTACTTTATTATTGGAAATGAAAACATATTATTAGATTTTTCTCTACATTTGCCTCGAAATAAATATATTCTGAAAGATAAATGGATATTCTATTTTTAATTCTCGGCCTGGTCCTTATTCTTATAGGGGCTAATGCCCTTACAGATGGCGCAGCGGCTGTCGCTAAAAAGTTCAAAATCTCCAATCTTGTAATCGGTCTGACGATTGTTGCGTTCGGTACATCAGCTCCCGAATTAACAGTAAGTGTTGTTTCTGCTCTTAAAGGCAGCAGTGACATGGCTATCGGTAATGTCGTAGGAAGTAATATATTTAACACATTGATGATTATTGGGTGCACTTCCCTCATAGTGCCCATAGCTGTAACTAAAGGAACAGCAAGGAAAGAAATACCTCTTTGCATACTAGCAGCAGTAGCACTATTTATATGTTCTAACGACCAGTTGCTGGATAATAGTGCTTTACCTAATATATTAAGCCGGACAGACGGACTCTTATTACTCTGCTTCTTTATTATTTTCCTGGGTTATACTTTTGCCATTGCCAAAAATAGTGACGAGACAGAAGGAGGACAAATAAAAGAACTACCCGTATGGAAATCTGCCATATTCATTATTGCCGGATTAGCAGCACTTGTGTTCGGAGGGCAGCTATTTGTAGAAGGTGCCTCGGGAATTGCAAGGGCTCTGGGAGTAAGTGAATCTATCATCGGACTGACTTTAGTAGCCGGAGGCACTTCCCTGCCGGAACTGGCGACTTCCATCGTAGCTGCACTGAAAAAAAATCCGGGTATAGCGATAGGAAATGCAGTAGGCTCAAATCTATTTAATATTTTCTTCGTATTAGGCGTAAGTACTACCATTAAACCTATGGCTCTGGGAGATATTACCAATTTCGATTTGATTGCGCTTATATTATCCAGCATCTTATTATGGCTTTTTGCCGTATTTTTCAAGAAACGCCTTATCACAAGGGTAGAAGGAGCAGTCATGATTATAGGATATGTAGCTTATACTACTTATCTGATCATTAATCAATAATATAAAAACAGTATTTTAATAGAAACATTGCATAGCATTTAAAAACACACATAACTATATGGCAATTACGATAAAGAAAGTTACGACTAAAAAAGATCTGAAGAAATTTATTCGCTTTAATTATAACCTATACAAGGATAACAAATACTCTGTACCCGATCTGTATGATGATATGCTCAATACATTCAGCAAGAAAAAAAACGCAGCTTTCGAATTTTGTGAAGCTGATTATTTTCTGGCATATAAAGGTGATGAGATCGTAGGACGTGTTGCTGCCATCATCAACCATCGTGCAAATGAAGCTTGGAACAAAAAAGATGTCCGTTTCGGTTGGATCGATTTCATCGATGATATTGAAGTAACAGACGCTCTTCTTAAAGCCGTGGAACAGTGGGGAAAAGAAAGAGGTATGGAGCACATACACGGCCCCCTTGGTTTTACCGATTTTGATGCGGAAGGAATGTTGATAGAAGGATATGATCAATTGAGCACCATGGCTACCATCTATAACTACCCCTATTATCCTGAACATATGGAAAAACTAGGATACGAGAAAGATGCCGACTGGGTAGAATATAAAATATTTATACCGGATGCCATTCCCGAAAAACACCAACGTATATCCGAGCTTATCCAGAAGAAATACAACCTGAAGGTTAAGAAATATACATCTTCAAAAAAAATAGCCGCGGATTATGGTCAGGCTATCTTTGAATTGATGAACGAAGCTTATGTTCCGCTTTACGGATTCGCTCCACTTTCGCAAAAGCAGATAGATCAATACATTGCTATGTATCTTCCCATTGTAGACCTTAGGATGATCACTCTTATAACCAATGAAAACGACCAACTTATTGCAGTAGGCTTGTCAATGCCTTCCTTATCAGAAGCTTTACGGAAAGCCAAAGGACGCATGTTGCCTTTCGGCTGGTATCATCTGTTGAAAGCCCTGTTCCTGAAAAGGCCAAAGGTGCTCGACCTTCTGCTAGTGGCTGTAAAACCCGAATATCAGAATAAGGGAGTAAATGCATTGTTGTTTTCAGATCTTATTCCCGTTTACCAGAAGCTCGGGTTCGAGTATGCCGAGAGCAACCCTGAGTTGGAAATGAATGGGAAAGTACAGGCACAGTGGGGATACTTTGAAACGGAATTGCACAAGAAAAGAAGAGCCTTTATTAAAGACATTAAATAGGACGATTTACATGCATAAATGGTGTTGTATTCCAAATCCTACCGATAATACAGCACTTAATACCTGACTGCTTTTTGAACAATTAGCGGGGATATACGTGTTATAAAATGTTGAATATGTTAAGAGTTCATCAATCTTTAATTATCTTTGCACACGTTATAACAAAAGTTAAGATATATATATCATTTAAAGCATGAAACAATACAAAAGAGTAAACAACCTTATCGGTTGGTTCGCATTTCTCATCGCTGCAATTACTTATTGTCTTACGGTCGAGCCCACAGCCAGTTTCTGGGATTGCCCGGAATTTATCACTACAGGTTATAAACTGGAAGTCGGACACCCGCCCGGTGCACCGTTCTTTATGTTGACAGCTAATCTTTTTACTCAGTTCACTTCGGATGTTACCCTCGTAGCAAGAATGGTCAACTACATGAGCGCATTGATGAGTGCCGCATGTATCCTGTTCCTGTTCTGGACTATCACCCACCTGGTAAAGAAATTGGTTGCCCCAAGAACTAACGAAATGACTACGGCTCAACTTATTACTATCATGGGTTCCGGTCTGGTTGGTGCTTTGGCCTACACGTTTAGTGATACATTCTGGTTTTCAGCAGTTGAAGGAGAAGTTTATGCTTACTCTTCTTTATTTACCGCCCTTGTTTTCTGGCTTATCCTTAAGTGGGAAAATGTTGCCGACGAAGCTCACAGCGACCGCTGGATTATCTTAATTGCTTATCTGACAGGACTTAGTATTGGAGTCCATCTTCTTAACTTATTGTGTATTCCCGCCATCGTATTAGTATATTATTATAAAAAGAACCCGGATGCCGGATTGAAACAATCACTCCTTGCGCTTGTCGGTTCTATGGTTCTTGTTGCTATTGTGCTCTATGGTATTGTTCCCGGTGCAGTAAAAGTGGGTGGATGGTTTGAGCTTCTGTTTGTAAATTCATTCAGCTTGCCGTTCAACTCAGGATTAATATTCTATATCATTCTTTTGGCAGCATCCATCATCTGGGGTGTATACGAAAGTTTTGTTGTACGCAACGAAAAAAGGATCAAAATAGCATTCATACTTACTGTTGCTTTACTGGGAATTCCTTTCTACGGACATGGAACAGGAAGCGTGATTATCGGGATTATCATACTTGCCATACTCACTGCTTATTTATTCTCTAAAGGAATTAAAGAAAAATACAGGGTAAGTGCACGCACATTAAATACTTCTCTACTCTGCCTGATGATGATCATGGTAGGATATTCTTCTTATGCCGTGATCGTGATCCGTTCTGCTGCTAATACGCCGATGGACCAGAACTCACCCGAAGATATCTTTACGTTGGGAGAATACCTGGGACGTGAGCAATATGGTAGCCGCCCGCTTTTCTACGGACAAACATATAACTCTAAAGTTGCGTTGAAAGTTGAGAATGGATATTGCGTTCCGCAAAGTAAGGAAGGTGCTCCTGTTTACCAGCGAAAGGAAAAAGCAACTCCCGATGAAAAGGACAGTTATGAAGTAGTACGCCACAGGACAGAATATAAGTATGCCCAGAATATGTTGTTCCCACGTATGTACAGCGAGAACCATGCAAAACAGTATGAACAATGGATGGACGTAACGGGAACAAACGTAAATTACGATCAATGCGGGGAAATGATCTCCCTTAAGATACCTAACCAATGGGACAATATCAGGTTCTTCTTCTCCTATCAGTTAAACTTCATGTACTGGCGATACTTTATGTGGAATTTTGCCGGACGCCAGAATGATATACAAGGAGCCGGAGGAATAGAACACGGAAACTGGATTACAGGTATTCCATTTATTGACAACCTGCTTGTAGGAAATCAGGAGTACCTGCCGACCGACCTGAAAGAAAACAAAGGACATAATGTCTTTTACTGCCTGCCCCTGTTGCTGGGTATCATTGGTTTGCTGTGGCAAATCCTAACACAAGGAAGGAAGGGAGCCCAAGGCTTCTGGATAGTATTCTTCCTGTTCTTTATGACGGGGATCGCTATTGTGATCTACCTCAATCAAACACCCGTACAACCGCGTGAACGTGATTATGCTTATGCCGGCTCATTCTATGCATTTGCGATATGGATCGGTATGGGAGTAGCCGGTATCATTCATCTTCTGAAAAACAAGTTGAAGATGAAAGACCTGCCCGCCGCTGCTGTTGCCACTGTAGCATGTCTGTTGGTTCCTATACAAATGGTAAGCCAGACATGGGACGACCACGATCGCTCAGGACGCTATGTGTGCAGGGATTTCGGTCAAAACTACCTGATGACTTTACAAGAAGAAGGCAACCCGATCATTTATACAAATGGTGATAATGATACATTCCCGCTCTGGTATAATCAGGAAGTTGAAGGGTTCCGCACAGACACACGCGTATGTAACCTCAGCTACCTCCAGACAGACTGGTATATAGATCAGATGAGAAGACCGGCTTATGATTCGCCATCCATACCGATTAATTGGAGCCGTCTTGAATACGTACAGGGAACTAATGAATATATCCCCATACGTCCGGAAGTTAAAGCACAGATATTAGCCCTTTATCAAAGCAACCCTGCGGCTGCCAGAGCTGAATTTGGTGAGAATCCGTTCGAATTGTCCAACATCCTGAAATATTGGGTACGCAGTGAAAATGCAGATTTAAAGGTAATTCCGACAGACAGTATTGTAATAACTCTAGATAAGGAAGCAATCAGACGTTCGGGTATGATGATACCGGCAGCACTTAATGATTCTATCCCTGATGTAATGCATATATCATTGAAAGGTAAGAGAGCACTTTATAAGAGTGAACTCATGATGCTTGAAATGCTGGCTAACTGCAATTGGGAACGTCCTATTTATATGGCGATCACCGTAGGTAGCGAAAACCACCTGAACCTTGGAAACAACTTCATGCAGGAAGGTCTTGCTTATCGTATCACCCCATTCAACACCACCGAGCTTAATGCACGTATTGACAGTGAAAAGATGTATAACAACCTGATGAATAAATTTAAATTCGGAGGTATCGATAAACCGGGCATCTACATTGATGAAAATACATTGCGTATGTGCTATACACACCGCCGTATGTTTGCTCAGGTAATTGGGCAGCTTATCAAAGAAGGTAAGAACGATATGGCACTAAGAGCTCTTGAGTATGCAGAGCAGGTGATACCTGCCTACAATATTCCGCAAGATTATCAAAGTGGTTCCAAAGACCTTGCCGAAGCATGGTTTGCTATAGGAAGACCAGAAAAGGGAGAAGCTATGCTGGATGATATCGCTAATAAATCAGTGGAATACATTACCTGGTACCTGAGCATGGACAACAGAAGACTGGCTATATCCAATCAGGAATGTATGTATCACTTCTATTTATTGGATGAGATAACAAAATCCCTTGAGAGAAACGACTCTGCAGCTGCAAGCAATTACTCAACTCAACTTGATGAATTATACAGGCTGTATTCTACAAGAATAGGCTCTTTACAATAAAATTTACCAGAGTGGAATGAAAGCATATTCATTCCACTCTTTTTATATCCAATTTTTTCTTTACTTACCTTTTTTAGATTTATTATCCGTGTTTATAGAGCAGCCTCCCCTCATATTACACATTCTCTACCCAAAAGCTATCTGGAGAATGAATCCCGATGAAAAGGCCGTTTATCTGACTTTCGATGATGGACCTATACCCAAGATAACACCCTGGGTACTGGATTTATTGGATCAGTACCATATAAAAGCAACTTTCTTCCTCGTAGGCGAGAATGTACACAAACATCCTGACGAGTTCCGGATGATCAAAGAACGGGGACACCAAGTGGGAAACCACACCTACAACCATATCCGCGGATTTGAATATAAGGCAGCTGAATATCTGGCAAATGCAGAGAAAGCAAATGAAATGTTGCAAACCGATCTGTTCCGGCCTCCTCATGGGCACATGGGAATCAAGCAATATTATGCATTAAGGAATAAGTACAAGATAATTATGTGGGATCTTGTAACCCGCGATTACAGTAAGCACCTGAATGGAGAACAAGTATTCAGTAAAGTAAAGAAATATGTTCGCAATGGTTCTATCATTACTTTTCACGATTCGGTAAAAGCAGAAGAAAACATGAAATATGCACTTCCACGCTCCATCGAATGGCTGAAAGAACAGGGATATGAGTTCAGGTTATTATGATAACAGATAAACTTCAAATAACCCAAGCTATAAAAGCCGAAGCCATCCGCCTCGGCTTTTCTGCATGTGGAATAGCAGCAGCAAAACCTGTAACGAAAAATATGGCAGAAAGCTTTGATTCATGGATTTCAGATAAATATCATGCTGAGATGGCTTATATGGAGAATAACAGGGAGAAACGTTATAACCCCGAACTATTGGTAGAAGGCACTAAAAGCATCATTTGTGTAGCACTCAATTATTATCCCCGGCAGAAATTAAAAGAAGACCAATTACAGCTTGCTTACTACGCTTACGGAAAAGATTACCATGACGTGATGAAGCAAAAGCTAAACGCCCTTTTTAATTATATTAATACAGAATTAATCCCTGTAAAAGGAAGAGTATTCTGTGACACTGCCCCTGTCATGGAACGGTACTGGGCACAACAATCCGGTATAGGATGGATTGGCAAAAACACCCAACTGATCATTCCTGGAGCCGGATCTTACTTTTTCCTCGGAGAGATATTTATAGATACCGAATTAATTTACGATACACCTTCTGCAAATAGATGTGGCAGTTGCAATAAGTGTCTCCTCGCCTGTCCCACAAACGCATTGGAATCGCCATACCGGTTAAACGCTAGTAAATGTATATCTTATCTCACTATAGAAAACAGAAGTGAGATACCCAAAGAACAGGCATCCAGGTTAGATAATAAAATATATGGTTGTGACGATTGCCAGAAAGCATGTCCCTGGAACCGGTTTGCACTACCGACTACTACACCAGAGTTTCAACCCTCAGAACAATTTATGAATATGAAATCCTCAGAATGGCACGACCTTACTATTGAGAAATATCAATCTTTGACTAAAGGTTCTGCCATAAAGAGGGCAAAGTATGAGGGGATTGTAAGGAATATAAAAACTATTTGTAAACATGATTACTAGAATAAGAACCTTATATTCACTACTATCCTTTATTTATATTCCAAAAAATTGATTTAATAATTTATATGATTTATTTTATATAATTTCTACTTATAGTCTAAAATCATTTGGACAATTTAGATTCAGACAATTAATAAAATTACACTTAAATAGGATTAATAATTTTAAAACTATTTTTAATACTTTATAAAAACAAATTATAAATTAACAATCATTATTATTATTTTATGTAAAATAATCTCTAATTCATATATAAAAAAATATTCATGATTAATACACTTTTTTCTTTTCTTCAATCTTCTATTTTGTTATTAATTGAGTAATAGAGAATTTTATCATTATCATACATATTTAAAAACGGTGTAAATATTTATAACCAACAAAATATC
>PPYE01433735.1_pt1 | contig 10412 bp, 10 predicted proteins | sample 1559881 | NCBI WGS metagenome assembly PPYE01 (sample SAMN08240022, study PRJNA423297) | Human gut metagenome, whole genome shotgun sequencing project.
GGTTTCCGCTGCGTCCCCTTTGGGGGTGGCGGTGCCGTGGGCGTTGATGTAGCCGATCTGTTCCGGCTTCAGTCCGGCGTCCTTCAGGGCCAGCTCCATGCACCGGGCAGCGCCCACTCCCTCCGGTTGGGGGGCGGTGATGTGGTAGGCATCGCAGCCGTTGCCGCAGCCCATCAGCCGGGCATAGATGGTAGCGCCTCGCCGGACGGCGTGGGCCTCCGTCTCCAGTACCAAAGCGCCGCCTCCTTCGCCGATGACAAAGCCGTCCCGCATGGCGTCAAACGGACGGCTGGCGTGGGCGGGGTCCTCGTTGTTCCGGGACAGAGCTTTGGCGTTGGCCAGGCTGTATACCACTAAGGGGCAGAGCACCGACTCCGCTCCCACCGCCAGCATTACCTCTGCCCGGCCCAAGCGGAGGCAGTCGGCGGCGGCGGACACGGCGTCTCCTCCGGAAGCACAGGCGGTGCTTACCGTCAGGCTGGGGCCTTGGATGTTGTGGGTGATGGCGATGTGGGCGGCGGCGATGTTCCCCAGAATTTTGGGGATGAAACGAGGCCCTACCTTTTTGTGGGAAGCGCCGGTGAGGGCTTCCTGGGTGTAGGCGATGGTGGCAATGCCGCTCATGGCGGTGCCCATGGTAATACCGGTGTTTTCCGGTTCCACCGTCAGTTTGCTGTCCCGGAGGGCTTCTTCGGCGGCGATGTAGGCAAACTGCATGAAGGGGTCGGTTTTCCGCACCAGGTCGATGGGCATATGGTCTCCCGGATTGAAGTCCTTCACCTCTCCGGCAATCTGCACCGCCAAGTCGCTGGAGTCAAAGGAATGGATAGCGTGGATGCCGGATTTTCCTTCCACCAGTCCCTTCCAAAAGGCCCGCACCCCCAGTCCCAGGGGGGTGACTGCTCCCATGCCGGTGATTACAATGGATTCTTTCATGCTGCATCCCTCCGTTTGCATCGAGTTGATTTGCTGTCAAAGTTGGGGCAAATTTATGTAATAATTTTGAAAAGAAAGGGAAATCGGGAAAATACTAGCAAATATTATTTGAAAACTGCATATCGTTATGCTATAATCAAATTATACAGAGACAGTAGCCGGATGTCAATCCAAGGGGTAATGCGTTTTTTCCCCCGGATGGTTTTGATTTATCCGAAAACTGCATAACTTGATTCAGAATTGGAGGAGTGAACGTTGGATCTGAATCAGCTCAACTGCTTTCTGGCAGTAGCCCGGACTTTAAACTTTTCCGAAGCAGCTCGGCAGAATTTTCTTTCCCAATCCACCGTCAGCCGGTACATCGGGGAGCTGGAAAGGGAACTGAATGTAAAATTGTTCCTCCGCTCCCGTCGGGACGTTCAGCTTACCCGGGAGGGGAATGCCTTTCTCTCCTATGCCAAGGAAGCGGTGGAAGCCATCCGCAAAGCGGAGATGCAGATCCGCCAGATGCAGCAGGGAAGCCGGGGACGGATTGCCATTACCATTGATGCGGTATCCGGCTGGTTTGCCCAGCAGTGTTTGGAATTGTTTGTGGCGGCCTACCCCGGCATTACGGTGGACATTACCGAATTGGGGGGACGGGACAACCAGCTCCTCAGCGACACTTCCTATGACTTCCACTTTATGCTCCGGGATATGCTGCCGGAGCGGGAAGAAATCTGCTCCATCCTCACCCATCAGGACCACCTCTGCCTGGTGGCCAGAAAATCCCAGGCTCTGCCGGAAGGGGAGGCAGACCTGCGCAAACTGGCGGAGGAAAAGTTTATCCTTCTCTCGGAAGGGGAAAGCCCTATCCTCTATATGGAGATTATGGACCTGTTCCGCTCCCTGCATCTGTCCCCGCCGGTGATGAACTGCTATGACACCGTCAAGACTCTGCTCATGGGAGTGCGGGCCGGATTGGGCATGACCATCCTACCGGCGCAGCTGGCCCAGATGTATTCTTCGGAGGAATTTTCCCTGATCCCCATTGGGGGCGTGGAGACTGGGCTCAGCTATGTGATGGCCTATCAAAAGGAGATCGCCAACCCCGCCGCCCAGCTTTTCCTGGAATTGGTGCAGCAGCAGGCCCAGCAGGAGGATGAAGAGCAATACTATTTGTAATATAAGGTTGTGGTTTTACATTGAGAAGAAAAGATCGCCAGCAAACCGAGAAATTTGCCTGGCAGGTGGCGGACGAAGCCCCCTTTGCCTGCCTGAGCATGGTGACGCCCCAAGGGGAACCCTATCAGGTGCCCATCTCTCCAGCCCGGCAGGGAGACTGTTTTTATTTTCACTGCGCCCTGGAAGGGAAAAAGGTGGACTGCCTTGCACAGCACCCCAACGTCTGCCTTTCCTTTGTCACCGGGGTGGAACCCATCCCGGCGCAGTATACCACCCGGTACCGCTCTGCCATTGCCTTTGGAACAGCTAAGCTGGTAACGGAGGAAGCAGAAAAGATGCTGGCCCTGGAATTGATCTGCCGGCGGTATGCTGTGTCTGCCATGGATGGCTATGTTCAGGAAGCCAATCGCCTGTTGTCCCGCACCGGCATTTGGAAAGTTCAGGTGGAGGCCATAACCGGAAAGGAAAAGAAATAACTCCCATGGGTTTTCGTTTTGTTACTGTCCAAGGAGGGATGGGATGGCTCAATTATTGCTCATAGGCTCTGTGGTGATTTTGGCCTGTATTTTATGCAGCAAACTCAGCAACCGGTTCGGCATACCGGTGCTGCTGGGGTTTATCGCTATGGGGATGCTGTTTGGCAGCGACGGTATTTTCGGTATTGAATTTAATGATTTTGCCTTGACAGAACAGATCAGCAGTGTGGCTTTGCTGTTTATTATGTTTTACGGCGGCTTTGGCACCAACTGGAACGAAGCAAAACCGGTGGCGGTTCCATCCATAGTATTGTCCGGTATGGGTACTCTGCTGACTGCCGGATTGTGCGGCGTTTTCTGCTGGTTGGTGCTGAAGATGGACCTGCTTACCGGCCTGCTGCTGGGGTCGGTGTTGGCTTCCACTGATGCGGCCAGCGTTTTCTCCATCCTCCGGTCCCGACGGCTGAACCTGAAGTACGGCACCGCTTCCATGCTGGAAATCGAAAGCGGTTCCAACGATCCCTTTGCTTATATGCTCACCGTGGTCCTCCTCTCCATTCGCAGCGGGGAAGGGAATCTGGGGGAAATTGTCTGGCTGGTGGTTTCCCAGCTGGCCTTCGGCATCCTTCTGGGGGTGGCGGTAGCCTTGGGGGCTGTGTTTATCATGCGCCACTATCGCTTCAAAACCTCCAACAATTATATGCTCTTTATTTTTGCGGTGGCTCTTTTGGCCTATGCCCTGCCCCAAGTGTTGGGAGGAAACGGCTATTTAAGCGTTTACCTTACCGGCATTATTTTGGGCAACAGCAGCATTCCGGACAAGAAACCCTTGGTGAATTTCTTTGACGGCTTTACCAGTCTGATGCAGATGATTCTGTTCTTTGTGCTGGGCTTGCTGGTGACCCCTTCCCAAATGCTGCATTGGATTCTGCCGGCGGTGCTGGTGGTGGTTTTCCTGACCCTGATTGCCCGTCCGGCTGTGGTGGCGCTGCTGCTGACGCCGTTTCGCTGTAAACTGCGGCAGCAAAGTTTAGTGGCTTGGTGCGGGCTTCGGGGCGCCGCCTCCATTGCCTTTTCCCTGACCGTGCTGGCCAGTGACCCTTCTTTGCTGGACAGCTTTTTCAATACGGTGTTTTGCGTGGTGCTGCTGTCCATTTCCATTCAGGGAAGCCTAGTGCCCTTGTTAGCTAAAAAGCTGGATATGATTGATGCAGAAGGGGACGTGCTGAAAACCTTCACTGACTACACAGACGAAACAGAGGTGCAGTTTATCCAAATCAACGTCACTCTGCGCCATCCCTGGGCCAATAAGATGGTGAAGGATGTGCAGGTGCTGCCGGATACGCTGTTGGCCATGATTCTTCGGGACGGGGAAACGGTGATTCCCAAAGGCGACACGGTGATTCTGCCGGGGGACGTGGTGGTCATCAGCGCCGTGGGATTTTCCGAAGGCGGAAAGGTACACCTCAACGAATTGCGCCTGCGACCCAATCATCCTTTCTGTGGAAAGCAATTGAAGGACTGTGAATTTGAACCAAATTCTCTGGTGGTGCTCATCCGCCGGGGGGAACAAACCATCATTCCCAAAGGGAAAGAAGTGGTGTACAGCGGGGATGTGCTGGTGATCAACTATCCGGAAGAGATTTAAACAGATCTGCGCCGCTCTTGGATTTTCCACAAAACTGTACCCTGCGGATTTGTGGAAAATGCCCTTTGAAAAAATTGCCAATTTGTGATACACTATAAATATGACAACGTGCCGCTTCTCCTTTGCGACAGATGCCTGTTGCAGGAAGCGGTGCGTTTTTTGCAGAAAGGAGCGGTTTTTTGATGATTCAAACGGGTTCCATGTTGCTGTACGGCAATCAGGTGTGCCGGGTGTGCCAGCAAAAGGAAGAGGTGTTTCACGGCACACGGCGCAATTATTATCTTCTCCAGCCCATTTACGACACCAGCTCCCTGATTCACGTTCCGGCAGATAACCCCAAATTGATGGGAAAGATGCGGCAGATTCTCAGCCCGGATGAAATCTATCAGCTGATTCAGCAGATTCCCAAACAGGAAACGCTGTGGATCGCAGACGACCGGCAGCGCAGCGACGCCTGGAAAGAAATTCTGTCCACCGGGAACCGGCAAAAGCTGGTGGGAATGATTAAAACCCTGTACGAGAAGAAACAGGAAATTGAAGCGGCGGGACGGAAGTTCCATACCGCAGATGAAAATGCGCTGCGCCAGGCGGAGCAGATGATTCACGATGAATTTGCATTGGTGCTGGACATTCAGCGGGACCAGGTGGCTCCCTTCATTGCCCGGCAGATTGAAATTCAGGAAAAGGCGGAAGTCCAGGAATAAGAACCAGGGCGCAAAAAAGCTGTTGCCGGAAATTCACTCCGGCAGCAGCCTTCTGTTGTAATAGAGGGAAAATGGCTCTCCTTCAGCCAAGCAGCCAGCTTTCCAGTAGCAGGATGGCCAGCAGTCCTACATTGGCCAGGGTAAACCAAAGAAAATACCGTCCTTTTTTGGCGGGATACTCCTGAGCAACTTGTTTGTAGGAAATCAGGCTGGCCATGGAGGCGATTAAGGTGCCCAATCCGCCCAGGTTGCAGCCTACAATCAGGGCGGACCACTGCTGGGTAAACCCGGACAAAAGCAGCGCAGCCGGTACGTTGCTGATGATTTGACTGGCTAGTACCGAGACCAATTCTTCGTAACCGGATAGGATAGAAGAAAGGAAGGTTTGAAATTCTTCCAAGGCGCCCAGATTTCCGATGAAGACGAAAAAGGCCAGAAAGGTGGCCAGCAGGGAATAGTCGATTTTAGCCAGTAAAGGGCGGTCAAAAATCAGAAGGAACAGGGCGGTGACTGCGGCAATGGCTAAAGGCGGGAGCAAATCAAACAGCCCCAGCAAACAAAGGAGAAAACCGATGCAAAAGCAGGCCAGCTTTTTGAGGTCCTGTTTTTGGTACTCCATCGAAACCGCCGCCACCGGCTGGGCAGGGCGGAACAGGCAGAAGGCAGCCAAACAGATGCCGGACAGCAGCACATAGGGGAGCATTAGCCCGCAGAAACTCCAAAAATCCATGGCGGATTGGGCGTAGAGATACAGGTTTTGAGGGTTGCCCATGGGGGTGAGCATACTGCCCAGATTGGCGGCCAGAGTTTGAAGCACCACGGTGGGAATCATCAGCTGCTCCTGTTTGGCCAGTTTCAGCACTACCATGCCAAAGGGGACAAAGGTAATCAACGAGACGTCGTTGGTCATCACCATGCTCAGGAAAAAGGGAAGGAATACCAGTACCAGCAGCATAGTGCGGGTGCTGCCCACTCGGCCCAGCAGACGGCTGCCCAAAGAAAGGAAGACCCCGGCCTGCTGGAACCCTTTCATCACCGCCATCAGGCTGAACAGCAGTGCAAGGGTGTCCCAGTCAACGTAACCGATGTAGTTTAGGCTGGGGGGCACGAAAAAAGCAGAAACCACCGCCAGTAAAGCGGCGGCGCAAAGCACGGTTTCCTGCTTGAGAAACCCAATGGCTTTGTGGAATATGTTTGTCACAGAAACTCCTCCGTGTCCGGTTTCACAATATAAAAATGCACCCGACAGGGGTTATCGGGCACATTTTTCGCAGCGACAGGTTGATTACTTTCTCTGGCTGTCCGCTGCGAAGAAAACTCAAAGAAAAGCCAGCAATACAAAATTCAGGATAAACAGGGCTGTGACGATCCAGAGAATGGGGCGGACGTTCTTGGCCTGCTTTTTGCAGATTTTAGCGATGCAGTAAAAGATAAATCCAGCCGCAATGCCGTAAGAGATGCTGTAGCAAAGGGCCATGAACACGCCGGTGAAAAAGGCCGGAACCGCCTCATCAAACTCATTCCATTGAATTTCCTTGAACGCCGAGATCATCATAATGCCAACCACCACCAAGGCCGGCGCCGTGGCCGCAAAGGGGATGGCGCTGACAAAGGTTGCTAAAAAGGAGCTGGCGATGAAGCACAAGGCAACTATCACGCTGGTCAGCCCGGTGCGCCCCCCCTGCGCCGATGCCGGCGGCGCTTTCCACATAGGTGGTGGTGTTGGAAGTGCCGAAAATTGCACCGATGGAGGTGGCGGTGGCATCTGCAAACAGGGCTCGGTCTATTTTGGATTTGAAGCCGGGGGTGGTTTCGACAGTGCGTTCATCTTCTTCGCTGAAAATGCCGGTGCGCCGTCCGGTGCCGATAAAGGTGCCGATGGTATCGAAGGTGTCGGAAATGCTGAAGGAGAAGATGGTGACCAGCACCAAGGGAATTTTCACCGGATCGCTGAACAGGGAGCCCAGCCCTTCGGAGGTAAAGATTGCGCCGAAGGTGGAGGGCAGCTGGCGGCAGGCTTCGGTGAAGCTCACCGTTTCGGTGGTCACGGTGACGCCCATGGGAATGCCCAGCAGGGTTGTGACAACGATTCCGATTAAAATGGCGCCTTTGACTTTGCAGATCAGCAGAACCACGGTTAAAATCAACCCAATAAGGAAAAGCCACAGGGAAGGCTGGTTCAAGGTGGCCATGGCAGGCACGCCGGAATCAAAATCAAATTGAATAATCCCCACGTTCAGCAGGCCGATGTAGGCTACATAAATCCCAATTCCGCCGCTGATTGCGTTTTGAAGGCTGTGGGGGATGGCCTTGATGATGTATTTGCGGATTTTCGTCACGGTAATCAGGATGTTGATTAACCCGCAGATAAACACCATGGACAATCCCTGCTGCCAGGTAAATCCCAAGGTAAAACAGACGGTGTAAACGAAAAATGCGTTTAATCCCATGCCGGGGGCCAGCGCATACGGCACATTGGCCACCAAGCCCATGACTAAGGTTCCCACTACGGCGGAAATAATGGTGGCTAGGAACACAGCGCCCCATTCCATCCCGGACTTGCTTAACAGGGTGGGGTTAATGGCCACAATATAGGCCATGGCAAAGAAGGTGGTGAGACCGGCCATGACTTCTTTGCCCACCGTGGTATTGTTTTTCTTCAACTGAAACAATTTTTCCATATGAGATCGACTTCCTTTTTTCTCTTCTTTGTTTAACCGCCGGCATAAAACGGGAGATGTAAAACAAATTCCTTCTCATTTTAATACAGAAGAAGGGTAAAATCAAGAAAAAGCGACAAATTTTGGGTACGGCAGAATGATGGCGGGGAAACATACAGGCTTTGCCGCAGCCCCGGAAGAATCGACTTTTCTGTCAACCATTCCGTTGGTACCATCGGGCTGCCAGGGATGCAGGTGTTTGCCGTTTTGTTTTCCGCCCGAGGAAAAGAGAAAGCATTGCAAAACAAAAAAGAACCGCCAACATTCTTTTGGAACATTGTCGGTTCTTTTGGTGGGAGCGGGTGGATTCGAACCACCGAAGTCGTAGACAACAGATTTACAGTCTGCCCCCTTTGGCCACTCGGGAACACTCCCATAAATAATGAAATTGTAAAATGGAGCTGGTGGACGGACTCGAACCCCCGACCTGCTGATTACAAATCAGCTGCTCTACCAACTGAGCTACACCAGCAGAGAATGCTTTCTGCTCGGTCTTCTGCGTCCGCCCGGCCTGATCTCCTTTTGGAAACTGGTCGAGGCGACAGGATTTGAACCTGCGGCATCTTGGTCCCAAACCAAGCACTCTACCAAGCTGAGCTACGCCTCGTTGTTAGGGGCGGTTCTGACCTGCCCTCATCAGACAGCTTACCCATTATACCTAAATTTTTTGAACTTGTCAACTGTTTTCTAAAAATTTTTTGCCATTTTTCTGCGAAGAGTTTGCTTTTACAAAATCTTTTGCCAATTCTCTTGTATTGTCGCCTTTTTTGCTGACGGTGCGGTACCCCCAGCCGTCCAAACCGGACCGGCGCAGCGCCCCGAACATCCGCAGCTTGAAGCCGTGGTCCTCCCGCTCCTGCTGGGCCAGCCACAGCTTCATCTCTTCCCGCTTGGTGTGACCGTCCACCGGGCAGCGAGATTTGGTCACCGGCAGCTCCAGTTTGTTGGCCACCCGGCGCACCTGGGCTTCCGGAGCAAACACCAAGGGACGGATCACCCAGAGGTCCTTGATGGAAAGGTAGTTTTTCGGGGCAAAACAGCCCAGCCGCCCTTCAATGAAGAGATTCATCAGAAAGGTTTCCACCACATCGTCAAAGTGGTGGCCCAAAGCCACCTTGTTGCAGCCGTATTCTTTAGCGGTGTCGTGGAGAGCGCCCCGGCGCATTTTGGCGCAAAGGCTGCAAGGGTGGGGTTCGTGGCGGATATCAAACACGATGGTGCCGATGTCGGTATCCTTCTGGATGTACTCCACCCCCAGATCCCGGCACATCTGGGCCACTTTGGAATAATCGGTGCGCACGCCCCCAAAGCCGGGGTCCAGGGTAATGGCTTTTAAGGTGTAGTCAATGCCGATAAACCGCCGCAGCAGAGCCAGACCCTGGAGCAAAACCAAAGAATCTTTGCCACCGCTGACGCCCACAGCCACAACGTCCCCATCTTGGAGCAGATCAAATTCATGGACGGCTTTTCGCAGATAACCCAGTATTTTTTGCACGGCGCAGATTCTTCCTTTCTATATAGTAGAGAGCATGGAATTTCAAAGCCGGTTTCGTATACCATAAAAAACTGTTGGGTTTCCACTGGTTTTCGCCGTCAGGCGAAATGCCGCCCCTGTTTTCTGGGCGGCAAAGTGGGAACCATAATGGCTGCTATTGGCAGTCATTATACCACAGATTCGGCTTACTGTCCAGAAGCAAAACTGAAATGAACTGCAAGATCGTGAGAGAATCAAAGAAAAATCAAGAGATTTTGAGAGAATCACGGTACTATTTTATAAAAATCAAAAAAATTGCCTTGACAAAGAGAAATTTCCCGGATATAATAGCACTTGCGTCATTAAAAATTAGGATTACATCCTGTTGGATACCATCAAGATTGTATGGAGGAATGAATATGTCTACTACCATGCCTAAGGCACAGGAAATCAGCCGCAAATGGTACGTGCTGGACGCTACGGACAAGAGCCTGGGCCGTGTGGCTGCTGCTGCCGCCACCCTGCTCCACGGTAAGCACAAGCCCATCTTCGCCCCTCACTGCGACTGCGGCGACCACGTCATCATCATCAACTGCGACAAGGCGGTCCTCACCGGCAAGAAGCTGGAGCAGAAGTTCTATCGCCGTCACACCGGCTGGATCGGCGGCTTGAAGGAAGTCGATTACAAGACCCTGATGGCTACCAATCCGGAAAAGGCCATGATGCTGGCTGTAAAGGGAATGCTCCCCGACACCACCCAAGGCCGCAATCAGCTTCGCCGTCTGCGCGTAGTGAACGGCGCTGAGCACAACTTTGCCGCTCAGAAGCCCGAAGCCTACGAATTTTAATCAAGGAGGAACACCACTATGTACGAGACGAAACCTTTCTTTTACGGCACCGGCAGAAGAAAAAGCTCTGTAGCTCGTGTGCGTTTGTACCAAGGCAGCGGCAACATCACCATCAACGGCCGCGGCATTGACGACTACTTCGGCCTGGAAACCTTGAAGCTGATCGTGCGTCAGCCCCTGGCTCTCACCGATTCTCTGGAAAAGTTCGACATCGTCTGCAACGTCAACGGCGGCGGTTTCTCCGGACAGGCCGGCGCTGTGCGCCACGGCATTGCAAGAGCTTTGCTGCAGTATGACGAAAGCCTGCGCCCTGCGCTGAAGAAGGCCGGTTTCCTGACCCGTGACCCCAGAATGAAGGAACGGAAGAAGTACGGCCTCAAGGCTGCCCGTCGCGCTCCGCAGTTCAGCAAGCGCTAAACTTTATCAAAAGTGGTCAAAAACC
>PPYE01740884.1_pt1 | contig 10412 bp, 9 predicted proteins | sample 1559881 | NCBI WGS metagenome assembly PPYE01 (sample SAMN08240022, study PRJNA423297) | Human gut metagenome, whole genome shotgun sequencing project.
TGATTATTATAGCAAGTAGTATGACCTTTGTCAACAGGTTTTTGCAAGTTTTTTTGATTTTTTCGACAAAGTTTGAGGGAGAAGTTTGGGCAAGGTGTATATTGGGGTGACGGCAGTTGGCGGGCACAAATTATGGGGGTGGTGGGTGGCAAGCGGGTTGCGGGGTTAGGTGGTTTGGGGGAATGGGTGAGCGGTGGAAGATTGACGGCAGGCGGCGGGAAGTTACGGGCCGGGCATGCCCGGCCCCTACGGGGGGTGGAAGGGTGAGCGGGTGCCGGCCGGGAACGGGCAGGCGGAGGGGTCAAGACCCCTCCCTACGATGCGAAAGATTAGAGGGTGGTTATGGAAAAGTGCGCGGGCCGGGCATGCCCGGCCCCTACGGGGTGGTGGTGGGAGCGATGTGTTTTCCACATTCGGCACACGTGAATGTGGAAAACACTTGCAATTTCTACCTTATTATAATAGTATAGAGGCAACATACTTGAAACGAGGTCCTGTCATGATCCTGGCATTGAATATCGGCAACTCCAATATTACGTTTGGCGGGTATACGCCGGACGGCAAGCTGGTGTTTTCTTCGCGGCTGTTTGCGGACACGGCGCTGAGCAGTGATGAGCTTCTGTACAAAATCGTAAACATGCTGGCGCTGTACGGGGCGGAGCCGCAGCAAATCACGGCGGTCATCTTTTCCAGCGTGGTGCCGGCGCTGACGCCGCGGCTGCGCGAGGCCCTGCGCAAGATGTGCGAGTGCCAGATCATGGAGGTCGGCCCCGGGCTGAAAAGCGGGGTGCGCATCCGCATGGACAACCCGGCCCAGCTGGGCGGCGAGCTGCTGTGTGCCATCGTGGGCGCGCTGCAGCGGTGCACGCCGCCCTGCGTGGTGGTGAACTTTGATACCGCCACTACCCTGCTGGCTGTGGACAACACCGGCGCACTGGTGGGCGGCAGCATCCTGCCGGGGCCGCAGTGCTCGCTGTCGGCGCTGGTGCGCAACACGGCGCAGCTGCCCCAGGTGGAGCTGGAGGCCCGCCCGAGGCGTCTGCTGGGGGCCAACACGGCAGACTGTCTGCACAGCGGCATTGTGTACGGCACGGCGGCCATGCTGGACGGCATGGTCGCGCAGATCCGCGCAGTGCTGGGCGCACCCGACGCGCCGGTGGTCGCAACCGGCACGCTGCCCGACAGTGTGCGCACGGCGTGTGCGACGGATATTGTGTACCGCGAGACGCTGGTGCTGGAAGGGCTGTATTGGATCTGGAAGAAGAATACGCGGAAGTGACGTTGGTTACCGGTATATAAGGTAAGAGGGCGTCGTGGGCAAGGCGGCGCGGAGCGGTCAAGACCGCTCCCTACGGGCCGGGGCTGTAACGTCTGCCGACGTAAAGTTGCGGGCCGGGCATGCCCGGCCCCTACGGGGTGGTGGATGGTTGGCGGGTGCTGGCCGGGAGGTGCGCGTGAGGGATGAATCCCTCCCCCTACGGGTTATGTGAACGGGAGATTGTAGGGCGGCCTGCCCTCAGGCCGCCGCGGGCGTGTATGGGTGTGGGTATGTTTTCGGGCCATCCCTGTAGGGGGCGGCGTCCTCGACGCCCCGCGGAGGGGTCAAGACCCCTCCCTACGATGCAAACCGGTAACAGGCGGCGACGTAAAGTTACGGGCCGGGCATGCCCGGCCCCTACGGGGTGGTGGATGGTTGGCGGGTGCTGGCCGGGAGGTGCGGGCGGCATATAGGCCGCTCCCTGCGGGCAGGCGTATTGTACTATCCGTATTCCGGACAAACATCATTCTATATCCAAAGAGGTGCTGCCCGCGCCTCTTTCTTTTTTTGTGGTGTCGTGTTATAATATATTATGTATAGTTATGTACAAAATTTACAGAGAAAGGTATTTATTCATCACCTATGCAGCATTTGAAAAACTTTAACTGGAAGAAATTTCTCTTGCAGGGGGTGCTCCCCTGCCTGCTGGCGGTGGCGGTGGGGTTCATCTCCCGCTATCAGCTGGAGCTGTCCGACGGCGTGACCGAGAGCTTTTTGCAGCTTCAATGGCCGCTCTACGCGCCGCTCAACGCGCTGACCGCCTTTTGCCTGACGCTGATTTTGTTTGCGCTGCTCGGCAAATGGAGCCGCGCAACGGGCATTTCGGGCGCGGTGTTCACCATCATTGCGCTCATCAACTACTACACCCGCGACCTGCACGGCTCGGCGCTGATGCCCCAGGACATTTTGAACCTCGGCACCGCCGCCGAGGTCATGGGCAGCTACACCCTGAAAATCACGCAGGACGTTGTGAAGATCGTGCTGCTCTACCTGCCGATTCTGGCGATTGTGTTCGTGCAGGCGCAGCTGGTCAAGGGTGCGCCTAAGCGCGCCGGCTGGAAGGCCCGCGGCGTGCGGGCGGCGGGCAGCGCACTGGGCGTGTTTCTGGTCATGTTCTTCGGCTACTTCGGCCCCGTGACCATCAAGCCCAAGACGACCTACGGCTGGGCGTGGCAGAACACCTACTACACCTACGGCTATCTGGCCGGGACGATTGAGGCCACCAGCCTGATGGCCGACCCTGTCATTGAGCCGGAGAACTACAACGACGCCGCGGCGGTGAACACTGCCCGCAAGGCCGACGACTACATCGCCCCTGCCAGCCCCGAGAGCGCCGAGGACTACCCCGACATTGTGCTGATCCTGTCCGAGAGCTTCTACGACTTTGACCTTGTCACCGACCTGCAGGCCGACACCGACATCATGCCGGTCACCAAGAACCTGCCCAACTCGGTCTACGGCCACACGATCAGCCCCCATGTGGGCGGCGGCACAAACTCCACCGAGTACGAGATGCTGACCTCCAACTCGCTGATCCTGATGCCCAGCATCACGCCGTTCAACTGGCTGAACCTTTACAACGCCAACAGCGTCGTCAGCTACCTCAAGGGTCTGGGCTACTCCACGATGGCCGCCCACCCCTACGCGAACTCCAACTACCGCCGCGACTCCGCCTGGCTGGCGCTGGGCTTTGACGAGACCCATTTCCAGAGCGATTTTACCACGCAGGAGACCTACGGGGACCGCCCGTACCAGACCGACTCGGCCACCTACCGCGACTGGGAAACGATGTACGAGGCCATGCCGGAGGACAAGCCGCGGTTCAGCTTCCTGGTCTCCATCCAGAGCCACGGCGACTACGATATGAACGATGCGTCGCTGGATATTGTCCACGCCGCCACCGACTACGGCGACTACGATGCGCTGATGGACGAGTACCTGAGCTGCATCAAAATGACCGACGCCGCCGTGCAGGAGCTGTGCGATTACTTTACCGCGCAGTACGAAAAGACGGGCCGCAAGGTCATTGTGGCCATGGCCGGTGACCACGCGCCCAGCTTTGTGGGCCATGTGGCCGACCCCAGCTTTGCCGAAACCGACAACGAGCTGCAGATTCTCGAGCGCAGCACGCCGTTTTTCATCTGGGCCAACTACCCGCTGGAGCATACGGCAGCCGCCACCAGCACCACCGACCCGCTGAACCGCATGGACATGGTCATGCTGACCCCCACCCTGCTGCAGCAGGCGGGTCTGCCCCTGAGCGACTACTACGAGTACCTGCTGGAAATGAAGCACAACACCCCCGTTGTGACCGCCGCCAACGACTACATGAAGGTGGACGGCAGCACAGCCGAGTACGGTGCAGACCCCGCGCTGGACGAGTGGGCCAAGGGGTATCTGATGCTGGAATACAACAACATCGGCGCGCACGCCAAGCGCGACCAGAGCATTTTTGACCCCGCCGAATAAAGAGGAGGCATCCCTATGACAGGTCTGAAACGAACCCCGCGCAGCCGCGGCGGCTTTACGCTGGTGGAGCTGATCGTGGTATTGGTGATTCTGGGTGTGCTGGCGGCCTTTGCCGTCCCGGCGCTGACCGGGTACATTGACAGCGCCAAGGAAAAGCAGGCCGTCAGTGAGACGCAGGCGTGTGTGATGACGGCGACCCGGCAGGGTGCGCAGAACTACGCCTTGGTGCAGAACGCATCTGTAGCCGGGAACGCCGAAAATGCAGCCGCCTTGACCAACTGGGCAGGCACGTTGACAAACGAGGTTCCCACCGTGACCGGCGGAGATGTAGCACTTACCGAGGGCAGTGGGCAGTATCTGCTGCATGTGAACAACCCGCCTGCGGGCAGTATTAAGCCTGTTGGGATTTCTTCGGATGCCGGGGTCAAGGGTACCGTGCAGGGGATGACCTGCAACGCCAGCGGGCAGGTTTTATACTTAGTGTATACCAGCGCCGATGGGATACAGGTCGTATACACGAACGCGGGAACCACCGCGAGTGTAAATATCGGCAGTGATGAGGCTGTTGTTGTGCCGACGCCGAAGCCGGGCAGCAGCAGCGGTGGAACGACCGGCGGCGGTGAAACCGGCGGGGGCAGCACCGGGGGCGGCATTTCCGGCGGCAGTACGACCGGCAGCACCGCTACAGCAAATGAAAAGCAGTTCATTATCCACTTGCAGGATATTCAAACTAAAAACTCTGCGCCTTTTGCAAACAGAACCTATCACATTGTAAGCGGTAAAAACGGTGAAAACGACTTTTATGTGCCCTCTGATGCAAACGGTGATATTCTGTTGGATATTTCTCCTAATGAGCACCCTCGTGCCAACACTGTTATCGGGGATACGCCGACTACTATCACCGAAGATGATGTTCCTGCTGGCTACCAAGTCATTCCCAGCGATACAAAAATCTATATCAATGTTCGCATTGAAGGGAACGACTATCATCTTAATTCCATGCAGAATAACGTAAATAACTATCCATTTACTATCGATATGGATGAAAGGCGGCTTACCATTATGCGCTTTCCCGTTGCCAAATTGAAGCTGCGCGTCACTGACCCTGATGGAAAGGCGCTGTCCGGTGCTACCTTTACTATTAAGAACGGCTCAGACCTTGTTGGCGAATTCACCAGTGGTAGTAACGGAGAATGCTCCATTCCTGTCAAACTGCATGATAAAGATAACATCGGGGATTCTGCTGCTTGCCTAACTGCCAGAGACCAAAATAGCCCAACTTATGTTATAAAGGAAACTCCTCCTGCCGGATATAAGGGAAGCTTCACATGTTCTTTTAATTTATATTATAAGCCATATCCCTCTACTCCGACTTCCCATCATACAACCTGGTTCTATATTAATGCTTTTGACTTCAAACAGGAAGAAGGGGGTAGTTATAGTCTGGAAAGCACTGTTGGTGATAAGGATACTTTTCATGTCACAAACAAAAGCTAACTCTGCACTGTCTATATCCGTAAAATTGATAACGCCGGAAATCCTGTATCCAACGCCAATCTAAAAGCTGACAATACCGGCAGCTTCGTTACGCCAGAGCATAAACTACAGGATACAACCAAAATATAGCAGACTGTCGAAAAACGCTTGTAGGGGCGAGCATTGCTCGCCCCTGCCCGTTTTCCTTGCAAAAAACTGTCCCGGAAAATGCGTTGCTGCGGTAAGTTGGCGGGCGACCCATGGTCGCCCCTACGCACGCAATAAGGCAAGAATGCAATTTATTGACGGTCTGCTATATAATTTCACCCTCAATCAATAAGAAAGCCCCCACCCAGCCGCAGAACATCTACGGTTGGGTGGGGGTGGTTTATTTGTAGAGATTGCAGGGGTGCGGCGGCAGCGGCAACACTCCCGGGCGGATATGGGATTTGCCCCTGCGTTCCCTGCCAATCACAAAAACTCTTTCCAGTAAATCTCTGCGCTTCTCGTCATCTCCCGGGAAAAGTCGCTCGCGTACTTGCGCTTGCAAAATGCCTGCACGGCTTTGTCAAAGTCGTAGTCGAGCTGGCCGTTGGCGGCGGCTTTCGCCGCAAAGTCGGCGCGCAGCTCATCGGGGGTGCGGTCCGTGTACACATTCTCGCAGACGACGGCCTGCTCGGCAAAGCGGGCGGGCTTGGGGCGGCGCTGCTGCTGCTCCGTGGGGCGGCCAAACACCAGCATACAGGCGGGCACTACGTACTGCGGCAGGTGCAGGGCGTCGCGCATGGCCTCCGCATTCTCGAGGACGTCGCCTATGTAGCAGCTGCCGATGCCCAGAGACTCGGCGGCGACCACAGCGTTCTGGGCGGCAATGCAGGTGTCGGCCACGGCCAGCATCAAGTCCCCTGCCCCGGGCTTGCGGGCGTCCGTGATGCCCGCGGCGTGGTAGGCGTTGAGCCAGCGGCGGCAGTCGGCCAGGAACACCAGCACCAGCGGCGCCCCGGCAATGAACGGCTGGTGGTCGCACAGGTCGGCCAGCGTGGCCTTCAGCGCCGGGTCGGTGATGTCCAGGATCGTGTACAGCTGCTGGTTGCCCGCCGTCGGTGCCTGGAACGCCGCGTTCAGGATGGCCGCCCGCTCGTCCGGCGTGACGGGGTCGGGGGTGAATACCCGCACGCTTTTGCGGGCGGAGAGGGCGGAGAGGATAGCGTTGTTTTCCATAATAAGCTCCTTTAAGCCTTCCTCGAGGGGGGAAGGTGGCGCCGCAGCGCCGGATGAGGGGCAGCCTTCCGGCGGCAGCCCGTAAGCGGATCAGTACCGCAAGCTTGCCCCTCATCCGTCTGTGGTCGGGGCCACAGACACCTTCCCCCGGGGGGGAAGGCAAATCAAAATCAATTTTTCCGTTTCTTCAAAAACTTCCCGATCAGCGTATCCAGCATGCTCAGCACCTCGCGGATGTTCAGCACGCAGACCACCGCGGTGATGCCCACGACGGGCAGCGCCCAATGGGTCAGGTTCATCATGCACCAGATCTCCGCCAGCACCAGCGCCAGATTCAGCACAAGCCATGCCGGGTGGAAGTCGATCTCCAGCAGACCGCGGGTCGAGTAGGCGCGCAGCAAAAACACCAGCATCAGGCTCAGGAAGCTGGCCGGGGTTACGCCCCACGGGCCCCACTGCAAAATGAACAGGTAGTTCAGAATCAGGTTCAGCACCGCACCGGCCAGCATTGTGAACAGCGAGCCGGTAGACCGTTTATACACGACGTAGACGCTGTTCAGGAACTGGTTCAGGCAGGTCAGCATCGAGCAGAGCGTCAGGAACGGAACAAACGTCCAGGCGTCAAAATATTCAGCCTTGAACACCCGCATGAGCAGCTGGCACAGCATGATGATGCCCGCCACGCAGCAGAACAGCACGCTGGCATACACGCGGAATATCTTGGAGAAGAACGCCTCGCGGTCCGTCTCCTCGGTCACGGCGGAGAGCTGCCACGCCTCGTAGAAGATGCTGCCCAAAATCGTGATGATCTGCGGCAGGAAGTACCCCGCCGACAGCAGGCCGACCCAGTGGTTGCCGCTGCGGCCCGCGTAGCCCTCGCACATGCCCTGCACAAAGAACATGTCGCTGGCGTTGATGATCCAAAAGCTGATGGACGCCGGGATCATCGGCAGGCAGTAGCGCAGCATCTCCTTCCACAGCGTCTTGTCAAACGCCTTGGGCTTGAAGTACCGCCAGCACCCGCCCGCAATGAACACAAACACCATGGATGTCAAATCTGCCAGCGCGTTTGCCAGCAAAAAGCCTGCAGCGCCCATTTTTAAGACGCTCAGGAACAGCAGGTAGTAGAGCAGCAGGCTCAGCGTTGTCAGCACACCGTCTATGGCGACCAGCCGGTTCAGCATCCGCGAGCGGATGAACTGGGTACACAGCGTTCTCATACAGCTGGCCAGCACGCAGAGGTACAAAAAGCCCAGGTACTCCGCAGCGTTGGGGATGAGCCGCACCAGCGGCATGGCCAGCAGCAGCACCACAAAGCCCAGCCCGATAGTCGCCGCGCCGTTGACAAAGACGCTGGATTTGTTGGTCGCTTTGTCCAGCCCGAACCGGATGACCGCATAGGCCACGCCAAGGCTGACCACCGGGATCAGCAGGTTTGTGGCCTGCTGCAAAAGGCTGGACACGCCCATAACGTCCGGCGAGTCGAGCGCGTAGCTCAGATACGGGCGGATGAAGAAGCTGAGCAGCTTGGAGCTGAAGTTGGAGATGGCAAACAGCAGCGTATTGCTGACCAGCGTCGTATATTTTTTCTGTGGAGACGGCAAGATGGGAACCTCCCTTGTTTGTAGAGTATGAAGCCTTCCCCTCCGGGGGAAGGTGGCCGAGCGAACGCGAAGGTCGGATGAGGGCAAACCTTCCGCCGACACCCCGTTCACGGGCAATCGCGGCAGACTCCCCCCTCATCCGTCTGCTCTCACCGCAGCTTCAGCATCCGTTCCCGCTGCTTATAATCCGGCAGCACCTCCGCCACCGCGGCCCAGAACGCCGGGCTGTGGTCGGGGTGGGCAAAGTGACAGAACTCATGCACAACAACGTACTCCTGCGCGGGCAGCGGCATCGTGCAGAGCCGCCGCGCAAACGCCAGCGTGCCGGTGCGCAGACTGCACGACCCCCAGCGGGTGTTCATATCGCGCACCGCAATTTTGGGCATCGCGCCGCCCGGGCAAGTCGCCGCAAACTGCGGATAGTATGCCCGGCACAGCGCCTGCATATAGGCCAGCGCCTCGGCCTTGGGCGGCAGCGCGGGGGCCTCGGCGGCCTCTCGTTCGCGCCGGGCTGCGGCACGCGCCTGTGCGGTGCGCACCCAGTCGGCCCGCGCCGTGACAAAGGCGTCCACATAAGCCGCCGGCACCCGCGGCGACGCACTGGCCGCCACACTGCCGTCGGCCCGCACGCGCAGGTTGATGTTGCGCACCCGCCGCCGCGTCAGCGTGTAGGTGATGCCGCCCGCCGTCCGCTCCATGCCCAGCCCCCCCCCTTTTGCAAAAGTATATAGTTTATTGTACACGCATTTGCCCAAAAGTGCAACAGTTGCCTGCGGCGGCGCATTGTGGTATGATACTGCCAAAAGGGGGCTTTTGCATGAAATCGCTGTTTTTTGTTCTGCCCGCCCTGCTGCTGGGCCTGACGGCCTGCGGCGCGCCGGTGGCCGCCGTGACCCTGCCCGACACCGTGCAGGTCGAAAAGACCCAGACCGCCGAGACCGCCGTCCTCTACGAGGATGCCGACGGGCGTGAGGTCAGCCCCCGCCGCGCCGCCCTGACCGAGTGGCGCTGGTCTGTGACCGATGACACGATTGCCGAGGTCGACCCCAGCGGCATTGTGACCGGTCTGCGCGGCGGCTCGACCACCCTGATGCTGCAAAGCGCCGACGGGAAAATTTCCGCCAGCTGCCCGGTGCATGTGTCCAGCCCGCTGCGCGGCATTGCTTTGGACGATTACACGCTGTATTTTGACGACGAGCTTGTGACCTGGATCACCGCCGTCGGCACGCGCGAGTCCGACTACGCCTACGCCAGCCGCGTCGGCGCAGTCTGCCATCTTCTGCCGGAGGACACCACCGACCACCCCGCCGTGACCTATCACATCGCCGACGAGCGCATCGCCCGCTTCGACGGCTCCTGGCTCGTCCCCGTGAATTACGGCACCACGACCCTGACCGCCGACTGCGGCGGGTTTACAGCGCAGTGTACCGTAACGGTGGTCAGGCCGGAGGAATAGGCAAAAGAAAACTAGGGGATGTACAACAGCCCCTTTGGTGACCCTCCCGTCCATCTCCCGCGCCCTAAAAACAGCCCGCGGGGCTGTTTTTGCCCCGCGGGACGCGGACGCGGGGTTGCGACTTGCGGTTACCGCATCAGGCTGCGCCCCTTGGGCGGGGCTTGCCTTCTGCGACCGCTGCGCCTGCTCCGGCTTCCTGTTTCCGCCGCAGGCGGCGGTCGCCTCCGCAGCAGGCTGTTCGATTCCCGTACTCCTCTACTCCTTACAATGTATAATAAAAAGAAAAAAGCTCAACCAGAGACAAATTGTCAAGGACTTTTTAATCAAATTCACAAAAAAGGTGCCAGAAGCACCGTATGGCTCCTGACACCTCGTTTGACAGATTACATTTTTCCGTTCAGCAGGTCTTTGCAGAGATACGCATAGTCTGGCAGCTGGTTGATATATGGCTCCCAGCGCCGCTTGATTTCCGCCAATTCCAGCGGATCGGCTTTCTCCAGTGCATGATCGTTGCCTGTCATATATAAAACATCCGTAGCAACATCATCCAAACACCTGCCGCAGAGATCAGCAGCTGATTCTATCCTAATGCCAGTATCCACATAAAGCGGATTGACGCCAATCGCCAGCCAGACATAGCCTACCTTGTCCGACCAGAGCAGTTCAAAATCAGGGCTTTGCCGCAGATGTTCCGCAAAGACCTCCTTTACTCGTTCAATTTCATGCTTCTCTTTTTCTGTGTAAAGCATTTTCGTGTCCTCCTTGACAAAAATTTTGGTGCGTACCATTATCAGTTTAGCACAAGGCGGCTTCGTTTATCAGTCTGTCACATCTGCTGAATTTCATTTTTGAGCATACGCTTGATTTT
>PPYE01311973.1_pt1 | contig 10410 bp, 10 predicted proteins | sample 1559881 | NCBI WGS metagenome assembly PPYE01 (sample SAMN08240022, study PRJNA423297) | Human gut metagenome, whole genome shotgun sequencing project.
ATATTATATCACAGAGAAAGGGATTAGTGTAAAATAAAAATTAAGCTCAATTTAAAAAAGTTTCAACAATTTAGTGTTTTTCTTCGTCTAATATATTGTTGTAAAAAAGGATTCGCTTTATAACTTATTAATATAAATAATAGAAACACTCAACAAGGAGGCATCATGGAAAATCTAAAAGAACAAATTGAAATTGAAAGAGAGAATATTATCTCTCTGAAGAAAGAAATTGAAAAAAAGATAATTGGACAAGAGGATATGGTAAGAAAAATACTTATTGGTATTCTTACTGGCAACCACATCCTTCTGGAAGGACTTCCAGGATTAGCAAAATCTCTAACTGTAAATACTTTAGCTCAAACTTTGGGTTTAAAATTTGCAAGAATACAGTTCACACCAGATTTACTTCCCAGTGACATTATAGGAACTGAAATATATAATGAAAAAACTGGGGACTTCTATACTAAGAAAGGGCCTATCTTTGCAAATATAGTACTTGCAGATGAAATAAACAGAGCTCCTGCCAAAGTACAGTCAGCATTGCTTGAAGCTATGCAGGAAAAACAAATCACAATAGCCAGTGAAACATTTAAGCTGGACAGACCATTTATTGTTCTTGCTACACAAAACCCTATTGAACAGGATGGAACTTATCCTCTTCCTGAAGCACAGCAGGATAGATTTTTAATGAAAGTAAAAATTGAATATCCTACAAAAGCAGAGGAAAAAGATATGCTTAAACTTCTTACTTCTGTATCTGATTTTGATTCTATTCAGATAAATGAAATATTAAACAAGGATAAAATAGAAAAAATCAAACAGATTATAAGAGAAATTCATATAGATGAAAAGCTTATGGACTATATCCTTGATATTGTATTTAAAACTAGAGAAACTAATAACTATATTGCCTGTGGAGCATCTCCAAGAGCTTCTATAGCCCTTGTCGTATCTGCCAAAGCAAATGCTTTTCTGGAAGGAAGAGATTATGTCATCCCTCAGGATATAAAAAGAGTCATCTTTGATGTACTTCGTCACAGAATGATACTTACATATGAGGCAGAAGCTGAAGGGAAAAAAGCAGAAGATATCATTACAGATATACTTGAAATAGTTGAACTGCCATAGTCTGAACAGGAGGAGTTATGAACAGAGCAGAAATTCTAAAAAAAATAAAGAAAATAGAAATAGCTTCTTCCATACTTGCTGATGAATTATTTGCAGGAAAATATCGTTCATATTTCAAGGGAAATGGAATGGAATTCTCTGATATAAGAAGATACGCCCCTGGAGATGATGTTAAGAAAATAGACTGGAAAGTTAGTGCAAGGCAGAGAAAAACTTATGTAAAGGAATTTACTGAAGAAAGAGAGCTTGCTATTTTCCTTCTTATTGACATTTCCAAGTCAAACAGCTTTTATGCTAAAAAAGATCTGTTGTGTCAATTAGTGGGAAGTCTTGCATTCAGTGCCAATAAAAATAGTGACAAGGTGGGAGCAGTTCTATTTACAGATAAAATAGAAAAGTTTATTCCTTTGAAAAAAGGGAGAAATCATTCTCTTGTCATACTGGATAATCTCCTTAGCTTTGAACCTCAAGGTAAAAGAACTGATATATCTAAAGCACTTGATTTTCTAAACAAAATAGCAAAAAGAAGAGCTATCGTATTTTTAATCTCTGACTTTATAGATAAAGGTTATGAAAAATCCATGGCTGTTACAGCTCAAAAACATGATCTTATTCCTATAAGAATAGCAGATAGAAAATATGAAACACTTCCTAAGGGAGCTATATTCAATATGATAGATTCTGAAACGGGAGAAGAGATAGTAATAGAAAATTTTGATAAGGATATTGCACTTAATGAAGATATCCCTAAAAATATACTTAACATTTACACTGATGAAGACTATATTGTTACTCTTTCTAATTTTTTCAAGAGAAGGAGGTCATTATGAAAAAAATATTAGTCATTCTTTTTATAACATTATCCTTTGCACTCTCTGCAAAAGATATCAATATAGGAGACACAGTAACTTTACAGATAACAGGTGTATCTAAAGAAAAAATAATGGATTCATTTAAAAATACAGATTTTTCCATAGAGAGTATGAAAGATGGAAAAGATGGTGCAGTAATTCTTTCAGTAAAAGGATTTAAAACAGGTGAAAATATAATAAATATAGGAAATAAAGAGGTTACTATTGATATAAAATCAGTTTTAACACCTGATGATAAAGAGATATTCATAAATCTTTCTGATGAAAGCGACAAAAACTTATTTCTTCACCAGTTCCCATATGGAGCTGTTATAAGTACAGCAGCTGGAATTGCAGCTCTTGTGATTATCCTTCTTGGAATAAAAATAAAAAAAGATAAAACTATACATCTGACTCCAGAAGAAAAATTTGAAAATGAAATGAATATGCTGTCTGAGGATAAATGGTTCTACGAAATGAGCTATGCTCTCAGAGAATATATAGACAAAAAATATGGTTCTCACTTTATCAATGGTATTTACTTTCCATTAAAAAATCTCAATGATGAGGATATCCAATTTATTGAGTGGCTGGATAATTATAAATTCTCTAAAGACAGGGATGACTACTTCCAGCAGAGTAAAGAAAAAGCTTTTGAAATATATGGAAAAATAAAGGAGGTAAAAGAATAATGTTTAAATTTGCAGCACCATACTTCCTTATTCTGATACCTGTTGTCCTTTTTCTTTTTCTGATGAAAAGAAAGAAGCAAGGTATTGAAGTTCCCGGAATAGAACCTATCAAAAACTTTAAATTAAAAACAAAAAAATATCTTATTGGAAAATATCTTATTCTTCTTTCATTGATACTGATGATAGTTGCTCTGGCAAGACCTCAGCTGTTATCAGAAAATAGAATTGTAAAGAAGGATGGAATTGATATTGCAATATCTTTGGACCTTTCACAATCTATGCTCCAAGAGGATTTTACTCCAAACCGTCTGGAAAAAGCTAAAGAGGTACTAAGTGAATTTATAGATAAAAGAACTGATGACAGACTTGCCCTTATTGTTTTTGGTGGGGATGCCTATACAAAAGTTCCTCTTACATTTGATCATAATGTAATAAAGGAAATGACAGGAAAGCTTACTGTTGATGATATAACAAGCAATACAAGAACTGCTATTGGTATGGGAATCGGAGTGGCCCTAAACAGATTAAAAGATTCTGAAGCTAAATCTAAGGTCATCATACTTTTGACAGATGGAGAAAACAACTCAGGAGAAATGAGCCCCTCTGCTGCTGCTGATATAGCTAAGGAACTTGGTATAAAAATATACACAATCGGTATTGGAGCAAAGGAAATAAAAGTTCCTTCATTCTTTGGATACACAACAGTTAAAAATACAGAACTTGATGAAAATATGCTGAAAAGTATAGCTGAAACTACTGGAGGAGAATATTTCAGAGCCAGTGACAGCAAAGAGTTTAAAGAAATTTTTAATAAAATAGATGCCTTGGAAAAAACACAGATAGATGGAAGATCATTCTATGATAAACATGAGCTCTTTGAAAATTTATTAAAACTTTCTCTAATACTTTTAGTTTTGGGAATATTTTTTGAGTATGTTTTTTACATCAGAATACCATAATAAGAGGTGAATAACTTGGAATTTGGAAATATAAAGTACACAGTATATATAATAGTTCCTGCTCTCATCCTCTTCTTTATGATAATTGGTATGAGTAAAAGAAACAGGATACTTGATATGCTTAAACTAAAAAAATATAATTTTGTACAGATAATTAAAACTATCCTTATGACTTTAGGTGCATTTATGGTAGTTATAGCTCTCCTTTCTCCTCAAGAACTTTTGAATGAAGATACTGCTGAGGTAAAAGGATTGAATATATACGCCCTTATTGATACCTCTAGGTCTATGATGACAGAGGATGTTTATCCTAACAGGCTGGAGGCAGCAAAGAGAACTCTGGAAAATCTTCTTCAAGGTTTGAAAGGGGACAGAATCGGATTTATTCCTTTTTCTGACAGTGCATATATACAGATGCCTCTTACTGATGATTATTCCATTGGTAAAAACTACATCAATGCTCTGGACACTAATTTGATTTCTGGAGGAGGGACAGAACTTTATCAGGCTCTGGAACTTGCAGAGAAATCATTTAAAGAAATCAATAGTGACAACAAAACTATTATTGTCCTATCAGATGGGGGAGATTTCGATGATAAGTCTCTGAAATTTGTAAAAGATAATAAGATGAATGTTTTCTCAATAGGTATTGGTACTGATGAAGGAACTATAATTCCAGAATATGTCAATGGAAAAAAAGTCGGTTTCATAAAAGATCAAAAAGGATCAGCTGTTATAAGCAAACTTAACTCTGATTTCTTAAAAAAACTTTCTTCAGAAAGTAATGGAAAGTACTATGAAGTAAATAATCTGAAGGATGATACATCTAATTTCTTTAGAGATACTGCTAATCTGGAAAGAAAAAATCAAAGAAATGAAAGCATGAAAGTGTATAAAAAATACTTTCAAATACCTTTAGGTATTGGAATACTTCTTATTCTTCTTGGTTATTTCATAAGAGGAGGGGCAAAAGATGAAAAATAGAATAATATGCCTTGTTATCCTTATACTTTCGCTTGTTGCCTTTGCTGCTTCCTTTAACAGCACACAGGCTTATTATCACAACAGCAGAGGAAACTCTTTCTTTAAAGAGAAAAAATTTGATGAAGCTCGTGATGAATATAATAAATCTTTAAAAATAAAAGAAAGTAATGAAGTTAGAAATAATATTATAAAATCACTTTATGAAGAAAAAAAGTATAAAGAGATTACTGAAACTCCAAGTACAGAATATTTTATCAGAGGAAACTCATATGCTTTCCTTGGAGATGAAGCGGTACAGCAAAATCCTGAAGAAGCTATAAAAAATTATAAAGCTGCTCTTGAAGAATACAAGCTTGCTATGAAAACTTCTAGTGATGTTAATATTAAAAAGAACTATGAGATAGTTTTAAAGAAGATAGAAGATTTAAATAAAAATCAAGACCAACAAAATCAAGACAATCAAAAAGATAAGCAAGATCAAAACAAAGATCAAGATAATAAACAAGATCAACAAAACAAGGAAAATCAGCAAAATCAAGATAAGCAAGATCAAAATAAAGATCAAGATAACAAACAGGATCAACAGAACAATCAAAATCAACAAAATCAAGATAAGCAAAATGATAAGCAAGACCAGAACAAAGATCAGGATAATAAACAGGATCAACAGAACAATCAAAATCAGCAGAATCAAGATAAGCAAAATGATAAGCAAGACCAAAATAAAGATCAAGATAATAAACAGGATCAACAGAACAATCAAAATCAACAGAATCAAGACAAGCAAAATGATAAACAAGACCAGAACAAAGATCAAGATAACAAACAGGATCAGCAAAACAATCAAAATCAACAGAATCAAGATAAACAGAATGATAAACAAGACCAGAACAAAGATCAGAATGATAAACAGAATAGTATTCCTCAAGGTGAGGTACAGCCTATAGACTCTAAAGATGATGTAAGAGAAGGAGAAGTCAGAGCTATTTTAAAAAGATTGGAAGGTAACGAGAAACAATCTTTTAAAAATAATGAAAGAGTCATAAATATAGATACTGGAAATTCAAATAATAGATGGTAGAGGTGAAAAATGAAAAAACTTTTTAATTTACTGCTGTTTTTATTTATCAGCAGTTTTACATTCTCTGAAATAATCTTAGATGTCAACAACAGTGATCCATCTATAAATGAACCTATATCTCTACAGGTAAAATTTTTAGACAGTGACAAAAAAGATTATACAATAGATGGAATAGAAAATTTTAAGATAGCTTCCAAAGGAAGTCAATCAAGCTATTCCATAGTAAATGGAAAATCTACAAGTTCAAAATCAGATATATATACTCTTATTCCTCTTAAAGAAGGAAACTTTACTTTAAAGGTGAATGGAAAAAAAGAAACATCAAATTCTATAAATATAAATGTTGCTAAAGAAGCAAAAGTCAATGTTGAAGGAAAAATGACTCTTCAGGATAACTTAAAAGAAAAAAATACTTTTTACTTTGGACAAAAAATTCCATTTGAAGAAAAATTATTAACAACTGTTCCTTTAAGAAATTTGCAATATATAGACAGACCAAACTTTGGTGATCTTTCTGTAAAAGATATAACTCCTGTAAATAACAGAGGGGGATATACTGAGAAATATTTCACTGATGAAAACGGGAGAAGAGGGTTAGAAGTAATTCTTTATCAAGGTATACTGCAAGCTAATTCTTCTGGAGATAAATCAATAAAAGGAGGATATGCTGCTGTAACAGAAAGTGGTCCTAATGACAGCTTTGTATTTGGAAATACTTCTACCCCAGTATATTTAGGTTCTAAAGAGATGGAACTTACTATTCTTCCTCTTCCCTCTGGTAAACCTGCTGGTTTTCAAGATGTTGTAGGAGAATTAAAGGGAGACTATTCTTGGAATAATGATAAAGTAAAATTTGGAGAATCTGTGGTTCTTACTTTAAAACTTTCTGGAGATGTTAATTTAGATATGCTTGAAAAAGTAGTTTCTAATAATATTCCAGACTTTAATGTTTTTGAAAGCTCTAAAGAGAGCGGAGAAAAAATTGTAAATGGACAGTACTATACTGAAAAAACTTTTGATATAGCTTTTATTCCAAAAGTAACTGGTAAAGTAACTATTCCTGCTATTAAGATTCCATATTTCGATACAGCAGAGAAGAAATACAAAGAATTTGAAGTCCCTGCAAAAGTAATAGAAGTAACAGGCACAGCTAATGGTGCAGTTATTCCATCAGCAATGACTACTGCTGCTCCACCTGTAAATAATACCACTGCTGCTGTAACTGCTCCTTCTGCACCAGCAGAAAAAATAGCAATCTCTTCTATTCCAGACTCACAGATAGAAGAAATTAATAAGGCTGATAACAGACTCATGATAGGAGTAATAATCCTTGCATTATTAGAGGCTGGTATTATTATATTCCTTATCTTAGATAGAAAAATATTAAAAAATTCTTCTAATCCTAAGTTAAAACAAATGAAAAAAGCAAAAGATGACAAGGAGTTTTATAATCTTTATTGTGAACTTATGAAAGAAAAATTTGATTTCAGTCCAAAAGCTCACTTAGAAGATAAGCTGGTAAAAAATGGAGCCAGTGAAAAAATTATTGAATTGAATAGAGATATAGAAAAGAAAATCTATGCTTTTGAATCATTAGATAGAAACGAAATATTAAAAACGCTTAAAAAGGAGTTAAAAGGATGAGACACAATTATCTTACAATGGATATAAATATTGCTTACAGTATGCTGAATATGAAGTTAAGGGATTTTTATTCATCTATTGATGCTTTGTGTGAAGATGAGGAAGTGGATAAAGAAGCTCTTATCGCACGCTTTAAAGATAATGGATTTATTTATAATAATTCTATAAATCAATTTACAAGTATATAAACCAAAAGAGGATAGCGGGGTGCTGTCCTCTTTTTTAATCCATTATTTTATCATCATAGAAATAAAAATGGTTTTTTCCATTCTTCTTAGCTATATACAATCCTCTGTCAGCACGTTCCACAGCTGTTAAATACTCGTCATCACTCTCTGCAAAACAAGCTCCTCCTATAGAAACTGTGACATTATAGTTTTTTCCATCCACCACATATTCTATATCTTCCAGCCTTTTTAAAAGTTCATTTCCAAATTGATTTATATCAATGTATGGAGAAATAGGACATATAAGCAAAAACTCATCTCCCCCTGTTCTAAACAGCATATCCTGACTTGATATACTGTTTTTTATTCCTTCCACTATTTTTTTTAATATATTATCTCCTAAATAGTGACCATAAGTATCGTTTATCTTTTTAAAATTATCCACATCAATTACGAGAATCAATGGAGATTTTCTGTTTATTTTATATCTTTCAAAAAGATCATTCATGTACTTTTCCATTCCTCTTCTGTTATGAGCCTCTGTAAGTACATCTATTTCCGTTTCTTCTTTTACCTTTTTAGATATTTTTTGATTATATATTGTCAACATACTGAATACTGCAATGAAAAATATAGATAAGGCAGTAAACATTTTAAAAGTCAGGTCCATATAAAAACTTTTATTTATATCATCTACTATAGCAGTATATTCATCTATCTCTTTTAGCGGACATCCCATTGAAATTATCCAGTTATAGTCCTTATACAGCTTTGCAAAAACAATTTTTTCAGATACTATTTCGCTTTTCAGTTCTTTAAAATAATATTTGTAGAAAAATTCTCCTTTGCTGTTTATTCCATTCAATTCTATCTGATTCATTTTATTTCCATTGGAATCTAATATATTTGTAGATAATGGTATATCTTTTCCACTAATAAGATTATCAGGATGGACATGCTGAACAGCATAATTTTCTCCCCCATTATAATTTAGTATTTCTTTTATCCCAATATATTGTCCACTGGCAAATTTTATGTGATGAATTTCATTTTTTATTTTTTCTTTAACTATTTCTTTCATTTCTATTTTGGAAATATCAGAAGTTATTTTAACCTCTTCTTCTATTTCAATAATTCTCTCAATTATTTTATTTACATTTTCTTTAAGAAAGTCTTGCTTTCTCTCTAAATATATTATTCTGCTGTTGCTATGATTAACATTCATAACTATTCTTATAGAATTATACAGAAACAAAGATATGGAAATAAATATAAATACGAAAATAAATATTACAAATCTCTTATACTGTGCAAGAAGCTTTTCCATACTTTCCCCTTTTCTAAAATTTTTAATCTGATTATCTCTTCCGCCCAAAGTTATTTAACGTCTTTAATACGTACTACTTAATTGTATTATTTAATATAAGATTAGTCAAGGATAAATTTAAAATTTTAATGTTATTTTAAGAATTAATATCCTTTAAATATATAATATATCATTGAATTTTTTATATTTTTCTGATATAATCCTACATTGAAATAAAGTTTAATATTTGTATATATTTATTCTTTATCCCTTCTTAATTTTTAACTTTTATATAGTTTTTAACAAAATAATATATATGAGGAGCTGAAAATGAGTAACTTAAACAATCAAAAAAACATTGAAAAAGATTCTGAATATTCTCTTTCTGCTGTTCCATCTTCAAAAAAGACACAGGGGTTATGGGCAGCAATGGTGGTATTAGTAGGATTTACATTCTTTACTCCTAGTATGACTGCTGGAGGAAATCTTGGTATTGGTATGAATATGATGAACTTTTTCACTGCCATGATTATTGGAAATGCATTTCTTGGGGTATACTGTGGAACTTTAGGATATATTGGACAGAAAACCGGTCTCACTCTTGATCTTCTTGGACATCATTCTTTTGGTACAACTGGTTCTTTTTTATCTTCTGCACTTATTAGCTTTACACAAATAGGATGGTTTGGAGTAGGAGTTGCAATGTTTGCTATTCCTGTATCTGGACTTACTGGAATTCCTGTATGGCTTCTTATTGTCATTACTGGTATTGTTATGACTCTTACTGCATATTATGGTATAAAAGCTCTTGCAGTATTAGGTTCTATAGCTGTTCCGCTAATTGCACTGCTTGGAGTTTTCTCATTAAATTGGGGAATAACAAAAGTTGGTGGATTTATGAATATCTTCCCTGAGAATCCTGCAACACCTTTGAGCCTTGCCACTGGTATAGCTATCGTTGTTGGTTCTTTTATCTCAGGAGGTACTGCAACACCTAACTTTACACGTTTTTCAAAAAGTGCTAAAATAGCTGTTGTTGCAACTGTAGTTGCTTTCTTTGTTGGAAATTCTATCATGATGATATTTGGTGCTGTTGGGGGAGCTGTTACTGGAGTTGCTGATATTTTTGATATCCTTATTCTTCAAGGGCTGGCTATTCCTGCTGTAATAACTTTGGGACTTAATATCTGGACTACTAACAACAATGCTCTTTATACTGCTGGACTTGGAGTTTCAAATATAACTAAAGTTCCAATGAAGCCAATGGTGCTTTTAGGGGGAGTAGTAGGAACTGTAACTGCTGTATGGCTGTATTATAATTTTGTTGGATTCCTTAATCTATTGAGTGGTATGATTCCACCAGTTGGAGCAGTTATTATTCTTCATTATTTCACTCATAAAGATGAATATATAGATAAAAATTATAAATACAAAGACTTCAACTTTGCTGGTATCTTAGCTGTTGTATGTGGAGCATTAATTGGAATATTTGTTCCTTGGGGAATAAAACCTTTAAACTCTCTTGTATCTTCTGGTATAATATTTATAATCCTTGATAACATGCTTAACAAAAAAGAAAAGTAATTTAAATTAGGATT
>PPYE01586044.1_pt1 | contig 10410 bp, 9 predicted proteins | sample 1559881 | NCBI WGS metagenome assembly PPYE01 (sample SAMN08240022, study PRJNA423297) | Human gut metagenome, whole genome shotgun sequencing project.
ATTTATTATTTACATGTATATCACGATACCCATTGTTGATAATACTGTGCGATAACCCCACATACATAAGAACATACTCTACCCGTGTATTAAGCCGATTTCCTTGAATATCTTCAGCGCCTATTTTCAAGTAAACTTTATTCATAAGCATAAACACCCATCTGATTTTGAAGTTCTTCGGACAGTTCGTAATATTTTTTATACTGTCCTTGATAATAATCTCTATCACCTCTAGCATCATAGAGTTCCTGCTTTGTTAATTCTAGATTGGTTTTTAGGTTTCTAGTGGTTTGTTTTTCTTGTACTAGGGCAATTCCTAGTAATAATGATAATAGCGCTAGAGCGGCTAAAACAGATACTTCTATACGTTTCATTACTATACCTTTTTTAGATAATCGCCACTTACCCATCCGCTAGGAATACGAGCAAATCCGTTTTTCCATTCTTTAACAGTAACACGAGTTCCCTTGTTTAGACAACCGTCTTTATCATAATCATGTTTTTTTGCATCTGTACTAAGCTCTGCATATGTCTTGCGTGGATAATTTGTCCCAGGGCCAGTACGAACACTTAAATCATTGGCAGTTACTTCATAAGTTCCGAGTTCTCTAGTTGTAGTGGTATTAGACGGTGTAGATGCTGCATCTGCTTTAACCGCATAAATATTAGAACCTTGTTTTAAGCATACCCATCCGCTAGGGCATCTGCCCCAGATATCGTTACCATTTTGATAAATTTCTTTAACTGTGATTCTAGTTCCACGATCTAACGCACCATCGTTATCTTTATCGTGTTTTTTTCCGTCAGTGGTCAATCCCGCATGGTCAACCGCACTGCCACCCGGAGTTTTTCTAACGATCAAATCACTTGCAATAATCTCATATGTACCAGCTGAGTATCCACTATTATCGGGTTGAGATGGTTGTGGTGCTGGAGTTACTACTGTCTGATTTCCATCTAGATTTGCTTGTACCATATTTAAAAATCTTTGCCACCCCATATCCAATGTTCTATGAGGGCAGTATTTATCAGCAAAATCTTGATGCTTTTTAACTTTATCAATTCCCCAACCGTGAGCCTTTAAACCATCAGCAATAAATTTAGCCGCATTTTGTTCAGCTTTGATAAATTTGTCTCCCCCTGATTTTGAATAACAGATTTCTACATGAATACCGTATAAATTTCCTTGTCCTTTTCCACCATCACCACTTGCAAATGCACTACGATTTTCTAATAATCCTTGAACAACTTCTACATCATCAACTGCATAGTGAAAAGATACTTTATTGTCATTTCTAATCATATATGCTACTTCGTTTGATGCTGCTGCATCATTGTATGTGTTATGAACCACGTAAAACTGCGGTTCTCTTTCGTAAGGACATTTAATATCATATTTGCTTGAACTCACTAAGTTTTGTTTAATTTCCATTTTTGTTTTCTCCTCCTAATTTCTATTTTCTAAATTACTGATACGCAATTCATGTATATCAATTATTTTTTCGTTTCTGCGTTGCTGTTCTACGATAACGTCAAGCCGTTCACTATGTGCATCTAACCGCTTGTCTTGTCGGTTGTTATCTTCGATTATCCTTTCAAGCAGTGTGTTCATACGTGTTATGTTCGAATTTAGCTTAAGCATAGGGGTAACAAAGCTAAAAATTGCTACCCCTCCTGCAATAACAGAGCCTATCATTTCCGCTTCGTTCATAATGCTAATCCTTTTTAGGCTCAGTGTAATTTAGTGCACGTTCGCTATCTGCTACTCCGCTTGTAGTAGGGTCGTTGATTGCATTCCATACAGATACAATCACCAAAGATAGTACATAAGGGTTAGAAACAGCGTTTAAAAGCAGTTTTCCTAACGCTCCCCATGTTGTTAAATCTTGTGCGGTAAGCCCCGCATAAGCTAAAATAGGCGTTAAAACAGCTAATACAATTTGTGCAATAAACACGGGATTTTTTAATCTGATTTTTAAATTAATTTTGTTCATAAAATTACCTCACTTTATTAATATTAAAAAGGCCTTTCGGCCTTTAAATTTTTATGCAGTTCTTTTCCACATATAGCAAGTTATATACGGCTGTAAGTTGTTATGCGGTTGGTTTCCACCTGTATTTTTTATAACATCGGTTTGTGTTCCTGCAGTCATATAATAACCATATGCCCCACTCAAACTAGATGTAGTAGCAAATTGTTGTCCGAAATCATGTTTATGGCTCGGCATTTCATCGACAGTCAATGTATGTTCTTTTTCTCCGCCCGTTTTTTCTACAGTGTTGAAATCACTATCGCTTGTGTCGACACCAACTGGTACTTGACCTTTCCCCCACGCTACCCATGTTCCGCCGTAAATTGTACTTGGGTTTTCATCGGAAGTGCTGAAAATAATATCACCTACACGATGCATAAGCAAGAATAATTGCTTAGTTAAATCTGTCACCGATGTAAAAGCTCCCATAAGCTTTGTAACATCATCGTTTAACTGCGTGGTTTCGGTTTGTAATTGCGATATATCTTCTTTAATAACGGTTAAATCATTTTGGTTAACTCCTGCGGTTTTGATATGCCATTCTACAAAGCTAGGTTGCAATTCAGTTCCAACCCATGCGTTAGTATAAGGATACCAACTCGGCAGAGTAGGCAACGTGATTTGTTCTGTAGTTGGCATAGCAAGTTCATACCATACGGTAATAGGGTTAGATTGTAGCCAAGTTTTTAGGTTGTCTACCGTGTTGGTTAGACCTGCTTGTTCCATATAATATCCAACATTAACAAATATATTATTTTCGTTATGAGCAAGATTGAAACCAACACTAGCTAAATCAGCGCCTTTGTTTATAATATTGAATGACTCGTGCATTAAAGAGTTACATAAACCATCTGCTTTACCGTGCGACATACTATGATAATACAACCAATTATTAGGGTCGTTCACATTGTTTCTATTCCATGCTTCTGAACCATTAAAAGTTATTTCCCCAACTCGTCTCGTAATAACACCATTTTGAATTGTGTCCTTAACGCCGTTTGGTAACTCACGCAACGGTTGGTTTAGTTGTAGGGTTGTGGTTTCGAAGCCCGTGAACGGTTCGTATGAAGTTTCTACGCTACCAAGTTCCAATTGCAAAGTAGCCTCATCTACTTTATAGTCACCATTTATACAATAACTAAATCTAAAATATGATACCTCATCAGGTATGATAATTGTAGTCGCCGCATCAGTGCTGGTCGCCCAATTATCATTTAATACTTCTTTTGATGAATTATAAAATTTTGATCTAACTGTTCCTCTTTTTGAAATACAGTAAGTTTTTCCACCTATTACTGGTATAAAATCACTTGTCTTATATGATGCAGTAGTTGCTAATGTGCCATCAGCATTTAGATAACAACTTTCGGTTGATTTAGTATAATCAAACAAATTCTTTCCGCTCGTCATAAAGTCAATATCATATTTTTGCGTATCCTCGTTGTAATCACCCACAAACTTAGGCTCTTTAGGATATTCGGGGTTAGGACTAGCAATACCGCCCGTGTAGGGTTCAAAAGTTCCGTCACCGTCTTGGTAGAGCATTGGTTTAATAGTTCCTGTTTGAATTGCACCACTTTCACCAAAAATATAAATTTGCAAAACACAATTTATGTCGTCTAGCATTTCTTGCGTTATAGTAGCTTTGCTTATATCCTTATTTAATACAAACCATGTACTTGTGCCACCAGATTTTACTAATTGTACTAATACAAAAGGTTTTGTAGAGTTACCATTTACTAAATTAATATCTCCAACTTTTAATAATTTTAAAGTTTCTTCGTGACTATATTGATATACAAGAGAGAAAGTTTCCGTTAAATTCCCACTACCACTAATTGTAAATGAACCGTCTCCATTATTAGTAACTGTAGCACCGCCTTGAGATTTAGTAGGTAGTTTACTTGCGTCGAATAATTGAAACCCGTTTGTAGTTTCTTGGGAATATGCTCCGTCTATTTCTGCAACGTCAATCCCGTTATTACTTGCAGAACCACCATAACTAATACCTTTATAAGTATAATAGCCAGCATTTACCATTGCTTTAGATGCTAATCCGTCGCCTAAATCAACAGTTTCCCCGAATGTTCCATCACCTTTTTTAAATCTTATTTGTACGGGGTCTTCTTGTACGATTTCATAATCTCCCATGTTTCCAATTGCATTATCAATCTGCGTTTGCTGAGATGTTATTTTTTCTTGTTGTGTTTGTGCTGTAGAGATAAGTTCTTCAAGCTGTGCTTTTATTGGATCGAGATTTTCAGTAGACCAGTTATTAAACAGTGTTTCAACAAATGCCTTAACAACCTGTTGCCATTCGCCCTCATCTGGCGGTAATGGACTTAATCCGCCAACGCTTGCTTGTATACGGTAAATAACGGGCTTTAGAGATACGTTCTCGTCATTGTTGGTTAATGTTACCCCAACCGCTAAAAAGCCGTTACGATACATTATTTCATTAGATATAGCGAACACACCATCACCGTCTACAACAACCGCACCACCAGCATTAATAACGTCGCTGCACTCTATCATCGCACTGTCATATACACCAATATAAATAGTCGGTATATATCCGCTAAAACGTTCATTGTCTTGAATAAATTTAAACTGTATATTATTGCTATACTGTGCTGGGATTTCGGTAGTATCAACGGTTAAATTAAGATTGTTTTGTGTTATTGTACTAAATATCATTTTGTTCCCCTTTCTAACGCTTTTATACGGTTGTTTTGTTCCTGCACGCATTTAATCAGTGCATTCATAATATTTTGGTAATCTACACCATAATACCCGTCTTTTCCTTTATGTAGAAAATATTTAGAATAGCTTTTGTTCGTATAATCATTTGCAAGTATACCAATTCTGTTTTTACCACCGTTTAAGTAATCAAATTGTTTTACTTCTAAATCATATACAAAAGAACAATCTATATCTTTTATATTTTTCTTTAATCGTTTGTCTGATTGATTTATTATACTGTGTCCGCGCATATTTAACGTTTTATAGCATGACACTTCGCCATTATCCATAACTAAATAACCATCAAGCGCAGTATTTGTGTTATCTGTACTTATACCGAGAGATAAATTGTGTCCATATGCGCCCTGCAGCACCGTTCCATCTGCTCCACTTGACAATTGTCCTACGTATGTCCCTTTATTAGCGTAAGAGTATACAGCCAATCCACCATTATACATTTTCATGCCGATATAATCCGTATCAGGATGATATGTCGCAATGCTTGGTTCGCTTGAATCTAGAATAATTCCGACCGTACTTCCGCTTGACAGAGATGTACTGTCCATTGTCCAACCGCCAAGCATACCTAAATCTGCAATTATTTGTATTCCTTGTAGAATACCAGCGGTAATATAATTAGCATTAAATACGCCATCTAATGTCCATGCCGTTTCAAAAGGACCATTAATCCCATTCTTAGAAAACCCAATCCCGTTTTGGTTTATTCTTAATACTTTTTTTGCCAGTTCTTTATGGGGGTTGTCTAGAAAAAAGATTTCACTCGGTAAACCACTGTCATTAAATCCATACTGCATATTTCCGCCCGAACCGCCCGTAATTAAATTGGTCTGTTCTTTCACAATAGCCATAAATCTGTCAGTCTGTATTGTTTCCAACTGTCCTAATTGTCGGTCAGTACTTGAAACTTGATCAGTGTTTCGTTTTATGACAGTGTCTAAAGTTATTTCGCTATCTTGCGGTTGCAGATATTTAGTTTCTTTTTTCTTAATTGTAAAATTTTCGTCTAATTTATGCGGTACGGATATAACTGGAACACTCATTCCCAAATCCAATGTATCAATCGATACGTCTAGCATCGATAAATCAGTGGCATTTACTTCTATGCTCCACGAAGCTTTTATATTTTCCTGCAAAAAGGCTTCTCCCTTTGTTTTTAGGTTTTCGGGTAATGTAACATCTTCCCACTCGTTCTTACCGTATATATAGCCAAATAGGCTTACGGCAGTTTCATTTACTAAATAATCTTTACCGTCATTCACACTTTCAATCGTTAGCGGTAACCCCGTTTCTTCATTCTTAACACCTAAAGGTATTAGCGCGGTTATTACATTTTCCGCAGATATACGCTGTGACAAATCTAATATATTTTTTTGAAATTCTATAGTTTGATTTGATGTTGTTCCATACTCTTCCAAGTAATCAAGATATCTTACGTTGTTTTCTTTTCTAACCCTTAAATATCCGCCTAAACGGTTAACTAATTTTTCTTGTATTACTGTTAATGTGTTTGAATAATCATTATCTATACGATATACATTGTCAGTTGTATTGGTAACGGTAACTATGCCAAGTGTAAATTGCTTTTGTTCTTCAACTTGCGCGTTATGCTGGTTTAAAAGACCTTGAAGATAATCGCGGACAGTTGTATCCTGCGTTGTATTAGGTCTTACTATGCTGTCAAGCAAATAGGCTAAAGAACCCTCGCAAGTAAATGTTCTATTACCCAAAATATCATCATCGGTATACAGCACTCGCCCCTCAAACACAAGGGTATCATTTCTATATAATTCGATTACAGAAGTCATTTTTTGCGGTTTATCATAATTAGGGTTAAAAGGTGGGATAGCAAACACCAATGTATTAGTTGTGTTAACCTGCTCGGTCGAATCAATCACTGTAGCTTTATACGTATTTGTCGTACTGTCAAATAGTATATCGGCATCACACATTAATTTTAATTTCAAAGTTTGCTCGCCCCCTCCATGTTCGTTTTTAACGGATCACAAATTATCGATAATGTAACGGTAGCAAAGTTCCAATTATCATGCTCATCCGTGTCAATAGAAATTCTCCCATTATAATACCACTCACTATCGCTTGCAAAACTGAACGTACCTCTTTGCCCATGCATGAGTTCAAGAACTTTTTGCATGATTTTTTGCCAGCACGATGTTGATTTCATTAGTTTGCAATTTATAGTTATTGTGCGTTGGCTATATGTAGGACTTCCGAAATATTCTGTATAGTCATAAACAACATTAGAATACGGTATCTCTTGAAAAAAGCTCTTAACCTCGGGGATACCAATAGAATATGATTCAACACACAAATGATAATCGCTTAACAAAAAATCATCACTATTGATTTTAAATCTTACATCTTCTCTCATATTCCGTATCTCCCTTTGCGTGAAGTTATAATTCCCATGTTTTGATCGACTGAGCCCGTTATACTATAGCCTACGACTTTGCCGTCTAGATAAATCGGTATAGTAACACCCGCCATTGCTTCGGCTAGTTTTCCATAATCAAGACCCATTTCATTGTTTGTAATAAGATTGGCGCTTAACATACTCTCTATACCTTGTATTCCGCCGTATGAGCGTACTTTTTGTGCTTCGGGTGCTGTAAGTACCATTTCACCTTTATCCAAATACGCAGGGAAAAAATCACTTGGTACATAATCCATACCAACTTTTAATCTTGGTATCTTCCCAATGTTAAAACCTTTTCCACCTACAACTGGAACCCAATCGGGAATTTTTATTTTATTTAAACCGCTTATAAACGTATTGATTCCGTCTATTATCCAGTTTATCGGGCTTTTGAATATGTTAGCAAAGCCACTTACTATGTTAGAGAATATTTGTTTTATCCCCTCCCATGCCTGACGCCAATTCCCCGAAAATACACCGCTTATAAAGCTTATAATTCCGTTAAATATTCCTTTTATATTGTTTATGATCGATGATATCCAATTACTTAGATTATTCATCGCGTTTTTAGCGCCCTCAACCATGAGATTAAAACCATTAATAAAGAAATCTTTTATTCCATTAACCGTGTTATTAAACGCTGTTGCAATTCCGTTCCATAAATCATTAAACCATGTTGCTAAACCATTCCATGTTTCCTGAAACCATGCAACAATCCCGCTAATTAATTCATTCCACCATGTTTGAATACCGGTCCACGTCTCTATAATGGTTGCATCTATTTTAGCGTTTAATTCACTCCACCACGTACCGATGCCATTCCACAAATCAACAAACCATTGACCTATTGATTTTATTGTCTCCCAAGCCACCGCAAAGGCATCTGTCACACCTTCCCAGACTTCTTTAAAAACTTCATCCCACTTTATATTTGCTAACCAGTCGTTTACCGTTGTAATAATATCCCCTATAACTTCAAACAATGGACTAGCTACTTTCATTATGGTTCCAAGTATACTCACCAATGAGTTTAAAATAGGCAATAACGCTTTACCTAATGGTTCAATCAACATTTGTGTGCTTCTTATTAGACTTTGAAACTGTGCCCCTAACCCTTTGCCAGCGTTGTCTTTAACTTTATCCATAGTTCCATTAACATCATTAAACGTGTCACCAACGCTTGATAACGATTCAATGAATTTAGTATTAGCATCCTCGCCCATGGTTCCGAATGCTGTAGCAGATAAAGTCATTTTATCCTGCTCATTAGTCGCATTTTTTATATCTTTTACAATACTGTCTATGACTTCTTTTTGTGTGGCTTTACCATTTTGCCAAGACTTAAATGTATTTTGCGTTTCCTTGCTAAAAGATTTTAGATTGTCTTCGATAGTTCCATCTGCTAGCCTTGTTGTTACTTCATTTATAGCGTCATTTACTTTATCTAGATTATATGCTCCACCCTCTAAACCATTTTCTAACAACTGAAAATATTCTTCCGCACTATAACCAGCTTGACTAAATTTTCCAGCGTATTCAGATATGTTATCTCCTAGTTCGTGGGTCTTATCTAAACCAACTTGTCCACCTTTTGCAATTAGGTCTAAGGCTTCTTCGGATGTTATACCAAACTGCTCCATTAATTGGTTAGTACCTCTTAATGTTTCGTCAAAATCCATGTCCATAGTGCTTTCTAGCGTTAACAATCCCTCAGTGACATTTTTCATATCTTTTTGATCGATTTCACCAAGCTGTTGTTTAACTTTCGCCATACTATCAGCAACGTTTTCGAAAGATTCACCATAGTTACCAGTGTAAATATCTTTCATGGTTTCTTCATATTTGTCTAATTCTTCATTAGCTACGCCCGTTTGCGCTTGAAATTTATTCATTGCCGATTCGACGTCACTGGCTGTGCCTACCGCTGCGGTTCCAATAGCTAATATTCCACCGATAACTCCTGCTTTAGCTAACGTTCCAAAAGACATCCCGATATTACTTGCTATTTCATCCATTGGTGCAGTTATAGTCTCGGCATTTTCTTTAATGCTTTCACCTATTCCACCAAATGCATTTTTGAACGTTTCCTTTAATTTGCTTCCTAATCCGCCACTATCTTTTTCTATTTGGCTGTTGGCTTCTTTATTATCACCAACCATTTTTTGCGATTGTTTTGCAAATTCTTTACTTGTTTCCTTAAAGTCTTTCTTTTGTTCATTTGATGTTTTTTCGCTTGAATTTTCGATTTTTGAACTAACCTTATCTAATTGGCTAGAGACTTGTCCATCATCAACATCAACTTTATAAACTACATCACCATCTGCCATATCATCACTCCTTTTCGGCCATATTTGATAAAGCACTAAATAAATCGCCAAGCGATTGTTGTATTTCTTTTTCTTGTTCTTCTTGACTTAGTTCCAATTTATACTCAGCTTTTTGCTTTAAAAGATTGTTTATATACTCGCCATTTGTTTTGTCTCTTCTAGGAATAGGTCGAGTACGAATATCAATTATCTGCATTATCCGAGTATCCCTTGATAGCCCTTGAAACAATGCGTTAAATTCCCACCAATGCAATTTATTTTTGTATTCAAAAAGGTTTATGCCGTAACATTGCATAAACCCTGCATATATATATTTAGCATCCTGCGTAAAATCAAAAGATTTTTTATTTTCTTTACGCTTGTTTTTATCTTCAAAAAGCACATCGAATACTTTGCTTAAAATAGCTACTACTTCCGTGTAATTATGTTGTGCGAGTTGTTTTTTTACCAATGCCTTATAGCAAAGATAAATTTTTTCTTCATCAGTATAGGCATTGTTATTAAAGACTTCTAAACAAAACAGCACATTATTAAAATAAGGTTTTATTTTATATTTCCTATTTTTGTATCTAATCTCTGTTGGCAAGCTCTTATAAAGTATCATTTTGTCAACTCTTTAAGTGCTTGTTTGTTTCGTTTAGTGTGTTCTTTTATAACTTTATCAAACTGAGGTTTAATCACCCCTGCAATAAATGGCAAAATGTCTTGAATTAGTTCAATATAATTACAGTTATAAAAATCTATTAATTTTTTTGCATCGTTTTCCCCAAAAACAACACCCATTATTGAAATAACCGCATTCCCCATTTGCATATAGTCTAATTTACCTTGTTGAACGTTAATATTCATAACC
>PPYE01759619.1_pt1 | contig 10407 bp, 2 predicted proteins | sample 1559881 | NCBI WGS metagenome assembly PPYE01 (sample SAMN08240022, study PRJNA423297) | Human gut metagenome, whole genome shotgun sequencing project.
CGTAGCCGCATTCTGCCCCGGTATTGTAGTTTAACTGGAAGGCACGGTTCCCGTCCCCGTCATAGGTGGATGCCATCAAGAGCTTCTGTGGGTCATACACGGCCTTTAAGCGGTTCTCCGTATCATACTGGTAGGTAACTTCTGCCTTATTACGGAAGCATTCCTTTGTCAGGTTCCCGTTGGCGTCATACTGGAAGGTGTACTGCTTTGTCAGATTGCCTTCCCGCTTCTTTGCCTCCGTCATCTGATTGTCATCATTGTAGGTATACCGGATCTGCCAGGACTCCAGGTAGCTGTAAAGCTTCTCTTTCTTTGCGAAGGTGCGGTTCCCGGCCTCGTCATACTCATAGGTATAGGTGGCCTTGTCAAACTTTCCCTTGCTCTCCGTGCACTTTATAAGCTGCCCGTTGTCATCATAGAGGAAGTTCCGCTCCGTGGTCTCCCACTCCGGGTTCTGGTTCTGCCACGGGTTCGTTCCGGTATGGATGCACGGGTCATCCTCCCCGCCCTTATGGCCGTAATCCTTGTTGGAGGTAAACAGGCACTCCTTAGCCGCCTCTTTTGTGATCAGGCCGCCGTTGTCATAGGTGTACTGGTAATCGGAGATCAGGAACCCGCAGGAGCAGGTGTTCTCTGCCTCCAGGACCTCATTTCTGGCGTTGTAGGTATAGGTGCTTACGGTACCGTCCGGTCTCCTGACTGTAGTCAGGCGGTTTAACGGGTCGTATTCATAGCTGGTGCTCCTTCCGTCCCGGTCCGTTAAGAGGATGATGTTGTCATTCTTGTCATAGGCATAGGATACCTTCTTTCCGTCCGGATAAAGGATAGCTTCCAGATTGTCTGCCTCATCATACTCGTAGGTCACGGTCTTTCCGGAACCGTTGGTGGCGGTCTTTAACCGTCCCAGCCCGTCATAGGTATAGCTGCTGGCCCCGGTGATATCCTCCATGGAAACTCTCTGCCCCATGGCATTATATCCCATCCGTACCGGATGGTCGCTCTCCTCTTCATTCCCGTCCTGATACAGCTTGTCTGCCAGGGCATTGAGGGTGTCGTAATCATAGATGATGACGTTTCCGCTTGGGGTAAGCCTCTGTATCCGGCGGCCGCCTGCATCATACACATACCGCTCTTCCCGGCCCATGGGGCTGGTAAGGGTGGTCATGTTGCCTTCCAGGTCATAGGTATAGGCAGTCACCCGCAGCTTTGGATCGGTCATGGTCAGGAGGTTTCCCATCTCGTCATAGGTATAGGTGGTCTTCCGTTCCATGGGGTCTGTGACAGAGGTCAGGTTGTCCAGGACGTCATAGGAAAACAGGGTGCTTAAGCCGTTGGTCCCTTTAAAACGGGTCACATTTCCGTGGGCGTCATAGGTATACTCACTGGTCAGCCCCATCTTGTCCTGTACGGCGGTTACGCGGCTGCCGGGATCATAGGTCACAGCCTCTGTCTGGGATAATGGGTCTGTTGTTCCAATGACGCGGTTATCCTTGTCATAGCTGGAGCCGTACACGAATCCCCTGGGATCGGTCAGGCTGGTCTGGTTGTAGTTTTTATCATAGGCGTAAGCCGTGGTACGCTCTCCCGGGCGGGTAATGGAAGTGATGTTCCCCACCAGGTCATATACCGCCTTTGTGGCTTTTCCTTCCGGGTCCACGCTCTCCGTCAGACGGTCCACCAGGTCATAGGTGTAGTTCCAGGTATAGCCGGAGGCATCCGTCATGGTGTTCCGGTTGCCCCTTACATCATAGCCGAAGGTGGTGGTGCCGCCTTTGGCATTGGTGGAGGCAAGCATCCGGTGCATGATGTCATACTCATAGGTATTGGTGCGGCCTAGGTTGTCCGTATCCTTTACCACATTGTCTGCATTGTCATAGGTGAATTCCTGCTTTAATCCAAGAGGCGTGGTAATGCTGGTTAAACGGTGGACTGCATCATACGCATAACGGTAGGTGCCCCCGTTCTTCTGGACCATCTCTGTTACCCGGCGGTTCATGTCTACCGTATATGCAGTCACATTTCCCGCCGGGTCGGTGATACTGGTAAGCTCGTCATGCTTGTCATAGGTATAAGCGGTCCTGGCGCCTTTCGGTGAGATCTCTTTGAGCAGGTTTCCCATGGGGTCATACTGATACTCGGTGATCAGGCCGTTGGGGTCTTTTTTCTTTGTCAGGCGGCTTAATGCGTCGTAACGGTATTCCTCCTTATTTCCTTCCGGGGTCGTCTGGGACAGGAGGCGGGACAGCTCATCATACTCATACAGGGTATCATTTCCCATTCCGTCCGTAAATGCGGTCAGACGGTCCAGGACATCATAGGCATAGCGGGTCTGGGTGCCGTTTCCGTCCGTTGTGCTTAACAGGTTGCCCTTTGCGTCATACTGGAAGGTGGTGGATGCCCCTACGGGGTCTACCTTATCCGTCAGCCGGTTGATCGCATCATAGGCATAGGTGTACACGGCCTCCCCCGGTTCTGTGGTCTTGACCAGGTTTCCTGCTGCATCATATTCATAGGAGGTGGCCGCCCCGTCTGCCTGGGTCACGCGTATCAGCCGGTCCAGGGCGTCATATTCATAACGGGTTGTGGCTCCGCCTGTATCCGTAACAGCCACCAGGCGGTTAAAGAGGTCATATTCATACACCGCTTCCCTGCCGATGGTATCGGTCTGCTTTACCAGGTTTCCGCTGGCATCATACTCATAGGCCATCACATTGCCTGCAGTATCCTCAGCTTTGGTGATCCGGCCCATGGCGTCATATTCATAGCGTGTTTCTACCCCTGCCTCATCTGTATAAGAAACCATCCGGTTTTCCGGGTCATAGGACATGGTTACCTCATCCCGGTCCGGCATCACGGTTTTGATCCGGTTTCCATTGGCGTCATAGGTATGTTCATAGACGCCTCCCATTGCGTCCGTGGTCTTCACGGTGCGGCTTAAGGCATCCACTTCATTGGCAGTCTCTCCCTTTAAGGCATCGGTCACTTTGAGTACATTGCCCAGGGCATCATACTCCATGGCAGTGACATTCCCCGCCGGGTCGGTCTGTGCCAGAAGGTCCCCGATCTCGTCATAGTAGTAAGCAGTGCTGTGTCCGTTGGCGTCCGTTGTTTTTACCGTGCGTCCGTTTAAGTCGTACTCCGTCGCAGTAATGCCTTCCAGAGCGTCCTTCACCTGGGTCAGCCGGCCTGCTGCATCATAGCCGTAGGAAGCTGTATGGCCATTCGCGTCGGTCTGGCTGATCTGGTTTCCGCTTCCGTCATAGGCGTAGCGTGTAATCCCTCCCAGAGGGTCTTCTGCAAGGATCAAGCGGTTATTGTGGTCATATCCATACCGGTAAACCCGGGTCTCGTCATCTGTGACACGGATGATATTTCCGCACCCGTCATAGTCCATGCGGGTCACGAGGCCGTTCTGGGCCGTCATGGAAACCATGTGTCCTGCACCGTCATAGGCATAGGAAACGCTGCTGCCGTCGGCATAGTCCGTACGCAGGATATTCCCGTTGCGGTCATAGGTGTAATGGGTGGAGGCCCCGCTGCGGTCTGTATACCATGCAGGCAGGTCAAGGACAGTATCCTGGGTATAGCTGGCCGTATTCCCCCTCCGGTCCGTCTGTGACAGGATATTCCCCTTTCCATCCAGCGTTAAGGCGACGGTATGTCCAAGGGCGTCGGTGGTCTTTACCAGGCGGTCCCGGCTGTCATACTCATACCGGGTCGTGTTCCCCTTTGCATCGGTCTCACTGATCTTGTTATAATTCCCATCATAGGTATAGGACAGTGTATTTCCAAGGGCATCCGTACCAGAAAGGATATTGTGCATTGGGTCATAGGTAAATACGGTGGATGCTCCCATGGCGTCGGTAATGGACAGGACTTCTCCGGCAGGGCTGAACTCATAACGGGTTTCCCCTCCATCCGGTGCAGTGGTCATGGTCTCCCAGCCCTTTGCATTATAGGCATGGCTGGTGGTACGTCCTTCGCTGTCGGCAGAGGACAGCAGCCGGTTCATTTCATCATAGGTATAGGAAGTGGTGTTCCCTTCCCCGTCGGTCACAGCAGAAGGCACGGCTTCCATGCCGTCATACGCATACCGGGTGGTCCCTCCATTGGGATCGGTAACCGATGCCAGCCGGTTTAATCCATCATACTCATAAACCGTCGTATTCCCGGCACCGTCGGCAGATGTGAGCAGGTTGCCGGCCTCATCATAGGTGAAGGAACTGGTATGCCCCTCATAATCTGTCCGGGTCAGGATCTGGTTGCGGTCATTATAGGTATAGGATGCACTGCTTCCATCCCCGCGGGTCTCGGACACCATATTTCCATTTTCATCATAGGCATAGACGGTGGTGTTGCCTTCCTCGTCCGTATGGGAAGCCCGGTGCCCGGCCTCATCATAGGTATCGCTTGTTTCTGCTCCGTCCGGATATACGGTACGGACGGTACGCCCCAGCTCATCAAAGTAAACCGTTGTCTCATTTCCGCGGTTGTCTGTCATGACGGTATGGTCTTCCCCATATGTAAGGCTGGCTGTGTTTCCATTGGCGTCTGTCTGGGAAACCACCCGGCCCTGCTCGTCATAGGTATTTTCCACCACTGTATTCCCGTTTTCATCCTGCCAGGAAGTCATGTGATGGGCGTCATCATAGAAATAGTGGCGGGTATGGCCTTCCGGGTCTGTAAATACGGACAGGTTTCCTCCGTTATCGTATCCGTACTGAAGGGAGTTTCCATCCGGGAGTGTGATCTCCGTAATACGGAACTCCTCATCCATGGAAACATCAAATGTTTTTTCAGAAGGTGTGATCACCTGCAACAAGGCATATTCACTGTCATAAACCAGAGTGGTGCGGTGCCCCTTGATATCTTCCCGGTACTGTAAGAAGCCGTTGGCGTCAAACACGCGGACCGTACCGTCTAAAGAGGTCAGCTTCCATCCGGCTGCGCCCGGAAGCTCCGGTACCTCATCTTCCTCACCTTCTTCTCCGGTCCCATCCCCGTCTTCCGGATCATCCATAGGTTCTGCATCAGAAGGGCTGGCATCGCGGGTATCCTCTGCTTCATCCTCTTCCATCAAGGCATACGCATCTGCTTCATCTTCCGTTTCCTCCGCCCGTTTGGCATCGGAACGGGTCGCTGTCTCAATATCCAGGGAATCCATAGGCTCCAGGACCAGATCCCGGCCATTCTCTCCCCGGTATACATCCCCGTCCTGTACCAGGGTATTGTAGGCGCCGTCTGCCCGCTTATAAAGGATCCGCCCATCCGGAAGCAGGGTCAGGTGCTCCCCAAGGCTGGAACTCCACCCATGGCCGAATTCGGACCGGCGGGTCAGAAGGGAGTTGTAGCTGCGGTCAATGGAAAAGGTGCCGGACAGCTCCGCCAGTTCCGCGTCCGTCTGCTCCATATAGAAATCACCGGTATTGATGTTTACCGGTTCCAGGCCTACCAGACACTCCGGGTTCCTTCCCAGAAGGAGTCCGTCAAGGAGCGTCTTTTCCAGTTCTGTCATTTCCTCGTAGGTATATGGCTCTTCGGTTGCAGGGTTGCGGATAAACAGGATGGTGCCGGCCTCTGTCAGCTGGTTCCCGTAAAGCTTGTTATCCTTTGCGATCTGATTTGCGTTGGTGCCGTAATGCCTTGCGATCCGCTGCACCAGGTCATCCATCTTTACTTCATAAAACAGGAATTCATCACATTTCTCTTCGGGAAGGGTATATTCCTCATGAACCTCCTCCCCTTCCTCATTCTCCCCGTCCCATTCCACCGATACGGAGAACCGGTATTTCGTATCCAGCTCCAGATTTCCGATGTCATAGCCTTCGCTCTGCCAGCTGGAATTTTTAAAGCGCTCCATCTCATTTTCAAGCCCGGCCTCGTCAAAATCCGGGTACAGGACCGTGGACTGTCCTTCCGCTTCCTTTTCATCCTCTCCATTTAAGGAATAGATGACTTTCGCCTCTTCCCGGGTCAGTCCGTGGGTGATAACGCCGGTAGCGGTACGGCCTGTTCCAGTAGCGGTCTTTAAGATGGACGGCGTAACATCCGCTGTGGTGTCCTCCAGCTTGTAGTTCTTTAGATCCGTCTGCTGCATGTCGCCGCTCCACACCACCGTCAGACGGGGGCCTTTCTGGGAATCACTGCGGTTATAGAAGGTCTCAGCCGGCATCACATAGGGGCTTTCATCCGAATCCGCCTCCACCCATGCCTTGATCACGAATCCGGCCTGGTTTACCGTGCCGTTGATCCACTTCTGCATGGTATCCGTCACTTCAAAGCTGACCGGCTGGTCGATCCCCGGCGCTGCCTGGGTGATGGGTGCGTTCTCCGGCCCTTCATCCAGATCCGGCTGGCTGTTCCAGGTAATGGAATGGGCGTTCCATCCCTGTGCGGTAGTCGGCGCCTGCGGGAAGGCCAGCTGGAACACCGTTTCACCCTTGCTCTCATCCGTCATGGTGGTCAGATCCAGGCTGGCGCTTTCCACTACGGCTTCCGAATTCTGGAAGAAGGACAGAAGGGTCGGGCAGTCATTCTCATTAAAAGCCACATACAGACGGCTGTTTCCCAGCCCGCCCATCAGGTATCCTGCCTGGGCCGCATCATCCCACTGGTAATGCGCCTTCGGCTTTCCGCTGGTGACCTTTGTTAAAATGAACTCATTGGACGGCACATACTGGCCCGGGTCGATCCGTACCGGATAGGCCCGCTCTTCCGCTGCCAGCCACTCCTCATCCGCTTCAATGGTAACGGTATGGCTGTCCGAAGAATAGTGGAGGTCAAGGGCGGTGCTCCGTTCCCCGTCCGCATCCTCCATCATGGGTGCACTCAGTACCATTACCGGTGAATCCTTGCTGTCCTCATACAGGATCACGCTGTCCTCCCCGGCCCGTATTTTAAGTCCAGGGGCACTGATCCGGAACGAAAATGTGTTCTTCTCCCCCGGTTCCATTAGAAGGATATCTTCCTTCACCATCTCTCCAAGGACGGTGTACTGGTAGTCGATGTTTTCATATACGTCCGTATAACGGACTGCATTATCCTCGGCCCAGCCGACAGAGGTGCCGGAGGTTTCCGGGGTCAGTTCGATCTCATATCCGTCCAGGGTCATGCAGATGCCTTCACCATTGCCAAGGGTTCCGGGGAAGCTTACCTGAAGGCGGCCGGAAACGTTCTCGTATGACGTATCCTTCGCTGCTTTTTCCAGTTCTTTCTGTGTCAGGATGTCCTCTTCCTCATCCGCTTCTACGTCATCCATAAGGGAATAAAAATCGATCTCTTCCCCTGTGCTTATCAGGGAATTATCCACTTCGCAGATGTTCCCGTCCTCATCCTCATAGAGTCCGGAATATCCGCCAAGGACTGTGGTATATTCCCCTTCCCCGGTTTCATAGGTCCGGTAAAAATCATTGAACTGGACCAGTTCTCCGGCCGGTTCATCAATGGCGCCTTCCGCATCATAAAAGAACTCGGGCTGGCGCAGGGCATTGGAGGGGGTAGCCAGATCCGTTTCGATTTCCGGTTTCATAGGCTTTTGCAGCTCTGCCGGAGGAAGGACACCCGGTTTTCCTGCCCCGCCCGGTGTGTTCTGTCCTGCCGGGTCTGTCTCGGAAGGAGCCGTGGGATCGACAGGCGCTGTGGATTCTTCCGGAGCTGTGGATTCCTCTGGAGCTGTAGCTTCGGTCTCCGGGCTGGTTTCTGTTTCCTTATCCGGATCTTCTTTTGATTCCTCAGTCTCGTCTGGTGCAGATTCTTCCGGGCGGCTTTCCTGTTCAGGATCACTTTCTCCAGCAGGATCGCTCTCATCGGTTGAGCCGTTTTCTTCCGTGGAACCGCTCTCGTCGGTGGAATCACTTTCATCCGTAGAACCGTTTTCACCGGTGGAACCGCTCTCATCCATAGATCCATCCTGTCCGGCATCTCCGCTCGTATAATATCTTTTTAGATACATAAATACATGTATCCTGATTAATAAGTTACCAAATAAATATTGTTCAATAGGCTTAGTTAAACCCATGATATAATTGTCCCAGTGTCAATCAGGTAATAGTTCTTTCATCTCCTGTTGAACCAGTAATGGTTGCTTCATGGATAGTCTGTTCCCCTGACATGGAAGTTAGCTTCAAACCGGCTGGCTGTTTGCTTAAGTGCATGGACAACCATCTGGCAGTATGGTTTCGCATCTGTCCATCTTAAGCTGGATTCTTATATGCGAGGGTGTCGATGCTCCATGATCATGGGTTTTACCAAGCCGGTTGAACACTTTAATCTACAACGAAAGAAGGTGATTATCATGAACACACTTTACGTCGGTATTGATGTAAGCAGCAAATCCAATGTCGTTTACTTAATGCTCCCGAATGGTGATAAGCACAGTAACTTTTCTGTTGCTAACTCTCGTGAAGGTTCTACCCAGCTGGTAAAAAGAATTCATTCTGCCTTAATTTCACATTCCCTTGACACGGTTCTGATCGGTCTTGAAGCAACCTCTGTTTATGGAGACAATCTCGTGTACTTCTTAAGGGAAGATGCCACTTTGGCACCGTTTAACAGAAAGATTCATGTCCTCAATCCTAAGCAAGTGAAAAAGTTTCATGATGCTTACAATGACTTGCCAAAGAATGATTATGTGGACTCTTTTGTTATTGCTGACTGCCTGCGTTTCGGTAGAATCAACAAAGAGGTATATCTAGGAGACTATCGCTACAAAGCACTCCAAAACCTCACACGTGCACGTTTCTTCGCTGTTCAGAATCTTGTCAAAGAAAAGCAGCGATTTATGAACGTACTGTTTAAGAAGTATTCTACGATGACGCAGGAGAAGGTATTCAGCGATACCTTTAGCACTACTGCTCTTGCTGTCTACGATGAATTTGATTCCGCAGAAGCACTGGCAAATATGGACTTACATGAGCTTACTAATTTCATTATTGAAAAAGGAAAGAATCGTTTTCCTGATCCTGATGCAGTAGCCAAAGCCATCCAGAAAGCTGCCCGCAGTTCTTACCGTTTACCCAAAACGGTAAATGATTCTGTCAATCAGGTGCTTTCTATATCCATAACCTCCATGAAGGCACTGGAATCTCAAATCAAGGAGTTCGATAAAGCTATCAAAGCCCAGATGGAACTCCTGCCAAATGTATTGATATCCATCCCGGGTATTGGACCTGTATATTCAGCCGGAATCATGGCTGAAATCGGTGATATCAATCGTTTTGATAATCAGGCTGCACTTGCTAAATATGCAGGTCTTGCCTGGAAGCAACACCAGTCCGGCAGCTTTGAAGCCGAAGTTACAAGACTCATTCCATCCGGCAATCGATTTTTAAAGTATTATCTGTGTGAAGCTGCATTTTCTCTTGTAAGATGCGACAAAGAATACAGCGACTTCTACCACCTCAAATATAAAGAGGTAAACAGATGCCAACATAAACGTGCACTCGCATTAACTGCTCGTAAATTTGTGCGTTTAGTCTTTCGACTGCTGAAAGACAATCGCCTATACCGTCCAGCAAAGTAGATTCCATCTGCTTGCTGATGAGCTACGCCCTGCTCATTTTTTTAATTTGGTCGACAGGGCTTAGGTGAGTGTTTTTTGTCTTTATGAGATATATACAAAAATATATGATTTTTTTATTATTTATCTCTTGACATCACACCGCTGGACTATCCGGATCGCTTTCATCCGTAGAGCCGCCTTCCTGTCCGGAGCCATTCCCATTTTCAGAGCCATCCTGTCCGCTATTGTCCCCTTCAGAACCGCCCTGATCTTCGGAACCATCATTTCCATCCCCGGTATCAGACCCTTCCCCTGAATCGGAGCCACCGGAGTTCTCATCCCTAGAGCCGGAGCCATCCTCTCCCGAAGAATCATGACCGGAAGAATTTCCTCCAGAATCCGTATCACCGGAGCCGGTATCCTCATTCCCTGCATCCCCTGTATCGGATGCACCGGCGTCATCTGCCTCTTCGTCACTGATCCCTACATCATCCAGGGTCAGCGCCTCCGGCCGGATAAAGGATGTGTATCTGGGCCGGTTCCGGATCGCTTCTGCTGCGTATGCTGTCAATGGCGTGACAGATGGCGACAGCATGGTTGCTGTCAAAAGAATACTTACTGCCTGTTTTAGTTTCCCCTTACGTTTCTTCATTTGTTCCTCTCCTTTTTCATACCACATTTTTACATATCTCTTTTAATACTCACCTCCTGTTTTGTCTGATATGTAATAGTGAATGATCGATTAAATATGAAATGTTGTATCTAAAAGAAAATTATAGTGCTATTTTTCATTATTTTAGTGATGTTTGCATAATTAGTATGGTTTGATTTGGTGCTAGAATATAAATAGTACAAGTCAAAATGAGAATTCCTTATAAGAAAAATCATGGTACAATGTAGGTACCGCA
>PPYE01091487.1_pt1 | contig 10406 bp, 8 predicted proteins | sample 1559881 | NCBI WGS metagenome assembly PPYE01 (sample SAMN08240022, study PRJNA423297) | Human gut metagenome, whole genome shotgun sequencing project.
TATCACAGCAATATAATATTGTGGCAATGGTGATATTCTGTATCAGCCGTTTCATCTGTACATTCATTCTGCGCTATCTCAATGCAGGCAAATTATTGATGATTCTCGCTATCTTCGGAGGTGTTTTCACTCTAGGAACTATCTTCCTCCAGAATATCTTCGGACTTTACTGTCTAGTAGCAGTTTCCGCCTGTATGTCACTAATGTTCCCCACCATCTACGGTATTGCCTTGAAAGGCATGGGAGATGATGCTAAGTTTGGAGCTGCAGGCCTTATTATGGCTATCTTGGGAGGCTCTGTTCTTCCACCGCTACAGGCAAGTATCATTGACCTGAAACAAATAGCCTGGTTGCCGGCTGTCAATGTTTCATTCATTCTACCCTTCATCTGCTTCCTTGTAATCATCGGTTATGGTTACCGTACAGTGAAAAGAAACTGGTAAAAAACAAACTTAAAAATAGTGACGCTATCCCATCATGATACCGTCACCATCCCACCCATATAGTGACGGTATCCGCAGCGGATAGCGTCACTATTTTTATTTATCTTTTTTTCATAAACAATTCCCATTTTCTTCGCGTCTTAATTTTATTTGCCTACATTTGCCATTCGATTTCCAATAATTTGTTAACTCAATGACCACAAGCCAAGACAACATATTACTAGCAAAACAATTCGGAATGATATTCACAGAGTATTATTCGGTAGTAAAATATTTCGCTTTTATGTTGCTTAAATCCGAAGAAGACGCAGAAGATATTGCTCAAGACGTTTTCACGAAATTATGGACCCAGCCCGAAATATGGACAAAAGTACCCAATTTAAAACCCTATGTCTATACTCTTACCAAAAGCACGACCCTCAATTTTATCAAACACAAAAAGATAGAATTAGCCTATCAGGAGAAAGTGATAGAAAAAAGCCTTATTGAGGAACTTTCTCAAACAGAAGATCCTCTCAATGCCATATACTATAAAGAAGTTAAACTTATCATCCAATTAACCCTCGACCGTCTTCCCGAACAACGCAGAAAGATTTTTGAGATGAGCCGTTTCGAAAATATGAGCAATAACGAAATCGCTGAAAAGCTGAACATTTCAGTCCGAACAGTAGAGCATCATATCTATTTAACTCTACTTGAAATGAAAAAAATATCTTTTTTGTTTTTTTTCGCACTTTTCCTTAAGTAGTCTGTCTTAGTTAATTGAGGTATTAATGTAACAGATCTAATTAATATCTCAAAATGAAGAATTATTTTCAGAAAATACTAGCCTTATTTACCGGAAATGACTATCCGGGATCTACCCGACAGGAATTCTACAAATGGTTGGTAGACGAAGAACATGTTTCCGAAAAGGATGAAGCATTACAAACTCTGTGGGAAGAAGGATACAAATCAGGAACAGCTCCTAACTTGCATCAATCATACGAGCTATTAAGAAGAAATGCAGGCATTCCTTCCGTACGAGAAAAACGGAGAATCCGCCCGATCCATATCTGGCAAATAGCCGCTGCCGTATTCTTTATAGTAGCAGCTTCTTCCATCTATCTTTCTACCATAGGAAAAAAGGTGGAACCCAATTTATTGCAGCAATATATTCCGACAGCAGAGGTACATACTCTCACCTTGCCTGACGGAACCAAAGTACAACTGAACTCACAAAGCACCCTTTTATATCCACAGGAATTTACTGGTAAAGACCGTAGCGTATTTCTGATTGGTGAAGCCAATTTCAAAGTGAAACCGGACAAGAAGCATCCGTTTATCGTCAAGTCGAACGATTTTCAGGTAACAGCACTCGGAACGGAATTTAACGTAGCTGCATACCCCGAGAATCCGATCATAGCGGCAACCTTGATTTCAGGAAGTGTACTCGTTGAATATAATGATTTGAATTCTCAAATGATTCTGAAACCAAACGAGCAGTTGGCCTATCATAAACACACCCGACAATACCAGCTGGACACTCCCGATATGAATGACATCACAGCCTGGCAACGTGGCGAACTGGTATTCAGAGAAATGAATGTAAAAGAGATTATAACTATATTAGAACGTAAATATCCATATACCTTTGAGTATCGCCTGAAGAATCTGAAAGAAGATAAATATAGCTTCCGTTTTAAAGATAAAGCACCGCTGTCCGAAGTAATGGATGTAATAGTAAATGTAGTAGGTCAGATGGATTATAAAATACAAGGTGACCGCTGCTATTTAATCCCCAAATAGAAAAATATCCTGATAACAGGAAGAAACAGATAACAATATTATTAATTTAGTTAACCTTATACGCCCATGCAAAAAAGTATCCGGAACAGAGGGCGAACTCTATCCCGGATATGAAATCAAATTTCTCAATATTAGAGTTCTACTCTATTAATCACCGTGAAATAATTTAGTTTATGACCTAATACTAAGAAAATGCTACAAATTTATGAATTTATAGTAGACCATACAGCAAAGGGAAGAAGTTTTTTACTTTTTTTCTGCTTGTTGCTCATTACAACAAGCTCCTTTGCGCAAACAGATGCCTCAATCACCATTCAAAAGAAAAATATATCTGTCATTGAAGCACTTAAAGAAGTAGAAAAACAATCCGGCCTATCTGTAGGTTACAACGACTCCCAATTAAAGAACAAGCCTGTATTAAATCTTGATCTTAGAGCTGTAACAGTAGAGAACGCCCTTACACAAATTCTCAAAGACAGTGGATTCACTTATGAGTTCAAAGGGAAATATATAATGATTGTTCCTGACAAAAAAACAGAAGTAAATCCAACTAAGAATGTGACTGGAAAAGTTGTTGATGAGAATAATGAACCTCTAATTGGAGTTAATATCAAAGTGGAAGGAAACTCCGAAGGAGCTATCACCGACATAGATGGCAATTTCACAATCATGGTCCGCCAAGGTAATATATTAAGCTTTACCTATGTGGGATATACATCCAAAACTGTGAGAATAACAGATAAAAACATCTATGCAGTAAAATTAGTAAGCGACACGAAACAACTCAATGAAGTAGTCGTGACTGCCCTCGGTATCAAGCGCGAGCAGAAAGCCTTGAGCTACAATGTGCAACAGGTGAAATCGGATCAACTGACAGAAATTAAAGACGCTAACTTCATCAACAGCCTGAATGGCAAAGTGGCAGGTGTCAATATCAACAGCAGTTCTTCTGGTGTAGGTGGAGCCAGCAAAGTGATAATGCGTGGTACGAAGTCTATTGAGCAATCCAGCAATGCCCTGTATGTGATTGACGGCATCCCGATGTTTAACTTCGGTGGTGGCGGCGGTACGGAAAATGGTTCCCAGGGAGTCACCGAAAGCATTGCCGACATCAACCCGGACGATATTGAAAGCATCTCGGTATTGACAGGAGCGGCAGCCGCCGCACTATACGGAAGTAACGCTGCCAACGGAGCTATCGTTATCAACACGAAACGGGGTAAAGTAGGCAAAATGCAGGTTTCTGTATCTAGTAACACTGATTTTTCTAAGCCATTTGTGATGCCGCGCTTTCAGAACCGTTATGGTACAGGCAGTAAAGGAAAATCGGACGGTTCTTCTACAAATTTGAGTTGGGGACCGTTACTGAACGATGCATCCCGCAGGGGGTACGAGCCACGTGACTTTTTCGACACAGGAATGACTTATACCAATTCCGTCACCTTATCGACAGGTACAGAAAAGAACCAGACCTTCTTTTCCGCTGCCGCAGTAAACTCGGAGGGGATTGTACCGAATAACCGCTACAACCGTTTTAATTTTACTTTCCGTAATACTACTTCATTCCTGAATGATAAACTGAAACTGGACATCGGAGCGAGCTATATTATTCAGAATGATCGCAACATGACTAATCAAGGCGCTTACTCAAACCCGATAGTTCCTGTTTACCTGTTTCCGCGTGGAGACGATTTCAACTTGATAAAAGTGTTCGAACGCTGGGACCCGGCCCGCAAGATCAAGACCATGTACTGGCCACAAGGCGAAGGAGACCTGCGTATGCAAAACCCTTATTGGATAGCATATCGTAATCTACGGACCAACAATAAGAAGCGTTACATGCTGTCCGCCTCGTTAAGCTACGACATCACGGACTGGCTGAACGTCTCGGGACGTGTCCGGGTAGATAACTCCAATACCAAATATGAGCAAAAGTTGTACGCCAGTTCGAATACTACTCTCACCGAAGGTAGTACCCAGGGATTCTACGCCATTGCCAAGCCGGATGAATCACAGGTGTACGCCGATATACTGGCAAACATCAATAAACGCTTTGGGGACTACTCACTTGTAGTGAATGTCGGAGCGAGCATCGTGGATAATAAGTATGACGAACTTAGTTATCGCGGACCGATACGTGCCAATGGTATTCCTAATGTGTTTAACGTGTTCGGTCTCGACAATACGCAAAAGAAAGCTCGTCAGGATGAATGGGAGGAACAAACTCAATCCATTTTCGCGAGTGCGGAACTGGGCTGGAAAAGTATGTTCTACCTTACGTTGACCGGACGTAACGACTGGGCATCACAACTGGCAAACTCATCTTCCACCTGTTTCTTTTATCCGTCAGTGGGACTTTCGGCGATCATATCCGAAATGGTGAAACTGCCTTCTGCAATCGATTACCTGAAAATACGCGGTTCATTCAGTTCCGTCGGTATGCCCTACCCACGTAACCTGACTTCACCTACCTTTGAGTACGATGAAACGACACAGACGTGGAAACCCAAAACGCATTATCCTATCGGCGATCTCAAACCCGAGCGTACCAATTCATGGGAATTAGGACTGGACATGCGTCTCTTCAAGGACTTCAACCTTGGCGTGTCATGGTATCTGGCTAACACGTTCAACCAGACCTTCGACCCGAAAATTTCCGTATCTTCGGGATATACTACCATTTATTTGCAAACAGGTTATGTACGCAATCAAGGAGTCGAGCTCTCTCTTGGTTATGGACACACATGGAAAAAAGACTTCCGCTGGCAAACGAACTTTACGCTTAGCCACAATAAAAACAAAATTATCGAACTGGTAAAGGATTACATACACCCGGAAACAGGTGAGCCTATCAATAAAGACCGGTTGGACGTAGGCGGACTTGGAAAGGCACGGTTCATCCTGAAAACGGGAGGGTCACTCGGTGACCTCTACACTCAAGCCGACCTAAAACGGGATGATAACGGAATGGTGGAAATTTCCCCTGCAGGCGCATTGATAACAGTCAATAATCAACCTGATATCAAGTTGGGAAGCGTCTTCCCCAAGTGTAATCTGGCATGGAGCAATCAATTCTCATGGAAAGGATTTAATGTCAGTGCTCTGTTGACCGCACGTATTGGCGGTATTGTTTATTCTGCCACAGCAGCAGCCATGGATCAATACGGTGTGTCCGAAAGCTCGGCGATTGCCCGGGACAACGGTGGCGTATTGATAAACGGACGTAACAGGGTGGATGCACAGACATGGTTCACCGCCATTGGTTCCCAGCTGGGATTGCCACAATATTATACCTACAGCGCCACCAACGTACGCCTACAGGAAGCAGCTATAGGATATACCCTCCCCCGCAAATGGTTACATGATGTATGTGACATACAGGTGTCCGTTGTAGGACGCAACCTCTGTATGATATATAACAAAGCTCCCTTCGACCCTGAAGCGGTTGCCACAACCGGCAATTATTATCAAGGAATCGACTACTTTATGCTACCGAGTACGCGCAATATCGGTTTTAACGTGAAAATAAACTTTTAACGGATAAAAAACAGCTATAATGAAACATACTACATCTATTATAAAGTTGTTCTCACTTGCACTATTTGTTCTTGTCGGAACTGCGTGTATAGACAACTTTGACAAAATAAACCAGAAGGACTATCAGGTGGACAAGGAAGAGTTGGGCCGTGAAGGATACAATGTTGGTGCCAGTCTCAAAGGATTACAGGGATTGGTTATTCCTACAGAGGAGCATCTTTACCAATTTGTCGAAGCACTTGCCGCCGGAGCTTTCTCCGGATATATCGGCTGTACTGTGGAGTGGACAGCCAAATTTGAGACATACAATCCGCCAACAGACTGGCAGGAAGCGCCTTTCTCTGATCTTATCACACGTACTTACCCGTTCTATCGTGACTTGCTCGACGAAACAGAAGATCCGGTCGCATTAGCATTAGGAAAACTACTGCGTGTTACCATCATGCACCGGGTGACAGACATGTATGGGCCTATTCCCTATTCCAAAATCATTTCTAAAACCGGTGAGGTTTCTCTGACCGTACCATACGATTCACAGGAAGAGGTATACAAGCAAATGTTTAAGGAGTTAGACGAAGTGAGTGATGTGCTTAAAGAGAATCTTAATTTAAGTACAGAAGCCTTCCGCAAATTTGATGATGTATATCAGGGTGATCTCTCAAAATGGTTAAAGTACACTAACTCGCTCAAGTTACGCATGGCAATGCGTTTGACATACGTACCGGAGATGAAAGAGGAAGCCCGGCGAATAGCCGAAGAAGCCGTAACCGCTGGCGTCATTACCCAAAATGCAGACAACGCTTTCTTGAAAGTAGAGGAAAATCGTGCAGCAATGGTGTTCAACAACTGGAATGACCAGCGTGTGGGCGGTGATATCATCTCATATATGAACGGTTATAAAGACCCGAGACGGGAGAAAATGTTTACCACAGTAAAGGTTACTGACCAGGAAACATGGATGGAAGTGGATGGATATGCCGGAATACGCATCGGTATTGATGTGCGCACTAAAGATGAAATGATAGGAGCATACAGTAAGCCGATCATCACAAGCACCAGCCCCTATATGTGGATGAACGCTGCAGAGATCACTTTCTTACGTGCCGAGGGTGCTTTATGGGGATGGAATATGGGAGGTGAAGCCAAAGATTTGTATAACCAAGCCATAGCTCTCTCTTTTGAACAATATGGAGTGACGGGTGCAGATACATATACCGCAAATACAACCGATATGCCACAGGCATATGACGACCCCCAATATGAATATACAGATTATGAAGGTCCGCGCAGTACTATCACCATAGCATGGGAAGAAGGGGATAATTATTTTGAGCGGAACCTTGAACGTATCATCACCCAAAAGTGGATTGCTAACTTCCCTTTGGGAGTGGAAGCATGGAGCGAATACCGGCGCACGGGATATCCGCATCTGTTACCCGTAATAAAGAACAAAAGCGGTGGTGCCATTGATACCGATCACATGATACGCCGGTTATGGTACCCTCCTATCGAGTACTCCGAAAATCTTTCTAATATTAAGCTAGCGACAGGCATGTTAGGAGGCCCTGACAACGGAGGCACACGGTTGTGGTGGGATAAGAAACCTTATGCCAATCCATGAGAAATGAATGAGTATGATTAATACGAATGAAAAATAAGAAAAAATGAAAGCAATAATATATAACATATTTACCTGCACTCTATTACTCTTAGCGTGCGTTCTGCCTACGGCATGTAGTGACTGGAACGAACCGGAGCCGGTGGATGTGAACATAAATAGTCCAAAAGATCAGAATCCGGAACTTTGGGCAAGCTACATGCAGGTATTGAATACCTACAAGCAAAGTAAGCATTATATAGCTTATACACGATTTGACAATTCTCCGGAGAAACCTGTAAATGAAGGGAGTTTCCTTCGTTCACTGCCCGACTCACTGGACATTGTTGCCTTATGCAATCCAGGCAATATCAGCGATAATGACCGTGAAGACATTCTTCTATTACATGAAAAGAGTACCCGGATAATCTATCTTGTAGATTATGCTGCACAGGCAGCTACCTTTACTGATGCCGCAGCTTTGGGAACTTGGCTTGATAAAGCAGTTGCCGCAGCCACAGAATTGAACCTGGATGGTTTTGCCTTTACAGGCGTCCGTCTATATAGTGGGACAGATGCTGAAATGGTAGCCCGTAAGGAGGCCGCACAGCTTATCGTCTCTAAGCTATCCGCTGCAACGGGTGGTGGCAAGTTATTAGTATTTGAAGGTAATCCCGACTTTATAGAGTCTACCGACCTTGAAAAGCTAAACTACATTGTGTTAAATACTGCTGACCTCACTAATGTGAGCGAACTAAATCTATTGATTGCCGGATTACCGGATAGCAATATACTACCTCGTGAGAAAGTTCTATTATCTGCCCGTATAGGCGACCAAATAGTAGACGAAAAGAATGAAAAACAAAGTGTAGTGCCTCTGATGACAGATTGTGTAGCTGCAATGGGGCCACTTGGAGGCCTTGCCATTCACAATATCGGCAGCGATTATTATAGTGCGAATATGAATTATGAAACCACTCGTACGGCTATTCAACAGATGAATCCGTCGAAATAAAAACGTACGATTATGAAAAAGAAATTTATCATATATATACTGTTCCCGCTCCTGATACTAGCGGTTGGAATGTCAGCTTGCACCGAAGATACTATTTTGGCGGATGCAGGTAAGTTGCCGGATGAAACGACAATGGGAAGTATTGGCAGTACGCTGCGTAGCAATTCGTCCTTCTCCGGGAAAGCAGTTATTGAACTGACGAATGACAGTGAGGATGAAATAGTTGTCGATGAAATATTCTATCAGTTAAGCCGTCCTGCGACAAGCGATGTGAAGGTAACGGTCAAATTGGAAAACGAGATGAGTATGGAGTTTGAAGCTGAAATAAAGGCAGATAATGCGAAGATTGAAGCGTTTAATGAAAGTATGGTTGCAGCACATTGGAGACAAAAACCCTTGTTAAAATCAGCAGTGTTCCCCAAAGGGAATGTAATCTCGGGAGAAGGCATCCTGACTATACCTGCCGGAAAAGAGAAGTCATCAAGTATCAAACTTACGCTTTCTACACATAATCTGCCTGCAGATTATGATGCTTACGAATTACTCTTTGCCATAGAGCAAACTAATGCGGACGGTGAAACAGAGAAGCAATATCTTAGATACAGAGTCAATGTACGCCAAAAGGCAGGTGAAATAATTTCTGAAGATGGCGTTAATATCGCAACATTGGATACCCGTTTCCTTTCTGTATTCTATCTCAACACCTCTACTTACCAACCTATACTTGCTGATATTTTTATATACGTGAGAACAAATACTGAAACCCGGGAAAAGGAAGCGTACAGTATGGGGAATATTGTCAACTTGCGTATTGCAACGGTAGGTTATGATAAAGAATCCGGTCGCGCCATACTAACATTGAATAATGATCTACGCTATGTATTAGAGAATACAGCCACTTACATCCGCCCTCTTCAAGATCACGAACGCAAAGTGTGTCTGTGCATCGAAGGCGGTGGTAAAGGCTTAGGCTTCTGTAATATGAATGATGCCCAGATAGCAGACTTTACCAAACAAGTAAAAGATGCAATAGAGTATTACCAGTTAGATGGTGTGAACCTTTGGGACGTAGGCAGTGGATATGATAAAGCGGGAATGCCTCCAGTAAATACCACCTCATATCCCAAACTTATCAAAAGTTTGCGTGACGCAATGCCTGGTAAAATGCTGACTTTAGTAGATAAGGACGAGCCTACTGCATCCTTCTATGATCCTGCTTTATGCGAAGGTATAGAAGTGGGAAAATACATTGATTACGCATGGCATGGTTATGTTTCAGAGGAAGAAGAAGTGCAAATTATAGAACCGTGGGAAACCGAACACCCTTACAGCGACTATACTCGTAAACCCATAGCAGGACTGACAGCTGAACGCTATGGAAGCGTAAATATGCCTCTGTATCCTAAGAGTGCAGAGGGAATATTAAATGCCTCAAAGAAAAAGGCGATAATGTGGAAAAAAGAAGAAAATCGAAAAAAGAACAATATTATCGTATTTGGCAGCGATATGATTAGTGATGAACAGAATCAATACGAATATCGCATGGAAAATGGATATCTATCTTTTATTGGAGCAATAGCAGAAGATGGTCTAGAGTGGGGTAAAAATCCACGCCCTCCATTCATGGAGGGAGAGAAAAATGGAGAATACAGCTATCGTATATCTGAAACTGTAACAGATGAACATCGACAAAAATTTCATTCAGGATATCGCTATCTCGCCAAAGATTGGTAGAACTAGCGGTCGAGATCAATAAAAAGAAAAATATAAAAAGAGAATATTATGAAAACAAAACATATTCATCGAGACATTCCATTATTCGTCTCTTTTGCAGGTTCTGTCATAATCCTACTTCTGTTAGTAGCGGCATGTGACAACAAGGATTATAGTAAAGCGTCTCCTTTTGACAATGCCGTATATATAGTCGTCCCTTAAAAAGTACTCATATGCGGGATATTGCAAGAAAACAGTGTCCCGCAGATTTTTTCAACAAGTAGCCAAAGAACCCTCATGGCTCTTTTGAAGT
>PPYE01188621.1_pt1 | contig 10406 bp, 8 predicted proteins | sample 1559881 | NCBI WGS metagenome assembly PPYE01 (sample SAMN08240022, study PRJNA423297) | Human gut metagenome, whole genome shotgun sequencing project.
ACACACACATACAACTTTAATAATTACAGCCTATGAAAGAGCTTATTAGCAACCTGGAAGTACTGAACAGGAAAGCAGAAAAAGGCGGCGGAGACGCTCGCATTGAAAAACAACATTCTGTGGGCAAGCTGACCGCCCGTGAACGCATCGATTTATTATTGGAGAAAGGTTCGTTTATCGAACTGGATAAGTTGGTAACCCATCGGTGTACCGATTTCGGTATGGAAAAGCAGAAATTCGCCGGAGACGGGGTGGTGACGGGATATGGTATGATTGGCAAGCGCCTGGTTTATGTATTCGCACAGGATTTCACCGTATTTGGAGGAGCTCTTTCGGAAACGCACGCTAAGAAAATTTGTAAAGTGATGGACATGGCCATGCAGATGGGAGCACCCATCATCGGATTGAATGACTCGGGAGGTGCACGAATTCAGGAAGGAGTACGTTCTTTGGCCGGATATGCCGAGATATTCCTGCGCAATTCTATGGCATCCGGAGTGATTCCGCAGATTAGCGCAATCATGGGACCTTGTGCCGGTGGTGCTGTTTATTCTCCTGCATTGACCGATTTTATTTTGATGGTGAAAAACTCCGGTTATATGTTTATTACAGGACCGGATGTGGTGAGAAGCGTGACACAGGAAGAAGTGACAAAAGAAGAACTCGGTGGAGTAGGCGTGCACATGACAAAGTCCGGTGTAGCCCATCTTTCTGCGGAAAACGATATTGAGTGCATCAATTATATTCGTGAATTGATCTCCTATCTGCCGGGGAATAATATGGAAGAGCCTCCGTTTGTAGCGACCAGCGATTCGCCGACTCGCCTGACTCCGGAACTGGCAGATTTGATTCCGTCCAATCCGAATCAGCCGTATAATATAAAAGAGATGATAGAAGCGGTGGCTGATGATAATAGTTTCTTCGAGCTTCAGGCAGAATATGCTGCGAATATTGTGACGGGATATATCCGCCTGAATGGAAAAACGGTGGGAGTGGTGGCTAATCAGCCATTGGTGCTTGCTGGTACACTGGATATCAATGCGTCTATCAAAGCCGCCCGTTTTGTCCGCTTCTGTGATGCTTTCAATATCCCTTTACTGACACTGGTAGATGTTCCGGGATTCCTTCCGGGAATCGATCAGGAATATGGCGGAATTATCCGTAACGGGGCAAAATTACTTTATGCTTATTGTGAGGCTACGGTGCCGAAAGTGACGGTTATTACCCGCAAAGCATACGGTGGTGCTTACGATGTGATGAGTTCCAAGCATATCCGTGGAGATGTAAATCTTGCTTTCCCTACCGCCGAAATCGCGGTGATGGGACCGGATGGAGCTGTGAATATCCTTTTCCGTAAGGAAATAGATAAAGCCGAGAAACCCGAAGAGAAACGGAAAGAACTTCAGGATGATTATCGCGGAAAGTTTGCCAATCCTTACCGGGCGGCGGAACTGGGATATGTGGATGAAGTAATCGATCCGGCAGTAACCCGTTTGCGGTTGATTCGAAGTTTCGAGATGCTTGCCAACAAACGGCAGTCGAATCCTCCTAAGAAACATTCTAATCTACCGCTGTAAGCCTGTTTATGGATTAAATCCGTGCCTAAAATTATTAAATTGCTCTTTTAAGTTTTGACTTCTAAAAAGAAAAAGATTATGATAAAAAAAATATTAGTAGCCAACCGGGGTGAGATAGCGATGCGCATCTTTCGGACTTGTCGGGTGATGAATATCTCGACAGTGGCTGTTTATACCCATGTAGACCGCGGAGCTTTGCACGTGCGTTATGCGGAAGAAGCCTATTGCATCTCCGAATCGCCCGAAGATACCTCCTACCTAAAGCCGGAATTGATATTGTCCATTGCCAAAAAGACCGGAGCCGCTATTCATCCGGGATATGGTTTCCTGTCGGAGAATGCGGATTTTGCCCGCCGTTGCGAAGAAGAGGGAGTGATTTTTATCGGACCGAGTGCGGATATTATTTCCAAAATGGGAATCAAGACGGAGGCCCGTAAGATTATGCGGGAAGCAGGATTGCCTATTGTGCCCGGAACCGAAACACCGGTACAGGGCATTGATGAAGTGAAGAAGGTAGCTAATGAAGTTGGCTATCCCATTATGCTGAAAGCACTTGCGGGAGGTGGAGGAAAAGGTATGCGTCTGGTACGTACGGAAGAAGAGGTGGAAACTGCTCTCCGTTTGTCGCAATCCGAAGCAGGGACATCCTTTGGCAATGATGCGGTTTATATTGAAAAATATATTGAGAATCCGCATCATATCGAAGTTCAGATCATGGGAGATAAGTATGGAAATGTCGTTCATCTGTATGAACGTGAATGTTCCATTCAGCGTCGTAACCAAAAGGTGATAGAAGAAAGTCCTTCTCCTTTTGTGAAAGAGGAGACGAGAAAGAAGATGTTGAAGGTAGCCGTGGAAGCCTGTAAAAAAATAGGTTATTACAGTGCCGGGACATTGGAGTTTATGATGGATAAGGACCAGAACTTCTATTTTCTCGAGATGAATACCCGTTTGCAGGTAGAGCATCCTGTGACGGAGGAGTGCACAGGCGTTGACTTGGTACGGGATATGATAACTGTTGCTGCCGGAAATCCATTACCTTACAAACAGGATGATATTGAGTTTAGCGGAGCAGCGATCGAATGTCGTATTTACGCCGAAGATCCGGAGAATAACTTCATGCCCTCTCCCGGTGTGATTACTGTCCGTGAAGCTCCCGAGGGACGTAACCTGCGTCTTGACAGTGCCGCTTATGCCGGATTTGAAGTCTCTCTGCATTATGACCCGATGATTGCCAAGCTATGTTGTTGGGGGCGTACCCGTGCATCGGCCATTTCCAATATGGCACGTGCTTTGCGCGAGTATAAGATTCTGGGAATTAAGACAACGATTCCTTTCCATCAACGTGTATTGAAGAACGCAGCTTTCCTGAAAGGTGAATATGACACGACGTTTATTGATACACGCTTCGATAAGGAAGACCTGAAACGTCGTCAGAATACAGATCCGACAGTGGCTGTCATTGCTGCCGCAGTGCGACATTACGAGCGTGAGAAAGAAGCGGCTTCCCGTGCAACAACACTCCCGGTAGTAGGAGAATCACTCTGGAAGTATTATGGTAAATTGCAGATGACTGCTAATAATTATTGATTTGAGACTAATAAATAACGGAACAGATTATGGGTACAACATTAGCTACATATTACGCCAAGCTCCAGGATATGCCGGACAGTGAATATAAGGTGGAGATTCTGGAGGACGGACCAATCAAGAAGATTGCAGTCAATGGTAAGATATATGAGGTCGATTATAACATGGGTGGCGACTCTATCCATTCGATCATCATTGATCACCACTCGCATGGAGTGCAGATTTCTCCTTCTTCCAATAATTCATATACGATTATGAATAAAGGGGAGCTTTATCAGATTGAATTGCAGGGAGAAATGGAGAAGATACATAATGCCCGCACTGCTGCTGAATCCGTAGGGCGTCAGGTGGTACAGGCACCGATGCCGGGAGTTATCCTGAAGACGTATGTAAAGAAAGGAGATCTCGTGAAGCGGGGTGATCCGCTTTGTGTATTGGTGGCGATGAAAATGGAGAATGAGATACGTTCGGTGACGGATGGAGTTGTGAAAGAAGTATTCGTGGAAGATGGCATGAAGGTGGGATTGAACGACCGGATTATGGTAATTGAGTAATTCTTTGAAAAAAACGGGGTAAATACGTGCTTTTATTCAAAAAAATATTTACTTTTGGCAGATAAGTACGTATTTACACCGTTACATTATGAGTATCGAACAAAGCAAAGAAGCATTATTAGAACAGTTAGAAGCACTTAAAAAAGAAAACGAGCAGCTTAGAAAAGAACTTTCTACCCTTAGGGATGAGAAATATAACGATCGTCCTGTTAGTTTTAAAGAAAAATATGCTGTTAGAATACTAGACTCTCTTCCCGATATGCTGACTGTCTTCAATCAGAGTGAGGTAGGTATTGAAGTTGTTTCCAATGAGGAAACCAACCATGTAGGAATATCAAACAAGGATTTTAGAGGGATGCGTATGCAGGATATGGTTCCACCGGAAGCATATCAGAATATTCACTCCAATATGCGTCATGCTATCACCACCGGAACTGTTTCAACTGCACATCACGAACTGGATTTTAATGGTGAACGCCATTATTACGAGAACCGTATTTTTCCGTTGGATGAGGAATACGTGCTGATTATGTGTCGTGATATAACGGAACGAGTAGCTACCCAAAGGCAGTTGGAAGTTTTTAAAAGTGTGCTCGATAAGGTGAGTGACAGCATTCTTGCTGTGGCGGGAGATGGAACGCTGGTTTATGCGAATAAGCAATTTATAGAAGAATACGGTGTAACGCAAGAGTTGGGTACACAAAAAGTATATGATTTGCGTGTCTCTATGACCGACAGGGGGGCGTGGGAAAAAAGATTGCAGGAAATTCGTGATAACGATGGTAGCTTTGCTTATCGGGCGGCTTATATACCTTACGGGCATACGAAGGAGAGAGTACATCAGGTATCTGCTTTTCTGATTCGTGAAAATAATCAGGAACTCATTTGGTTCTTTACGCAGGATATTACTGATGTTATCAAGAAACGGGATGAACTCCGCGAACTGAATTTATTGTTGGATGGTATTTTAAATAATATTCCGGTCTATTTGTGTGTGAAGGACCCGGAAGATGATTTTAGATATTTGTATTGGAATAAGGCATTTGCCGATCATTCAGGTATTCCGGCGTCTAAAGCTATCGGGCATACGGATTATGAAATATTTCCGGTGCATGGAGATGCGGAGAAATTCCGTAAAGATGATTTAGAATTACTTCAGACTCATAAGCGCATTGATATGCAGGAAACTTATTTGTCCGCTAATGGAGAAGCGCGTATCGTGCAGACTTTGAAAGCACTTGTACCGATGGAGGGACGTAAACCGTTGCTGATTGGCATTTCATGGGATATTACTAATCTTCAGAATATTGAGCAGGAACTGATTAGGGCAAGGATTAAAGCGGAGCAATCCGACAGATTGAAAAGCGCTTTCCTTGCTAACATGAGCCATGAGATCCGGACTCCGCTGAATGCTATTGTAGGATTCTCCCAGTTATTGCCTTCTGCCGAAACTGCTGAAGAGAAAAAACTCTATTCGGATATAATCAATCAGAATTCGGATATTTTGTTGCAATTGATTAATGATATTCTGGATTTATCGAAGATAGAAGCCGGGACACTGGAATATATCAAACGTCCAATGAATCTGGGAGAGGTCTGCCGAACAATTTATACTGTTCATAAAGAACGTGTGAAAGAAGGGGTAACTCTTGTCTTTGATAATGAGGAGGAGGATTTGCTCATGGAGGGAGATCAGAACCGTATCATGCAGGTGATAACGAATTTCCTGACTAATGCAAGTAAGTTTACCTATGAAGGAGAGATCCGTTTTGGTTTTGGACGAATGGATAAAGATATTCGTGTGTATGTAAAGGATACAGGAATAGGGATAGAACCGGAAAAGGTAGATCATATCTTCGAGCGTTTTGTCAAACTGAACTCTTTTGCCCAAGGGACAGGATTAGGTCTGTCTATCTGTCGGATGATTATCGAAAAAATCGGTGGAGAAATAGGGGTGACTTCCGAACTGGGTAAAGGCTCCACATTCTATTTCACGATCCCTTATGAAGAAACCGGAGAGCATGGTAAATTCTTTAAAGAGTCGAAAGTGGTATCTAAAGGAAATACAGTCAATCGTGTACAACAGATTAAGAAGATTCTGGTAGCAGAAGATGTGGAGAGCAATTTTATCTTGCTGAAGAATCTGATTGGCAGGGAATATACATTGCTTTGGGCTAAAGACGGAGTGGAAGCTATCGAAATGTATAAGCAGTACCAACCGGACTTAATCCTGATGGATGTAAAAATGCCGCGTATGGATGGACTGGAAGCAACCCATATTATCCGCTCTTATTCTAAAGAAATTCCAATCATTGCTTTGACGGCTTATGCTTTTGAGGCGGATAAAGAATTGGCATTGGAGATGGGTTGTAATGACTTTGTGACCAAACCGATTTCGGAAAGAACATTGAGAAAGGCTTTAGATAAATATTCGACTACTGTTTAAAAAAAGGATTATGGCTATATGTATCCGGTGAAAGTTACTTATGATAGCCATAATCCACAAAAGAGTACGATTGTTGTTGAGTGAAAGTAGTCGGTGATTACTTTTCTATAGATTCTTTTTTATTTCCGGAACCAGTATAAACTTCGTTTCCGGAAAATACTTTTTCAGCCAGGTCCGGATAAATTCCATTGTATCATTCTGAATCGTCTTGTCTTCTACGGTAGGATATAAATTATATAATACGGTATCTAGTACAATGCCGCGTTTTTGTATTGCTTCGAGACTAAGCAGGGTATGATTGATACTCCCCAGTTTGCCCGAAGTAACAAAGATAAGCGGATATTTTTCTTGGACGATGTAGTCAATGGTTAAAAGTTCAGTTGTCAGGGGAACCATAAGGCCGCCTGCTCCTTCAAGTAAAACAGAGTCATACCGTTCACTCAATTCTTCGGTCGCACGTTTTATTTTATCAAAGTCGATGGGGCGGTTATCCAGCTGGGAAGCAAGATGCGGAGAGGCGGGATAAGAGAAAATCTCCGGCATGGTTAGTCCCTCTTGGTCTTCTTTGGTGAAAGGGATTCCCATGATTTGCCGATGTAGGTCAATATCTTCGGAATGACCTACATTTCCCGTTTGAATAAATTTCTGGGTGATGGTGCGATGCCCGTTCTTGTTCCATTCACGAGCTAGAAAGCCGGTGGCATAGCTTTTTCCGGCATCAGTGTCGATACCGCTTACGAAATATACATTCTGTTTCATACTTTTTTCTTTTTTGCGATGATATAAATAGGGTGATATGTTAAGGACACAGAAGTGCCCTGAGTAAATTCCTGCGTGTAACGTTCACAGAAGAGTTGCAAGTCACGACGAGTCCACTGTTGTTGGGGGAGATTGTTCTTAGAATTCCGGTAGGAGAGGATTGCGTTGATAAGCCATTGACTCCGGTTTGCTTCAAGTGATATAGTACTTTTATCGGGTCTTCGAACGAAAGCGGGATAAGCTCTTCTTCTGAATACAGTATGTCAAAATGGGGTGACAAAGCTACTTCGAGCTCTTCCCGTGAACGATAAGGAAGTCCGTTGCCGGTAAGTTCGCGTATTTCTTTCATGTTTTCTTTTCCAAAAGTGCTAAAAGCAAAATAACCCTGATTATTGAGTAGGGTATTACACCTTTCGAAAAAGTTTTCCGGTGATTCGAACCATTGCAAGGCGGAGCAGGAAGTTATCAATGTACTTTCGGTGGGGAAAGAGACTGTTTCGGCATCTCCCGGAAGAAAAGAAACCTGCTTCTTCATTAATAAGTCCTCACAGCAATATTTCATATCGGGGCAAAGGTCATTAAGTAATAACTCTTCCGGACGGAGGGCTTGGAGCAGCATACGGGAGTAAATACCGGTTCCGCAGCCAAATTCAATTACTTTCGAACAGGGAGAAGGTATGTGTTCTGTAAGCAAACGAATCATTTTACCTGCTATTTGCCGTTGCACGTTTGCTTCCTTTGGATAGGTAGTGATAGCTTTTGAAAAACGTTCTGCGATTAGTCGTTTATTCATAATCGATATTTATTTAATAGGCTGATATACTTGATAATCACTTTATTTTAAAATGATGGATGCATCAGTTCTCCGGCTGCATGAGTATCGTGTTAAAAAGCTCTTGTTGGTAATGTGCCGCTTCCACTTGTTCAAGAGAGTCCACTTGGTTTTCCCATGCCAAATATTGGTTATCCGGGAGGAAAATGCGGTCGCCTTTTCCTATGATAGCTTTTTGCCATTTAAAATCAGAGGGCGGCAATGATAAATATTGTTGTTGTATAGCGGCAAGTTCTTCTTTGAGTTCTTCCATCGGACGCTGGGGGGATATGGTTTGAAAAGTTTTATAGTCAGCTATTGAACCACACATTCTTCTTTGAAATTTTTGCAAGGTTTGTTCATTCAGCCCTTGAAGTGTGCCATCGAAAATAGAGTGAGCGATACCTTTGGTTTCGTGTATGGGGTAGAGGGTGCCGTTGATGGCGATACTTTGGGAGACAGGCAGATGTGGGTACTGCTTCATGATTTGCGAAGCTGCCCAGACTCCCATCGACCAGGCGATAAGTGTAATCTGGGAATAGGTTTCTAATAAGTCGGTATCAAATGCTAATGAACGGTAATCATAGCAAATCATCCAGTCCTTATCTGTAGGATGAATGGTCAGGAAAGGAGTTTCGTCCATCCCCCAACCGGCGAAGAAAAGCAATAGATGCTTCTGATTATTCTTTATGATAAAATGCTGCTTCATTCGTTTATCAATTTGATGAGTTGGTCAATTTCATGTTCAGTGATGTCCGCTGTCAGTGAAAAACGGATACGTGAAGTTCCGTCGGGTACGGTAGGCGGACGGACGGGCAATGCATAGAATCCTTTGCGCTGGAGTTCTTCTGCTTTCAATATGGTATCTTCACTGGCTCCTATAATCATAGGTACAATATGGCTCACCGATGGGCAATTATATCCTTTGGCTGTAAGGGCTACCTTTAGCTTTTCACTGATTTGTAGCAGGTGAGCCCTCTTATGTTGTAAAGCTGAAAGGCGTTCTAACATCCACGAAGTCCACTGGATATTGATAGGAGGAAGTGCGGTGGTGAATATAAACGTGCGCATTTTATTAATAAGATATTCCCGAATGAGTTGCCGACAGACAATATAGGCACCTGCCGAAGCAATGGCTTTTCCGAATGTTCCTACTAAAAAGTCTATATCGTTGATACAGTCCTGTTCTTCGGCACATCCTAATCCTTTTTTTCCTCGTATACCAAAAGCATGAGCCTCATCTACATAAAGAAGAACATTGGAATAACTCTTTTTGAGTTGAATGAGAGCGGGAAGATCAGCTTCATCGCCATCCATGCTGAAGATACTTTCGGTAACAATAATAAGCTGCTCATAAGCGTTATGATTTTCAGCAATCAGTCGTTGCAACTGGGAAATATCATTGTGACGATACCGAATACATTTAGCTGATGATAATTTAATTCCGTCTATCAGGCTTGCATGCACTAGCTTGTCGGCAAGAATCAGTGTGTGAGTATTGCAAATGGCAGGAAGTATTCCTGTATTGGCATGATAACCACTATTGAATATAAGTGCACTTTCCGTTCCGAACATCGTGGCTAGCTGTTGCTCCAACTTCTGATAGTCACTAAAATTGCCGGTCAGTAACCGGGAAGAGGAGGAAGTAGGCAGGAATGTTTCAGGGGTGAGTGTTTTTAAGAATTCCTTCCTCAATGAAATGTCATTGGACAGCCCGAGATAATCATTAGAAGATAGGTTCAACATTCGTTGTCCGTTCAGCAGAACATCTCGTCCTTCGTGAATAAGCGGTGGGAGAGAACGGTAGTTCTTTTTCTCTTTCAAGGTCTGGAGTTCCTGGTTTATATGTTCTAATGTCATGAATTATTGTTTTAAGTAATAAGTATTCGATATATGGATGGTTGAAAGCGTAATCAGTTGTCTATAAGATGTTTATTGTCTAAAGAAGTATCCCGAAAGTTTCTCACCGACCAAGGCATCCTTCCTCGGTGAGGAAAGGCCCGTTCCTCACCGAGGAACACCCTTTTGCTCACCGAGGAACAGATTCTTGGGTGAAAATCTGGTAATATTCTTCTTATCTGTCATCTTTTTTGAATAACTTTAAGTAAGCCGGAAGTCAGTTCGCTTAATTGTTCCGAAGTGATGATGAAAGGCGGCATCAGATATACCAGCTTGCCAAAGGGACGTACCCAGATTCTTTCTTCCACAAATCTTCGTTGCATATAGGCCATATTTACCGGACGTTTCATCTCAATGACTCCGATGGCTCCGAGTATTCGTACATCAGCCACTTCCGGAAATTCCCGTGCAGGAGCCAGTTCTTCTTTCAGTTGAGTTTCGATTCGCTTCACATTCTCTTGCCAACCGGATTCGAGCAGCAGGCGAACGGAAGCGCAAGCCACTGCACACGCAAGTGGATTCCCCATAAATGTAGGTCCGTGCATAAAAGCTCCCGGTGCGTGGTTAGAGATTGTATCTGCTATCCGGTTGCTGGTCAATACAGCAGAAAGTGTCATATATCCTCCGGTCAGTGCTTTACCGATACACATTATATCCGGTTCTACTCCGGCATGTTCCCAAGCAAAAAGTTTACCGGTTCGTCCGAATCCCGTTGCTATCTCATCGAAAATAAGAAGAATATCGTGCTTCCGGCAAAGCTTTTCTGCTTC